>ERZ773136.986-NODE-986-length-29714-cov-4.040696_pt1 | contig 29714 bp, 9 predicted proteins | sample MGYA00580855_ERZ773136 | MGnify/ENA primary metagenome ERZ773136 (study PRJEB29015, sample SAMEA2737860) | human gut metagenome | biome: human gut; feature: human-associated habitat; material: faeces | place: China | collected 2012 ... | reverse complement strand
CGGTTCCGTCGTTAAGACGCACGGCGGCGAGCATCAGGCCGCTGGGGCGTCCGGTGTCGGAGATGCGCACGGTGTGCTTGCCGGCTGTCAGGTCGAGGTCGAATTTCTTGACAACATATTCGGTGTCGCTGTTGGGCAGCGTGAACTGGTTGTTGTCGACAACCGTCGTGCCGTCGACGGTGATTGTCCAGGTCGGATCGTAGCGCGTAGGCTCGCCGTAGCCGCCGAGCCATGCGTCGAGGCTATACTTGCCGGCGTTGGCGACATCGAAGTTGAATTCGAGATAACCGTTCGAGCCGATCTGCGAGGCGATGATGGGCCATATCTGAGGCGCGTTGTCAACACGCCCGAAGGTAACGCCCTCGAAATCGTTGCACTTCGCGGCGGGAATCCAGGTATTGACCCCGGCGTATTCCGACTTGTCGAATGTGCCCAGATAGTTGTAGACATATCCCTGCGGAGTCAGATTGTAGACGGGATCCGACAGCGGCGGAAGTGTCTCGACGAGGCCGTAGTTCGGACGGTTAGCCGAGTCATAATCCCCTTCGGCCATGAACCAGGCGTAGCGGAAAATCCAGGGGGTCTGCTCAAGCCATTTGACCGACTCGATCATCGAGGCGATCTGAGTGGCCGGCGCCACATAGACGTTTCCGGCGCCTCCGGGCCAGTAACACCATTCGGTGACCCAGACCGGTTTGCCGTATTTCTCGTGGAACTCGGTTCCGAGCTGCTTCATGACGCCCAGACCGCCGTAGTTATGTATGGCGGTATAGTCGAAGGCATCTTTGCCGACAATAGCCACGAACTCATCCATCCATTTCGACGGACTGGCGTAGGTGCCTGTCGAGAAGTTCATTGCGGGAGCTACGACCTCAAGGCCCAGCTCCTTGGCCAGGCTCACCACTTCGGGCCATTTGGCGGCGGCTTCCTGAGGCGTCAGATTGGCCTGGTTGGTGAAGTTCGGCTCGTTGAAGCCCAGCAGATATTTCACTTCGGGATGCTCCTTGCAGTATTTGCGGATGGCGTCGGCGTTGACACCGTTCCAGCACATGGGCACGAAACTCATCTGTTCGTTCGAGGGAGCCGACGTTCCGGTGGCCCAGTTGTAATACCACGAGTTCCCTTTTTCGAGAAGCTCGAATTCAGCCGCGCGCGAGCCTTTGGCGCATACACCGCGCTTGGCGCTCTTGGCGGGAGCCGCTGATGCCACGAGGGCCACGGCTGCGAGGGTCAGAAGAATCTTTCTCATTGGTTATGATATGTTTTTATTTGACAGCGAAAGAAACCGGAGTGCCGGCGTCGGCGTTCGGAGCCACCCAGAGGCTGAAGTCGCCCGGCTCGCAGCCGAAAGTTCCGTCGGCACGGGTGAAGGCGAGGCTCGAGGCCGGAAGAGTGAAGCTGACATCGCGGCTCTCGCCCGGCTTAAGGGTTATCTTGGCGAAGTCTTTGAGCTCTTTGACGGGGCGCACTGTCGAGCCGACGAGATCGCGCACGTAGAGCTGGACAACCTCTGAAGCCTCGCGGGCGCCGGTGTTGGTGACTCGGCAGCTGACGGTCAGCTGTCCGTCGGGCGACATCGTAGCCGCGCTGAGCTGCGGTGTGGCATAATCGAAGGTTGTGTAGCTCAGACCGTAGCCGAAGGGGAAGAGCCATCCGTCGCCGGCGTCGAGGTAGAAGCTTGTGCAGCCCGTCGAGGTCTGGCCTGCCTCAAGCTCGAGGTTGTCGATATAGGTTATGTTCTCGGCGGGACGGCCGGTGTTCTTGCGCGAATAATAGAGCGGCGACTGGCCGTTGGCGCGCGGCAGAACGGTGTTCAGGCGTCCGCCCGGGCAGGCTTTGCCGGTGAGCACGTTGGCGAGGCCGGGGCCTGTCATGGTGCCGCCGTGATAGCTCAGCAGCATGGCGTCGGCGTTGGGAAGATCGGCGGTGAGCACCAGCGGGCGTCCGGGCATGACGACAGCCACAACCGGTTTGCCGGTCTTCTTAAGCTCGGCAAGCAGGGCGCTCTGTGCGCCGGGCAGCGTTATATCGGTGCGGCAGTGGGCCTCGCCCGAGAGCACGGCCTCTTCACCGACAAAGGCGAGAATGACGTCGCAACCGCGGGCGGCGTCTGTGGCGGCAGCGAACTTGTCGGTACGGCGGTCGCGGCTGAATTCAAGACCGGGAGCGTAGACGACATTGGCTTCGCCGAGCTGCGAGCGCAGAGCTTCGAGCGGGGTTACGCAGCGGCTTTTCTCGAGATCGAAGCTCCAGGTTCCCGACTGGTCGTGGTGGGCGTTGGCCATCGGGCCGGTGACGAGCACCTTGACCCCGCTCTTGAGCGGCAGCAGCGCATTGTCGTTTTTCAGAAGCACGGCGCAGTCCTCGACAGCCTTCGTGGCGGCTTCGAGCGATGCCGGAGCATAGAAACGGCGCGAGTTTTTCTCGTCGACATAGGGGTTGTCGAACAATCCGAGACGATATTTCAGGCGAAGCACATTGCGGACAGCCTCGTCGACGGTCTTCATGTCGACCTTGCCATCTTCGACGAGCTTCTTCAGATGGGCCTCATAGGCGTGGCCCTCCATATCCATGTCGACACCGGCGTCGATAGCCTGACCGGCTGCCTGGCGGAGATCGGCGCTGTAGCCGTGGGGAATCATCTGCTGGATCGAGCCCCAGTCGCTGACCATCATGCCGTCGTAGCCCCATTCGCCGCGCAGAATGTCGCGCAGGAGATAGCGGTTGCCGCTGGCGGGAATGCCGTTGATGTCGTTGAAAGAACACATGAATGTTGCCGGAGCGGCCTCGAGCGACATTTTGAAGGGAACGAGAACGACGTCGCGCAGAAGTCCTTCGGGCAGCCATGTCGTATTATAGTCTTTGCCCGACTCCGAATAGCCGTAGCCGGCGAAATGTTTCGAACAGGCGGCCATGGTGTAGGGTTTCGAGGGATCGGTGCCCTGATAGCCTTCGATCATGGCTTTGCCGAGTATACCCGTCAGCACGGGGTCTTCGCCGAAGCCTTCGGCGATGCGCCCCCAGCGCGGGTCGCGGGCGATATCAAGCATCGGCGAGAATGTCCAGCGGATGCCTACGCTCGAGGCCTCGTCGGCGGCGATTGCGGCACCCTGACGGACAAGAGCCGGATCCCATCCACAGCCCTGCCCCAGCGGAATGGGGAAGAGTGTGCGGAAACCGTGGATAACGTCGCGGGCGAACACGAGGGGAATTCCGAGACGGCTCTTCTCGACGGCGTCGCGCTGAAGGCGGTTGACAGTGGCAGGGTCGCACACGTTGAGCAGCGACCCGACCTGACCGTCGCGCACGCGGCCGCCGAGGTCGTCATAATATGTGTCGGAGGCCGACAACTGGTTGAGCTGGCCGATTTTCTCGGCGAGGGTCATTTTGGCCACGAGGGCGTCGATCTTCTTCTCGTCGGGAGTCGTGGCCGTCGCTGTCAGGGCTGTGGCCCCGAGAGCAATGGAGAGTGCTATGCTGAGAATCTTCATTTTTCTGTGTTTAGGGTCATTTCAGAGGTCTTTTCATAGACCTTAACATAGTTGACAAACATCGACTGCGACTGTGAGTTGCCGTCGTTGAGGGCGGTCACGTCTTCGGCATCATGTATACCAGGAAAATCGCCGCCGACCGCCAGATTGAAAAGAATGAAACCGGGTTTGTGGAACTGCGCGGCAAGTTCCCCTTCGCTGACTTTCATTGTCAGATAAGGTTCGACCGAGGGATTGCGGTCGAGATCGAGATACATCTTGATCTCGTTCTCATCCCAAACCAGAGTGAACAGATGGAATTCGCCGTCCTGAATATTATAGGAGTTGGTCTTCACTCCGGCAAACTGGGCGTGGTTGCCGGCGGCTTCGGCCCAGTGGAGAGCGCCGTTGAACAGGCGGTCGTGGGTTCCGGCTGCAATACCGTCGCCGTGGCCCATCTCCATGATGTCGGTCTCGCCGCAGCGCGGCCAACCGAGTTCGGTTATGTCGTTACCCATCATCCAGAAAGCGGGCCAGAGGCCGTTGGCGGTCTTGGGCAGACGAATCGAAGCCTCGACCTTGCCGTGGGTGAACGTACGCTTGCCGAGGGTGTTGACGCGCCCCGAGGTAAAGCTGCGGTTTATATAGTCTTCGCGGCGCGCCGTCAGAATGAGGCATCCGTTGCCGCGACCGTCGTCGCCGACGCTGACGTTGACAGGGCGTTTCGTATAATATTGCAGTTCGTTGTTGGCTCCGTTGTTGTTCCCTTCCTCGATGTTCCAGCTATCGGGGTCGAGACTTGCGGAGTCGAAGAGGTCTTCCCACACCAGGGTATAGCCGGGCATCGCCGACGAACCCGTCTGTGGCGCCGCTGCCCCGGCGCCGAGGGCGCCGAGGGTCAGCATTGCCGAAAATATTACTGTTTTCACTGTAGTGGCGGGGAGATTAGAATATCACTTTCGAGGCTTTGGTTCCGCGGCGCTCGATATAGATTCGTCCGGGCTCGGGGTTAGCCACGCGGCGTCCCTGAAGGTCGAAATATTCGGCGGGGGCGTCGGTATCGGTGTCGGAGCCGACCTCGGTGATGGCGTTCTGACGGGCCTCGGGATTATAGAAGAACACGTCGCAGAGGCGCAGGTTGCGTCCGCCCTCGCCGTTGAACGACACCGTGAATCCGTCGAAGCTCTTCACTGCGGCGGCGCGGAGCTCGGCCTCTGTCATTATGTCGCCGAGGGCAACGTCGATCGCACGCCAGTCCTTGCCGACACGCGGAACCTCGATAACAGTGGCGGCGTCGCCCTGCTGGAGAATCTTGACTGTCGTCTTGTCGGGAGCGATATTGTTTGTGCGGTAGGCGCAGTGGAAGCGGTGTTTGAGCGTCAGGCCGCTGAGGTCGACGCCTGTGGTGCGGAAGCCGCCGCCCCACCAGTTCATGTCAGTGTTGGGATTGAGCGACACAAATGTCTTGCATTCGTCGGCGTCGAAAGCGAGCGGAGTGTCGTAGGTCAGCGAGCCTTCCCAGGCCTGAAGATCGACTTCGGCGCGGGCTGCCGAGAGATCGACGGCCTTGTTCTGCGACGCCAGATCAGGATCGAGCACAACGGCATAGAAGTCGCCGGCGTCGGGATAGACCTTCTTGACATCGGCCATCGACGGGCCTACGACAACGGGCGGCTCAGAGCCGTCGGCGGGATCGCCGGCGACGATCGTCTCGAGAGTCTCGTCGGAGGTGCCTTTCTGATAGACTTTTACGTAGTTGACATACATCGAGGCCTGCTGGCCGTTGGCGTCGTTGAGGGCGGTGATGCCCGATGCCTCGTGGATGCCGGGGAAATTGCCGCCGACAGCGAGGTTGAAGAGAATGAAGTTCGGTTTGTGGAAATAGTTGCCGGCCGTCATCTCATCGTCGGGGTTGACCTTTGTGATGTCGATCTCGTAGTAGGGGCGCTGGCCGGGATACTTGTCGAGGTCGACATACATCGAGATTTTATTCTTGTCCCAGATAACGGTGAAGAGGTGGAATTCGCCGTCCTGAAGGCTGTAGTCGAGAGTTTTGTCCTGAGCATAGTCGCCGGTCTTGTTCCAGGCCGGGCCCCAGTGGCAGGCGCCGTTGAAGAAGCGGTCCGAAACCCCGCGGTTGATACCGTTGGAATGGCCCATCTCCATGATGTCGGTCTCGCCGCAGCGCGGCCAGCCCACCTGGTCGTAGTCGTTGCCCATCATCCAGAAAGCGGGCCAGAGGCCGTTGGCGGTCGTGGGAATCTTTATCGAGGCCTCGATTTTGCCGTGGGTGAAAGCGACTTTCGTCTTCGAGTTGATGCGGCCCGAGGTGAAATTGCGGTTGTTGTAGTCTTCGCGGCGCGCTGTCAGAATAAGGCAGCCGTTGCCTTTGCCGTCGTCGCCGACGCGCACGTTTTCGGTGCGGTCAGTGTAGTATTGGAGTTCGTTGTTGCCTCCGCCCGAACCGTTGACTTCAATATTCCAGCGGTCGGGATTGAGGGTTCCGAAATCGAACAGATCCTGCCAGACAAGCTTGAAGCCGTCGGTCTCGCCGGTACCCGACTGAGAGTCGGCGGCGAAGGCTGTTGTGGCGGCCATTAACAGGGCCGGGAGCAGATATTTTTTCATGATAGAAACTGAATATATGGAGATAATGGAAACTGACTGTATGATGAGGCTGCGGAGAGTAGTTACTATTTAGTAACGCCGAAGCGTTGATGGTTATTCGATGTTTGGTAACGCCGGAACGTTGATGGTTTACGCCGGCGCGTTGATGGTTACGCCAAAGCGCCGATGGTTTGCGCCGGAGCGCCGATGGTTTACCCCGGAACGTTGATGGTTTACGCCGGAACGCCGATGGTTTACGTTGGATCGCCGATGGTTTACGCCGGAACGTAGGGACGTGATTCATCACGTCCGCCGGAACATAAGTCGACCGCATTTGAAACGTGCCAAAGGCACGTCCCTACAGCCAAAGGAGGCAATAGGATTGGAGGAAAGAAGAGAGCGGGCGGGGTCGCCGGGATGGTGCCCCGCCCGCGATTGTTCAGAGAGGGAAATTTAGAGAACGACTTTCTTAACGTCCTTGCCGGCCTTTACGATGTAGACCTGACCTGCGGTCGGGTTAGCTACGCGCTGGCCCTGAAGGTTGTAGTAAACAGCAGCTTCGTTGCCGTCAACAGTGATGTTCTCGATAGCGTTCTGACCTTCGCCCGGGGTGATGAAATAGATACCATCGAAGCAGATGTTGGCGCCTGCGGGAGTGCCGAGGTCAGCAGCACCGCCGAAAGCGAAGATGTTACCTGTCCATGCAGCCATGGTCGAGCCTTCGTCACCGGCATTGGGATTGTAGGTGCCTTTGAGTTTCTTGAGGTCACCGATTGTCATCTGAACTGTAGTCCACTCTTCGCTGGGAGCGGGACCGACCACGGGATTGCTTTCGTAAGTATCGCCGATAGAAACATTGTTGCCGCCGTCATTGAAAGTGGTAACATACATAGAGGTGATCTTGCCTGCGCCCGAACGGTAGCTCATGTGGAAGATAGTGTTGTCATTGATGTGGCTCAGATTTATGCCTGCGCCTTTGTTGATATTGAAGCCGGCACCACACCATCCGAGATTGGCTACATTGAGGCTGGTGTAACCTGTGCCGCCGTCAACACCGGGTTCGTTTGCATCGCCGGCTACGAAAGAGTCACCTGCGGGCCAGATATAGAGGAAACGGGTTACATCGTCCGGACCGATGAAGTTCACCTTGTAGTTGGCGTCTTTGCCGAGAACCTCAGCCTTTGCTTCGTCGAGAATGACGTAGTCGATGGTTGCCTTGGGGATGTCCTTCAGAGCGGCTTCGATAGAACCGTCAGCAACGGTGAACTGAGCGTTGGCGCTCATTGCGACAGCTGCCATAGCAGCAAAAAGTGTAATCTTTTTCATGACAGAAAAATTTAGAAATTGGTAAAAAGGGTTAATTAAGATTTGTATGATTTTTTGTTTTTGTTGACGTCGCGGAGGCGCCGGAGGGTTCCCGCACCTCCGCGGCGTTCGAAAGACGTTATCGGGGATATCAATAACCGGGGTTCTGCTCCATCGGGTTCAGACCGATCTCTTCGGCGGGAATCGGGAAGAGCTCATGCTTGCCGGCGATGAACGCTGCCATCTGCTCGCGCACTTCCGGCGATTCGTTTTTGCCGTATGAGCCGTTGTCGCGGTCCATGACCTGAGCGGCGATGCCCCAGCGAACGAGGTCGAACCAGCGGTGGCCCTCCATGGCGAGCTCTACGCGGCGCTCGTGGCGGATAGCCGAGCGGAGGTCGTCGGTAGTGTCCTTATATCCGCGGTAGCCGGGGAATTCGGGCAGGGCGTTGGCCACAGAGGCGTCGGCATTGGCGCGGGCACGGGCGCGAACCTGTTCGAGAGCCCACTTGGCATCAGAGGTGTGACCTGTCTCGAGAGCAGCCTCGGCGTAGAGAAGGAGCACGTCGGCGGCGCGGATGAGGCGGTAGTTGAAGGGGGAGCGGGTAGCGTGGTCGAGAGCCGGGAAGGTTCCGCCTTCGCTATACGATACCTTATTATTATAGTAGGGGGTGTTGAGATACATGACCTCGACCTCCTGTTGGCTGGCTGCGTCGGGCACACCGATGGCGGCTTCGCGGCGGCTGTCGCCGGCCTCGAACTCGTTGTAGAGGTCGATTGTCGGGTGGTCGAAGCCCCAGCCCTTATTGCCGCCGAGGTTCGACATGCGCGGGCGCGTCAGGATTGTCGAGAATGTTCCGCGGGTGAATCCGAAGCCTTCGCCGTAGTCGCTGGTCGGGTCGGCCATATACTGGATTTCGAACACGCTCTCGGGGCCGTTCTCGCCGGCGAGGGTGAAGTTGTCGGTGTAGACGGGGCAGAGCGAGTATTCAGCGCCATACTGTTCGTCGACGAACTTCTTGCCCCAGGTGTAGGCGTTGGCATAGTCGCCGCGGGTCAGATAGACCTTGCAGAGCATTGCGAGCACTGCGCCGCGGGTGGCGCGGCCGAGATCCTTGGCCTCGTAGCGGCTCTTGTTCCAGATAACCTTTTCAGCTTCGAGAAGGTCGGCAATGATATGGTCGTAGGTGGCATCGAGGGTGGCGCGCGGCTGCTGCCAGCGGTCGGAGGTGTCGATGACGTCATCGATCAGGGGCACTCCGCCGAAAACACGGGCCAGCTGGAAGTAGTAGAAAGCACGCATGAAGTAGGCTTCGCCCATGAGGCAGTCGCGGCGCTCGGCCGTCAGGGTCTCGTCGAGGTCAACCTTGGGCACCTCCGACAGAGCGAGGTTGCAGCGGCCTATGCCCTGGAACTTTGCGCGGTAGTAGTCGAGAAGTATTCCGTTGTTGATGTTGACCTTGAAGTTGTCGATGTCGTAGGCGTCGGCGCCGTCGTTGACATCCTGACCGCCTTTGAGGGCGTCGTCAGAGGCGATGTCGCCGATATACCATTCCGAGAAATATGTGTTGTTGAACTCCCAGGCCAGCGGCACGTAGGCGGCGTTGACAACAAGCTCGGCGGTTTTTCCCGAGGTGAAGTAGTCCTCGACGGTAGTTGTTCCGGGAGTCTCTTCGTTGAGCCAGCCGTTACATGAGGTAAGGGTCAGTGCGGCGGCGGCCAGTCCGATATATAATGTCGATTTCATTGTTTTTCTAATGGTGGACAAGAGATTAGTAAGTGATGTTGACACCGATGATATATGTGCGGCTCTGGGGATAGTTGCCGTAGTCGACGCCGCCGTTGACCTCGGGGTCGAAGCCTTTATACTTGGTGGCCGTCAGCAGGTTGCTGCCCTGGAGATAGAAGCGGCAATTGGTGAAGCCGGCTTTCTGGATGAGGCTCTTCGGAAGCGAGTAGCCGATCTGAAGGTTCTTCAGGCGGAAGTAGCTGCCCGATTCGAGGAAGCGGTTGCTGACATAGTAGTTGACGGAATTCTTCGGGTTGGGGATGCTGCCTTCGGTATAGTCGGGGCGCCATGCGTCGGCCATTTCGGGAGCGAGAACCGAGGTTGCTCCGTTGCCTTCGAGGCGGTGGCGCATCTGGTTGTAGATCTTGTTGCCGGCTACGCCCTGGAAGAATACCTGGAGGTCGAAGTCACGCCAGTAGGCGCCGAGGTTGATACCGTAGTTGATCTTGGGGATCGACGAGCCGAGGTCTACGCGGTCTTTGTCGTCGATGACACCGTCGCCGTTGGCATCGCGGTAGATGGCATCGCCGGCGTGGAACGGGGTCGATTTCTCGGTGTAGCCGGGGAGCATTTCGAGAACCTGCTCGTCGCTCTGATAGATTCCGAGATACTCATATCCCCAGAAGTAGTAGAGCGGGTGGCCCTGGTCGACAACCTGAACCTGAGAATAGTTGGTTCGGATGGGCGAACCGCCGTTGAGGGCTGTCAGCTCGTTGTCGATGAACGAGATGTTACCGCCTACGCTGTAGTGGAAGTCGCGGCTCAGAGTGTTACGGTGCTCGAGCTGGATTTCAATACCGCGGTTGCGGACCTGACCGACGTTGGCCTGAACGGCATAGCGGTTGCCGACATGGGCGGGAGCGGTGACGCTCATGAGCATGTCGTTGGTGTTGCGGATGAAACCGTCGATAGAACCGGTCAGTCGGTTGTTGAACCAGGCGAAGTCTACGCCGAGGCTCCACTGTTCGGTGTTTTCCCAGTGGCCGCCCTTGTTGACCCAGCTCAGCACGGTTGCACCGTTGGCGAGCTGCTGGTCGGCGCCGAAGACATAGTCGACGAATGTCGGGCCGGTCGAGAACATGTTCAGCACGAAGGCGTCGTCGCCGATCTTGTCGTTGCCGACCTTACCCCAGCCGAAGCGGATCTTGAGGTCGTTCAGGGGCTGGAAGTCGCGCAGGAAGCTCTCCTGCTGGATGCGCCATGCCAGGGCGAACGAGGGGAAGTAGCCCCACGAGTTGTCGCGGAATTTGCTCGAACCGTCGGCACGGAAGTTGAACGTAGCCAGATAGCGGTTGTTGAACGAATAATGGAGGCGGCCAAGCCACGAGAAGCGGCGGCTGCGCGAGATCGACTCGCTCGGGGTTCCGAAGTCATCGGTGACCTGGCTCAGATACCAGTTCTTCTCTACGGGATTGAGAATCGACGAGCCCGAGTTACCGGTAGCATTGTAGTTGTATTCCTCAGTCGACTGGCCGACCATGACGCTGAAGTCGTGTTTGCCGATTTCGCGGGCGTAGGTCAGGATGTTGTCGACGTTCCAGTTATAGGTGCGGCCCATCGACATCGACAGGAAGTTCTTGTCGCGTTTGTCGTAGGAAGATACCTCGTAGGCGTCCATGAACGAGCGGTCGATATTCCATTTATAGTCGAAACCGAAAGTCGAGCGGAAAGTGAGGTATTTGATGGGGGTGATTTCAGCGAACACGTTACCGATCCAGCGCTCGGTGCGGTTCTTCGGATGGGAGTATTCGACCATCGAGAAGGGATTGGTCACGTTCTTGAAGTTCGAACCTGCCGAGAGACCGCCGCTGAGGTCGGCGCCGTCGCGGTTGACCGATCCTTCGGGATAGCGCACGGGATCCCAGGGAGCCATGGCGAAGGCGGCCGAAAGAATGCTTGCGCCGGCGCTCTCGCTGTTGTCACCGCTCTCGTAGGCGTTCTTGGCAACGCCGGCCATGAACGAGATGTTCTCGCCGACTTTCAGCCAGGGAGTGGCTTTATAGGTTGTGTTCAGTCGGCCGGTGAAGCGGGTGTAGCTGCTGCCGATGACCGTTCCCTGCTGGCTGAACCAGCTGCCCGACATCGAGTAGGTGAACTTGTCGCTGCCGCCGTCGATGCTGAGGTGGTAGTTCTGAATGAGACCGGTGCGGAAAACCTCGTCCTGCCAGTCGGTGTCGATGGCGCTGTAGTCGAGACCCGTGGGGTTGGTTTCGGGATCGTAGATGGTGGGATAGTAAGAGCTGTTGCCGACGCCCATATAGCGGCCGAGCCATTTGTTGAAGCCCTCTTCCTCGTAGTATTTCTTGCCGGAGGCCGTCGAGTTGATGGCCACGTAGGTGTCGGCGAAGTCCTTGGCGTTCATGACGTCGAGCTTCTTGATGCGGCTCTGCCAGCCGACGTATGCGTTGAACGAGATGTTGGCGCGCTTGTCGGTGCCGCCGTTGCGGGTGGTGACGATGACAACGCCGTTGGCGCCGCGCGAACCGTAGATGGCCGTTGCCGACGCGTCTTTAAGAATCTCGGTCTGCTCGATGTCGTTGGGCGACAGGAAAGAGATGTCGTCGGTGATGACGCCGTCAACTACATAGATAGGTGCGGCGCCGTTGACAGTGCCGACACCGCGGATGCGAACCTCGGCGGCTGCGCCCGGACGGCCCGTCAGCGAGTTGACGGTCACACCGGCAGCCTGACCCTGAAGGGCGTTGGCGAGCGATGCCGAAGGTGTTTTGGTGAGCTTGTCGGCTCCGATCGATGCGACAGAACCTGTCAGATCGCTCTTTTTCATTGTACCGTAACCGATGGCCACAACTTCTTTGAGCATATTGGCTTCAGGTTCCATGACAACGTCGATCTGTCCGGCGCCGCTGACCTTCTTCTCGACGGTCTGGCAGCCGACGTAGCTGAAACGGAGAGTCTGACCAACGCTGACAGTAATTGTGTATTGTCCGTCAATGTCGGTGGCAACGCCGTTTGCCGGATTTTCCTTACACTGAACGCTGACGCCGATCAGCGGCTCGGAATCTTCCGACGATGTCACCACGCCTGTGACCTTCACACTTTGCGCCGAGGCTCCGACCACGACAGAAAGCAGAAACACAAGGGCAAGAATTACTTTCTTCATAGAGATGATGGTATTAAAAGACTTTTGTTAAAGATTAAATAATGAAACTGATAACGAAATATGGTTGGCTTTTCCAGCCATAGGATGGACTACTGTGAAAGTCGGGGCTACGGGGGCTGATTTTCATGGCGGTTGACTCCGCGGCCGCTTTCGATGTCGCAAAGGTATGGAGCCGGACAGCTGTCAACAAATATTTTTGCTCATAAAAAACTCAACAAACTGCCGTTTTTACCCCTACAGCAGCCCTACAGCAATAAATTACAGGCCTGATTATATGAGACTTACGTAAAATATGTTATAAAACATATTTTTACCCATTCTCTCAGTCTGCTATATTTTGCAGAGCTTCCCCGAGGGTTTTACAACCACAAAGATAGCGGGGCCCGGGCCACTTTCAAAAGCCCCGGAGCGTTTTTAATATTCATTGTGAAAATTCACAAAAATAAATATCTGCACCTGTCAGACGTCTTTCCACAGGGCACTCGTTCAGCCTTTTACAAATTATATGTTATAGAACATCATTCAAAATTCACCTCAATCGCCGATTTTTTCGCAATTTTGCATCGTAAACACCGAATTTAAATACTTCCGGAGCCCTTTCCGCCCCGTTTCTTACCTTTTTCTGTGAACCTTAACCTGTCGAGATATATATGCCGGGCCGTCGGCATTCTGCTGTTGCTCGCCGCCGCAATGCCGGCGCGCGCGGGCCTTCCAATGGTGCGCAATTTTCCGCGCTCGCTCTACGGAGCCGGCGCCCAGAACTGGGCGGTCGCTCAGGATTCGCTCGGAAGGATGTATTTCGGCAACCGCTTCGGCCTTCTGATGTTCGACAGCCAGTCGTGGCGCCTCTGGAGGCTCCCGAACTACTCGACAGTGCGCGCCATTTATCTCGACGGCCCCAAAGAACGGATCTATGTTGGCGGCAGCGAGGATTTCGGCTATTTCGAGGCCGACGCACTGACCCATCTGCCCGTCTACCGCTCTCTGACGCCGACAATCAGCGTGCCCGGCACGAATTTCAGCGAAATATGGCAGATCCACCGCGTCGGCAGCGATCTCTGGTTCCAGAGCGATTTCAAGATGATGCGCTACAACGGCCGCCAGACCGACGTCGTCGCGCTCAGCGACAAGATAACGACATCGGCCGTCGTCGGCAACCGCCTCATGGCCGGACTGATGCACGGCGGCCTCGTCGAAGTCACGCAGCGCCGCTCCGTCGACATCACCGGCGCCGCCGAGCTCAAAGGCAAGCGCATCGTGGCCATTCTTCCGGCCCGTCAGGGGGGCGCCGTCATCGCTACAGCCTTCGACGGACTCTACCACCTCGACACCTCCGACCGTCTCACGCCGATCGACAGCCCCGTCAACCGCTACCTGACCGACAACCAGGCCTTCTGCGGCGCCTACGACGCCGTCAGCGGAATGTATGCCTTCGGAACGGTGGCCAACGGCGTTGCCATAATGTCGTCGCTCGACTCGCAGCCCACATATATTAATGTGTCGGGCGGCATGAGCGACAACACCGTTCTGACAATGGCCTTCGACCGCGACCATAACCTTTGGCTCGGTCTCGACAACGGTATCGACTACGTGGTCAGCAACTCGGCGATCTCGCGCCTGCCGCTGCCGCCGGCGTCGCTCGGCGCCGGATACGCCTCGCTGCTTCAGGGGTCGCAGATGCTTCTGGCCACAAACCGCGGCCTCTACCGCCTCCCCTACCCCATGAACGCCTCAACCCCCACCCCCGAGCCGCTGCTGAAAGGACAGATATGGAGCCTCGACAGCATTGCCGGCGACGTCTTCGCCTGCGGCGACAACGACCTCTGGGTCGAGCGCGGCGGCCGCTTCATCCCGATAAAAGGGGTCGGCGGATCGTGGAGCGTGGCCGAAATTCCCGGAAAACCGGGCAAACTGCTGGGATCGACCTACATAGGATTCGTGCTGCTCGAACGCGGCCCTTCGGGCGAATGGCAGCTGACGCGCCGCATCTCGGGATATAACGACGCCGGAGGCCACTTCATAATCGACTCGCGCAACAACCTCTGGATGGCCCACTGGATGCGCGGAATCTACCGCCTCCAGCTCGCCTCCGACGAAAAGCGGTTCCACCGCGTCGAACTGCTGACAACGCGCCACGGCCTGCCGACAAACCGCAACAACGTAGTGTCGATGGTCGACGGCGACCCGATTTTCTCGACCGAAGGGGGCTTCTACACCTTCAACTACGCCTCGGGGCGCTTCGAGCTGGCCGATGAACTCAACAAATCCTTCTCGTCGATTCCGTCGGCGCGCCTCTACACCGACCTCGCCGGCGCGCTATGGGCGATATCGCCCGACCACGTATGGCGCCTGACGCGCCGCGACGGCCATCCCGAAGAGCTCGACTCGACGAGCTACCAGTCGATGGGCGAGCGCATAATCCCCGGCTTCGACCACCTGCGCTTCCTGACCCCGTCGAGCCTGATAATGTCGAGCCAGGACGGCTTCTACGACATCGACCTCGAGGCGCGGCGCACTCCCGAACGCCCCGGAAACCTCTTCGTGGCCCGCGTCAGCGACAAAAGCGACTCGACGCTCTACGTCAGCGGCATCGCCCCCCACAGCCAGCCCGAGCTGAAAGTGGCCTACCGTCACAATTCGCTCATCTTCGACATGGCCCTCCCCGAATACCGCGCCGAAAACGCCGTCAGATACAGCTTCATGCTCGAAGGGCTCGACAAGGAATGGTCGCGCTGGTCGACAATCTCCACAAAAGAATATCCCTATCTCAGCGAAGGCAGCTACACACTCCACGTTCGCGCCCGCGACGCCTACAGCGGCCGGCAATACACGACCGACTTTCAGTTCACAGTCAGTCCCCCCTGGTATCGCTCGATCATAGCCAAGATTCTATATTTCCTGATAGCCTGCGCCGCCGGATGGGGAATCTATACCGCCGTGAAGCGCTCGGCCCGGCGCCAGGCCGACGCCGTCGAACGCCGCAAAGAGGAAGAGATGACCCAGCTCAAACGCGACGCCGACGAGCAGGCCCTGCGCAAAGACTACGAAATCGCCCACCTCAAGAGCGAACAGCTCGAACACGACATAAAGCATAAGTCGGAAGAACTCAGCAACATAACGATGAACGTCATCCGCAAAAACGAGATCCTTCTCGACATCGCGGCAAAGCTGACCAAAGTTCAGGAGGCCATGGGCCCCGACGCCGCCGAAGCCAAGCAGATAGCCCGAATCCAGCGCCTCATCCAGGACAACATGAGCCACGACGACGACTGGCGGTCGTTCACCCGCAACTTCGACATCGTCTATGAAAACTATACCAAACGCCTCATCGAGCTCCACCCCGACCTCAACAGCTCCGACCTGCGTATATGCTGCTACCTGAAGATGGGCCTCAGCTCGAAAGAGATAGCTCCGCTGTTCAACATCTCATACCGCTCGGTCGAGATGACACGCTATCGCCTTCGCAAAAAACTCGGTCTCGAACGCGAGACAAACCTCGTCGACTACCTCCAGAAAATCTGATATGAACGCTTCGAATCCATCGGCCGCAGCGCCGTTTGTCATCACCGTAGGGCGCCAGTTCGGCAGCGGCGGACGCCGGCTCGCCCGTGCCCTCGCCGACCGCCTCGGAATAGAATATTTCGACAAGGAACTGCTTGCCGAATCGGCCGTGAAAGCCGGAATGAGCATCGACTATGTCGAGCGCAACGATGAGCGCTACCCGCGCTGGGTCACCGGGATTTTCTCGTTCACGATGGGAGGTGTGGCCCTCAGCTCGGCCGCCGGAAACTCGCCCCTGAGCTGCGACCGCGTCCAGAGCGCCATAGCCGCCATTATCCGCGACATCGCCGCGCGCCGCTCATGTGTCATCGTCGGCCGCACCGCCGACTTCATTCTGCGCGACAACCCGCGATGCGTCAATATCTTCGTCCACGCCCCGATGGCCCATCGCATCGACAATATCGTCAGCCGCAGCGACGACAAAGACCCCGACCACGCCCGATCGCTGGCCGAGAAGACCGACCGCCGGCGCGCCGCCTACTACAACTTCTATACCGACAAGCGCTGGGGCGACGCCGCGAGCTACGACCTGACCCTCGACCTATCGTCGGTCAGCCTCGAAGCCGCCGCCTCGCTCGTCGAAGCCTACATCCGCGCCCGCGGCCTAATCTGACCGCCGACATCCCCCACAATACTGTTCATTACCGAGCAAATCTGTCTGTCCGGGCGTAGGGACGCGATTCATCGCGTCAGCCAAGTCGATGATAGTCAGAGCGTTACAATGCTACGTGCCGAAGGCACGTCCCTACGCCAGAGCGTTTCTGATGCTGATTGTCGGAATCGATTCTGATATGTCAATGGTTTTTCAGTTCTCTATTCTGAACTCAAACCGACGCTACAGGTCGCGGCATGCCTCATCCCCGCAAATGGTGTGTTAATTTTTTGACATTTCGATTGTTAGTCAATATTTTTGACTATATTTGCGGTGTCTGTCCATTTCTTTGCAGTCAAATCCAATTTTTTTTACAATACTTTAATAAATAACACGTTATGCTTAAAATCCTAAGACGTGTCTGCGCAGCCCTTATCATAGTATCAGGGCTCGCCGGACTTTCAGCGTCGGCGGCATCTCCGACAGGAGGTATCATCCGTGTGAAGCTACAGCCCGAGATGGCGCGCGCCGTCGGCAAGACCGCGCGCGTGCGCGCAGCCTCAGGCGACCTGCTCACCGGTGTGACGGTCCTCGACGCAGCCGCCCGACAAGTAAAAGCCACGGGATTGCGCCGCATGCTTCCCTACGCTCCGAAATTCGAGGAGCAGAGAGCGCGCTACGGCCTCGACCGCTGGTATGTCGTCACTTTCGACGAAAAAACTTCGCCCGCCGAGGCGCGCCGCATATTCGCCAACGTGGCGGGTGTGGAGGTCGCCGAGACTGTTGTTCCCATGGAGCTCAAGGAGGGCAACGGAAAGGCGCGCCGCGTGGCCGCTCCCCTGAAAGCCGCCGGCGAAATGCCTTTCGACGACCCGCGTCTGCCCCAGCAGTGGCACTACAACAACACCGGGTCGGCCGGAATGACGGCCGGCGCCGACATCAACCTCTTCAAGGCATGGCAGATCGCGACAGGTAATCCCGACGTTGTTGTCGCCATCATCGACGGAGGTGTCGACGTCGACCACGAAGACCTCGCCCGCAATATGCTCGTCAACACCGCCGAGTTCAACGGCACCCCCGGTGTCGACGACGACGGCAACGGTTTCGTCGACGACATCTACGGATTCAACTTCTGCACCAACAACGGCGAGATATATCCCCACGACCACGGTACACACGTCGCCGGCACAGTGGCCGCCGTCAATAACAACGGCAAAGGTGTCGCCGGCGTAGCCGGTGGCGACGGCTCGGCCACCTCGGGAATCAGAATGATCTCCTGCCAGATCTTCGACCCGCGCTCAGGCTCGGGCGAAGCTGACTATGCCGCCGCACTGGTCTATGCCGCCGAGCGCGGCGCCACGATAGCCCAGTGCTCGTGGGGCTGGGACGCCGCCGACTATAAGGAGCAGGCCGTTCTCGACGCCATCGACTATTTCACCGAAATGGCACGCTCGCCGCGCATGGTGGGCGGTCTCTGTATCTTCGCCGCCGGAAACGCCGGCCAGGAAGGCAATTTCTATCCGGCCGCCTACGAAAAATGTCTGGCGGTGGCCGCCATGACCTCGACTCTCGGCCCGGCCTCATATTCGAACTACGGCGAATGGGTCGACGTATGCGCCCCGGGCGGACTTCTCGACTACAGTCAGGCCGAAGGCGTCCTGTCGACCCTCCCCGACGACGGCTACGGCTACATGGAGGGAACCTCGATGGCAACGCCCCACGTTTCGGGAATAGCGGCCCTCGTATTGTCGAAATACGGTTCCTCGACATTCATCAACGAAACCCTGCGCAGCCAGCTCATCAACTCGGTGAACGACTTCTACAGCCACGGCTCGAACGCCGACTATGAAGGCAAATTCGGCTCTGGACACATCGACGCCGTCAAAGCCCTCAATATGGGGGACGGCTCGGCTCCCGAGGCTGTCACCGACCTCAGCATGGCCGCCGGGCAGGACTATATCGCCCTGAGCTGGACAATCCCGGCATCGAGCGACAACGTCGTCAACAACCATATAATCTACTACTCGACTCTTCCGTTCACCGCGTCGACCGATGTCGCCACCCTCTCATCGAAGACCGTCGACACGAAATTCTTCACCAGCGGCGACCCCTATTCATGCGAAATCACCGGTCTCGAACCGATGACGACCTACTATGTCGCCGTAGTGGCCGTCAACCGTCAGGGTCAGGCCTCGGCAATGTCGGAGGTTAAGCAGATCAAGACCAACGAAGGCCCGCAGATGACCCTCTCCGACCAGTCGCTCGGCATGTCATCGACGGCCCAGACACCACTCGCCTCAACATCGTTCACTATCGGCAACAGCGCCGAAGGAATGCTGAAATGGTCGGCCGGAACCTCGACCTCAAGCGTGCGCGTCAGCTCCCCGGCCCGTCCGGCCGCCGCACCGGCCTCCCCTTACCGCGGCAAGGTTGCCGCCAAGGCTGTGAAGCGCTATCCGTCCGTCCTCGCCGAATATGACGCCGGCGACTATCCGACGGAGATTTTCTACCACGAATATCTGATGGCCTACATCGGCGACGTCGACAAGACGCTCCCCAACTCGATGGCCCAGTGGTTCCGTGTCGACCCCGAAACCTATCCCGACGGTTTCAACCTGACAACCCTCTGGATCGAAGGCGCCAACGGTGTGAACCCCGTGATAGAGATCTACAAAGGCGACCGCGCGATCTCATCGGCTACGCTGCTTCAGCGCGTCGACTACGACTGGTTTGCCTATAACTTCAATATTCCGCTGAAAAACCAGCTCTTCTTCGCTCCGGGCGAGGCTTTCTGGGTCGTTGTCCACTTCGAGGGCAATCAGGAGGGTTATCCCCTCGGCCTGGGCCATCACGCCGGTGCCGACATGACCAACATGGCCTATATGTCGAACGACCTCGGCAAGACATGGACAGAACTCTCGTCGGCCCTCGCCGGCAGCGTCTACGAGACTCTCGGCCATCAGGTCTGCTGGGCCGTCAAGGCACGCTCGCTCAACCCCGACTGGAGTCAGGCTCTGACTCTCGAACCCTCTGAAGGCACCGTGCTCAAAGACGGCAGCCAGGAAGTCACGGTCAGCGCCGACGGCTCGCGCTTCGTCAACGGCACCTACGGCTTCAACGTCAATATCACGACCAACGAAGGGTCGGGCAAAGTCACACAGCTGCCTGTCAGCTACAGCGTGGCCGGTAATGCCCCCGACATCGTCATGCCGCGCATCGTCGACTTCGGAAGCCTGCTCGTCGGCCAGAAGAAAACGCTGACCATCGAAGCCTATAACCGCGGCTTCGGCAAATTCTCGGGCAGCGCCTACGGAGGCCTCTATTCGGGCAACATAACGACAACCAGCGCCCAGTTCGAAGGCCCGCAGTATCTTCAGGCCGGATTCCCCGCCCGCGCCACTACAACCTTCGAGGTCACCTTCGCCCCGACCGAGGCCGGAACCCACTCCGGGGCCGTTGTCTTCAAGGACTATCAGGGCCGCGAAGCCCGCGTGCTCGTCCAGGGCGTAGCCACCGATCCCGCCCGCCTCGACCTCGACCCGGCCGTTGTCGAAGCCGGAACGCTGAAAGTCGGCGCTGCGGCCTCTACGGTCAGCTTCAACGTCGTCAACACCGGCAAATATCCGCTCGAATACGTATTCCCGCGCTATTCGGCCGAGACTGTCGAAGGGGGCAAGGCAAGCCACCGCTTCGGCTACACCGTGGCATCGACCCTCCAGGGCTATCCCGCCTTCGCCTACGACGGCAACCCCGATCTTCTGGGCGCCACCGACGTCGCCGCTCAGTTCACCGACGACAACTATGTCAGCAAGCCCGTCAGCCTCGGCTTCGCCTTCCCCTACTACGGCAAAACCTACGAGGAAGCCTACATCACCTCCTACGGCGGAATAATGTTCGCCGTCAACGATGAAGAGAACTTCTGGCCGCCGCTGAGTCCGACCTCATCGTCGATAAAAGGCACCGGCCTTATCAGCGCCTACGGCTCGCAGCTGATGATGAACCCCGGTTCGAAGGTGATCTATGCCAGACAGGACGGTAAGTTCGTCGTCAAGTTCGTCAACGTCCTGGCCTCTGTCTATGCCGGCGACTATATTCCCGTATCGTTCCATATCACCCTGTCGGCCAACGGCGACATCGAGATGTTCTACGACGACTATTATCCCGACAATGTGTTCCAGAGCGGCTCGGGCCTCTTCTGCGGCATCAACGACCCCGCCGTCGCCGACCCGCTGGCAGTGACCAGCGCTGATGTCGCCGACTACTGGGGCACGGAAGAGCCCACGGCCGAGAACAGCCGCTTCAGGGAATTCGGCCCCGGCACTGCTGTGAAGTTCGAGGCGCCGAAAGCCTCCTTCGTGACCGCCCTGTCGGCTCCGGCCGGCGTTGTCGCCCCCGGCGAGAGCGTGAAGATCGACGCCACTCTGAGCGCCGGCAGCGACCTCTATGCTGGCCCGACATTCAACAACCTGGCCATCGTCACTACCGACCCGTCGCCGGCCTTCTCGGCAGTGCGCATCAACGCCGTCATCGACGGTGAGGGCCTTAGCGGCGTGGCGGCTGTCGACAATGCCGACATCGACTTCGGACGCGTGTTCCGCACCTCCGACATCCGCGTGCCTGTCTGCGTCAAGAACACCGGCCGCAACACCATGACCGTCACCGGCGCCTCGTTCGCCGGCGCCCGAATGACCGTCGGCGCCACACTGCCTCTGGTCATCGATCCCGGAATGTCGAAAGACTTCATCGTCACCGTGCCAACCGACAAGGAGGGCGACCTCAGCGATCTGCTTAAGATAACGACAACAGCCGGCGACCTCGAGGTCTCGATCCACGGCACAGTCATCGGCTGCCCGCAGATAGCAATGAGTTTCGACGAGATCAACGAGACCGTGGCCAGCGGCGAACCGCTGCAGAAGACCCTCACTGTCGAGAACACAGGCAACGAGGAACTCACCTACGCCCTGACTCCCGACCCGATAGCTTCGCTGACAGTGCCAGAGCGCGCCGACTCGAAAGTGGCCTACACCTACACTGCCGCCGTCGACAACGCCTCGGCCGCCGTCGAATGGGTCGACATCGAGACCAACGGCCTCGGCGAGCACAACGCCCTGACCTACTATATCAACCACGACTATATTGCCATCGATCTTCCTTTCGAATTCCCGTTCTACGGCAAGAAATACCGGAAGATGTATGTCTACAACACCGGCTTCGTCTCGTTCACCGAGCGCGACGACAACCGCCTCTGGCCCGAACCGCCGGCCGACTTCCCTCAGGGCACGCTCTTCAGCAACATCATCGCTCCCTACTGGGGACTCCACTCCATGGACGAGACCAAGACGGCCGGAACATACCACTATGTGACCGACAACCGCGCCATAGTGTCGTTCATGGAATACGGCAACACGATGAACATCGGCGTCTGCTTCCAGCTCATTCTCAACGCCGACGGAACTTTCAGCTTCTGCTACAAGGCAGCCGACGAGAACGCCCAGCTCATGGGCACGTTCGGCCTGGCAGGCATCTCGAGTGAAGGCGGCACCGACTATATCCGTCTGGCCGACCGCATGATAAACTTCGGCAACAGCGTGCGCTTCACCCCCGTTACAACGCTCGCCCTTGCTCCCGGAGCCAAAGACAACATCGGCTTCGCTTTCGACACCGACCGCATGGCCGGACTCTATCAGACCGCCTTCAGCATGGCCACGAACGTTCCCTCGCGCGAATCGATAGAGATTCCCGTGGCCCTCACCGTCACCGGCGAGGCCGCCCCCGAATTCCCTGCGGCTGTAAGCGTCGAACACACCTACGGCTACCGCTCGACCGACCAGTCGAACCCGATCGTCGGCATGGGCGCCTGCTACGACGCACCTTTCGAAGTGCGCAACAACGGAACAGCCCCCTTCACTATCCTCTCGATAGCCGTCGACGGCCCGAGCATCTACGACGAATGGTTCGACGAATACACCCAGCTGTTCCAGCTCCTTGTCAACGGCCCCGAAATCGACTGGATAACCGGCGAGCCTACCGGCAACTACCAATGGCAGATGTACGACGGCATGACCACCTTCACCGTCGGGCGCGCCGCGTTGCAGTTCTCCGTGCCGATGATGGAATGCGAGCAGTGGATGACACCCGGCGAATACAACGTCAACCTGACGTTCTACTACACCACCGGCGACATCTACTCCGGCGAATACGACGTCGAGCAGGCCGTCGTTCCCGTGAAATTCATCGTGACCCCCGCTCCGGCGATGACTCTCGACAAGGAAGAGATCTACGTCAGGGCAACCGCCGACGACCATGTCTCGACCGAGACCGTCACTCTCGGCAACAGCGGCGAATACCGCCTCGACTATTCGATGTATGTCGACCCGACAGGCGTCGGCGAACAACCCTCAGAGGGAGGTGATCCCGGCATAGACCCGATGCGCCGCGTCAGCCGCGCACCGAAGATGGAGCTCGTGCGCCCCGTCGACGTTCCCGCGCCGCTGCGCGCCCCGGTGAAAGCCGGAGAAAGCTCGACCAGCGCCTACGACGTCCCCTCCGACGTTGACTACCGCAACGCCCTCTACTATCCCGCGTCGCAAGGCTCGACCAACGCCTATAACTACGGTTCGAACTCGCTGACGGCCGAATATATAGCCGCCACCTGCTTCACAGCTCCCGCCGAAGGCTTCAACATCTCGCAGGTCTATACCGCCATAACCATCGAACAGGCCCGCAACGCCCAGATCAAAGTCGAGGTTATCGAAGGTGAAGACCCGTCGACAGGAACCGTGCTTGCCGAAGGCTCGTTCTTCATTGCCGAACAGGACGACCCGTCGAAAGGCGGCTTCTACGTCATCCCGCTCGACCACGCCGTGTTCATGAACCCCGGCGAGAAATTCTGCGTCGCCATAACCTATCCCGAGGGCATGAAATATCCCGCCTATCTCGTCAACAAGGCCGAGGCCTTCGTCGAAAGACGCTATCTCGGATATGTCGAAGACTTCGGATGGTTCGACGTCGGCGCGCTCTTCAACGAGCAATACGGCTCGCTCGGCTACATTCTGACCTGCCTCGAAACCGTCGAAGGCTCGTCGTGGATCAAGCTGCTGACTCCCGGCGAAGGCGCCGTGGCCGTAGAAGCCTCCCATGAGGTCAGACTCGAGGTCAACGCCGCCCACGCCCGCCTCGAAAAAGGCAACAAGGCTATGCTCGTCGTCAAGACCAACGACCCGGCCATGCCCCTGCTGAACTTCCCCGTCACCCTCGACAAGAACGGACGCCCGGTCATCACCGGCCCCGACAGCCGACTCTTCGTCAGAGAGAACGACAAAGCCTCGGCATCGCTCAGCGTTACCGACCCCGACGGCGACGCCATGACCCTGCGCTTCTCCGACGTCGACAACCTGTCGGCAGCTACCGTCACTGCCGACGGCGCCACACTGACACCCGCTGACGACGGCACCTACGCCGTTGCCGCCGGAACCGCAGAAGTCAAGGTCGACGTCGAAGTCAGCGCCGACTACGGCGACGCAGGCGAAGGCTACGCCTTTGTCCTGACAGCTACCGACGCCGGCAACCACCGCGCTGAATTCGTCGGCCGCTACACGGTCGAGAAAGTCAACCGCGCTCCCGAAGCCGCCGAAGTGAAACCCGTCACCGTAGAGCTTGAGAAGCTCACCGCTCCCATAGCCTACGCCGACCTCTTCACCGACCCCGACGGCGACGAAATGACCTTCGCCTTCGAAATCCCCGAAAACCGTCATGTCGAAGCCTACACAACCCCCGACGGCGTTGTCTTCTACGGCAAAGCGATCGGCACGGCCGAAGCCACACTGACAGCCACCGACGCCAACGGCGCGTCGACAACGCTGACTATCCCCGTTGAGGTCACCGCGGCCGCCGGCATAGAAGGCATCGGTGCCCCCGACAGCTTCATAGCTCTGGTGGAGAATCCCGTGGCCGACATGCTCCGCGTGCGTTGCGGCTTCACCGCTCCCGGCGCGCTGTTTGAGCTATATGACATCGCCGGCAACCGGGTTGCCCGCGCCACAGCCGACGTCAGCAACGGCGACACCGTCGCTATCCGCGTCGCCGGACTCGCCGCAGGCCACTATCTGCTGCGCGTCACCGACGGCCGCCGCAGCGCCATAGCCCGCGTAGTCAAACTCTGACCCTGCATCATCATCCACCCTCCGAGGCCGCGCCCACCACAGCGCGGCCTCGCTCGTCATGAGGGAGTGTTGCAGAATCCGTAATTATTATCGGGGCGTAGGGATGCACGCGCGTGCATCCTCTGATAGTCAATGCTTTAACGTCGGGCGGTGTTGCAGAACTTCTGTTTCAAATGATTTTTCGCCCTGAATGTGGCCGCGTGCCTTTGTCGGAAATACCGGGTCTGATATGCCAGAGAGTTCTGCAACACCCCCTCAATGCTATTATAGTTCACGCACAAAGTAAATGTGCATTTCAATATGTAGGGATGCTCTCTGGAGCATCCAGCCAATGGAGTTGTAAGCAGTCGCCGTGACGGCTGCACCACGGTGCAGCCCTACATGAAAATGCACAAATACTTACTGTTTTATCTATAACTTAATGAAATTTTTTGCAGAATAACCACCTCAAACAGATCATTCGCCGTCAAGCGCGGGACGCGCGATATCTCTATATCCCATTGCGATAGCTGTGGGACCGACAGCTGCCCCACGCCACCGCGACAAGCTGCGGAGTCTGCGCAGTCGCGAAAGGGCGATAGCCAAGGCCGGCGGCCTGTGCTGTCGCGTTTCGCGGCGGCGCGCACTGCCGTAGTATGATTTTCCGCCCTGAATGTGGCCGCGTGCCTTTGGCACGCTTCTAAGGCGTTGCGGTATAACATGCTTTCTGGCAGGCTTTTGAGGCGTGCCAAAGGCACGCGGCTACTCTTTGTCGGAAATATCGACTCGAAAAGACACGCAATATACGTAATTTTGTCGAATTAACTATTTTTAACTTTAGGAGGGGTGAAATTTTACCTACATTTGCGGTGTACTAAATCCCTCCACAAGGTTTTAGCTTTCTGTTTTTGTAGAGATTATTTTTAGAGATTTATCATCGCTTACTCAAGTATCGCAAGTCCGATCTGCTGAATCCGTATTGCAGTTTCTCCATATGAGCCACACAATCAGACAGATTAATTACGACAATGTGCGCTTCTTCGTCCGTCAGGCCGAAGACTTCTGCCTATTATAACTAATCGCCGACCGACGAAGCGAGATTTCTGTAACCGACTGACCATATTCAAAATATAATTCCAAGAAAAACAAATATATTAACTACAACTTTAAATCATAGAATATGAAACATTTAATTACTCGGCTACTGCTGGTAATGATGTGTGTGTGCGCCATTCCGACGGCCGGAAACGCATTCACGCTTACCATTGCCGGAAATGCGAATTTCATGAACACCAAGACTGTTCAGAGTTCGGGAGATTCATGGGATTCATGGAATACGAACTTTGTCACAGAATCAATCAGCGGTGACACAGGAGACTTCTACTTCTGGGCAACCGGAAATTTCAAACTTTCTCAAGCAGACCCGGCTCCTACAGACTGGGAAACATTTAATACTGATAAAGTATTCCAGATTACCGAAAGCACAATCAATTGGGACGGACGTGATGTAAGCAACCTCGGAACAGGCTGCAAATTCATCCATCTCCACATAGGTACAGGCGGATCGAATTATGTTAATGTTCAGGACGAGCCTTTCGAAGGCCACGAGGGAGCCTGGTCTACAACAGCTTTCGAGTACCGCGAAACAATATATTATTTCCCGAACGAAAATTTCAAATCGTCTGATGCCATTTTCCGCGCGGTGTTCAACGACGGAACCACCGTATCGTGCTATAATTATGAATTCGATCCCGACTATTATACATTCACCGTTCCGAAAGAAGGTCTGACAGCCGTCAAGATTGAACGCGGCAAAGCTGATCAGAGTAACTGGTGGGGAAATTTTACTGCTGAACTGAAGAGCAAAGACAAAGGCAGCAACAACTGCATAACGATGGAGTCGAACAATGGCAACAACTGGGAAAGCGCCCCTTCGTCATGGACTTACTATGAGCCGTTGACCGAACCTGCCACATATACATATTATTTTTGTTCACGAAGCAGCGACAGCAAAGAATGGCAGTTGCAGACTCTCGTGCCCGAATACGGCAAATGCTCTTTCACCCGTTCAGATCTTTCCGGCAAGCATTTCGCAATCAAAATGGATGTCAACGGAGTACAGAGATATTGGCTTATTCCGGCTACCGCCATAGACTTCACCACTACAAAATCTTATTCGCTGACATCTACCGACATAACAAATAGCTGCACATTCCCTTCCGAAGCTCCTGAAAGCGACTATACATTTGTAATCGAATTCAACGGCAAAAAGCCTTCACGCCTGCGCGTCAACCCGACTGCTGCGGCCTATAACCAGACGCTGTTCGTCGGCATCGCAAGCTCGAACCGCCATCAGATACAATATAACGAAGACACCAAAACCTATGAGGACTATAAGTTCTATGTCAATCAGGAAGACCTCGACAATGACGGCGAATTCGGCTTCCGATTCTACAGCGAGCCTAACGGCGGCGTCTGGATGGGTAACAACGAATTCGGCAAAGTATTCGGCACCGACTTCAATTTCGACACTGAGATCACCACTTCGGGCATCAAGCGCTATTTCCTGAAAGAGACCGGCGCCTATGCCATAAACGTAAAGTCATACGTCCCCGAAACAAATAAGGTTGAGTTCTCATTATCAAAGCTTGATGATGGCGCAATCGTCGCTCCGGAACTATATATCAAAACCGGAGACGTCCGCACAAGAATCGTGTCATCACAAGGCAAATATAAACCTTTTAAAATCGAAAATGTAAGCGCCGGCACCAAATTCTGCTTCTATTCAGCAGAGACCGACGGAAACAGAATGGGCCCGGTATATACCGCTGACCTCAATGTTGACACGGAAGGCACTCTGCCCTACACCACTATCGGCGCCGAACGCGACTTTAAACTTGCAGAAGCCGGCTCATACATTATCAATGTATCGGAATATCTTGCCAACGAAGGAAAGGTTACATTCACCGTCACCAAAGAACCCGGTTCTTCGGTTCCTGTTCCCAACACCCTCTATCTCCGCAACAGCAAAAACGGGGACGAGGCCCTCATCGCAATGACCCGTCAGGACGGCGCCGGCGACAATGACCGCAATACCTGCAAATTCTTTGCCGAAGTCGACTACAATGCCGACGAAGATTTCGCTTTCCATTTTATCGAGAAAGAAGGAACAAACTGGTCAGATCGCGGGATAGTCTGCTATCCGGGCGGAACCGGCAATACATCTATTTCGGCCAACACTCCTGTAAAAATCAACAATGTAAGCTCTTGTGCCAACGATCCCGGATCGGCATGGTCATACAACTCTACCGAGAGCGGCAAGATCACAGTTATGGTCTACTTCAAGAAGAACGGCACCGCAACTGTAGAGGTCGTAGGCAATTCTGATAAGAACTACTACTTTATCGGCGACATGAACAACTGGTTCTCGAACGAGTTCGACGGCGATCTCGGCGGAACCGACAAAAACGGCGAAACTATCGCTCAGGGCATCAACGCCACACGATGGAACGCCGACAAAGATAACTGGAAACTCGAATATGTCGGCGACGGATGGTATCGCTTCGACTCATTCCCCGGCAACCTCCTTTCGGGTCACTTCCAGATCGTCAGATACGGCTCATGGGAACTTACGTACGACAACAAGCCCAACGAGATCTATTCCCACGTTATTTACATCAATCCTGAAGACGTTAAAGCCAACAAGATGTCGGACTACCGCGCATTCAAAATGAACCGCATCACGCGCGAGGATATTACCAAAGGCCGTGAATACCGCGTGCGCAAGCGCAGCGCGGACGTATCGGGCGGCTCGAACCTCGGAACACAGTGTAACGCCGTCGAGGGCGCCGTATTCTGGTTCAATCCCGGCAACGACACCGAGGCTCCGCGCATCAGAATAACCGGCACTCCCAAAGACTACTTCATCTTCTATAATATGGAAGAGGCCAAAGTCAATCCCGACATGAAGAAATCGCCCAGAAACGGGACAGAAACAATCGAGTATTGGGTACGCGCAGCCATCAACTCCGGCAAGCCTAACACCAACAACTACTTCCTCGCCGGAATCGAATATGGCGACTATACTCTCCCGTTCTACGACATCAACGGCAACACGGGTGCCCACATGAACGTCAACGAAGGTATCGACCTCGCTCCCTACGACCTCAAGAGCATGACCGAACGCGAGCTGAACAACCTCTTCTTCAGCAATAAGGATATTGTGAACTCGATTCTGAATGAAGGAAGGCTTCCCAACGGACGCGACATCAAAGTTTACGACAAAGTCTGGATTGCCAAGGTCCCTTCGGGCTTCGAGAATCCCGCCGGAACGAAATACAATATGACCTTCAACAAGGCCATGACAGAGGCCGACCGCAAGGCTACCCGCACTCTGACCACACGCCACTATTATTTCTTCCCGCAACAGGCCGGCCTCCATGTCCACGTCAATATCGACGAAATTACCGCCTATAAAGACAAGGTTGAAAGCGCTGAAGTAGCCTACCGCCTCTACAAGACCGACAACCAATATAACACCATCGCCATTCTCCACGGTTCTGACGTAACCGCCGAAGGCCACCGCGACACAGAGATACTTCACAAAGTCGGAAGCGCTCTGCCGCGGACCATGGATTCAGAAGCAACCAATGGAATCGGCTGGTATGAATGTAATAAACCCTGGAATGCTCCCGATATTGAGGGCAACTGGCTTGTAAACTGGATAGGTGATGAGGCAACAGGCGCGCGCCGCGAGGTCGCCTACGACGATAACTCGGCTTTCGTACAGTTCCGCCTCACAATCACGATGAAAGAAGAGCAGCAGCCGGCTTCGCGTGCCGCAGAAGGGGATGGCAAAACTATGGTTTTCTATCTGCCCGAGCGTGTCGACGTCGCCAACGACGACAACCACTACTGGTTCGAGAACAGTGACCTGTATGCGAAGCTCAAGGCCAGCGACCTCCCCGACGGAGTTCTGACAGGCATCAGCGAGATCGTCGAGGACACCGACAACGGCCCCGCCGTCTACTATAACCTCCAGGGCGTCCGCGTCGACAACCCCGCCGCCGGAAACATCTACATCAAAGTAACCCGCAAAGGCTCTGAAAAGATTCTCTTCTGATTCAGG
>ERZ773136.965-NODE-965-length-30074-cov-8.770345_pt1 | contig 30074 bp, 37 predicted proteins | sample MGYA00580855_ERZ773136 | MGnify/ENA primary metagenome ERZ773136 (study PRJEB29015, sample SAMEA2737860) | human gut metagenome | biome: human gut; feature: human-associated habitat; material: faeces | place: China | collected 2012 ... | reverse complement strand
AAGTGCCTTGTAACCGTTAGCATCTTTAACGACCTTAATAAGTCCCTTCAAAGAGTTCTTAGTTCCATCATCAGTCTTAGGTTGCTTGAAGATTTCAACAAGCTGTCCATTAATCTTACAAGCTGTAGCCTTTACAGCAAAGCCAAGAGAATCTCTAGACTTAAACTGATAAGTAAATGAACCCACTCCAAGAACAAGATTACAAGCTGACATCTGAGCATTCTTTTAACTTATATAATAACCTATCTATATTATGTTTAATAGCTAAATTGTTATGCCTTCTAAACCTTCTATTAGCTATTCTTTTATCCTTCTTATTCCTTCCATTACAGATAGCTCCGAAAGGATGATATTTATGACTTCTACTCATAATTTTTGAGATGCTGCTACAGCCAATTTGTCAGCTTGTTCATTCCACTTATCACCACTATGTCCTTTAACGTGTTTAAATTCGACATTTGGACATAGCTGTTTAACACGTTCAAATTGTTTATCGAACTCTTCCCACAGCTTTACATTCTTCTTTCTTTTCCAACCAAGAGATGCACACCCTATGCAGTACATACTGTCAGATATGATAGTGAGAGAGTCAATCGGATTCTTTATGAGTCTAAGACCAATTATCATAGCGGCTAACTCCATCATGTTGTTAGTTACCCCCTTGAACATCTTAGAATATTCAAGAATCTTTTCTTCTCCTCTAAGAAAGATTATTCCAACACCTCCTTGATCTTTGGCAGAAGAATAAGCTCCATCACATATCAATGTATAATTCATATTGGCATATTCCAATTGACTATTATTTTATACAAAAGAAATACAAAGACAAATATAGAAGCACTTGTCAAATAAGTCATAAATATATAATAACCGAAGTTAGTATATTCAGATGGATTACGATAACCTAGCTTCTTCAGCCTTCTCATTTCTGATTTGTATATTATGTACGCTGTACCTAATAATATTACCACCAGTAACATTATTAATAAAAATAAACTACCAACTGTCATAATCTAAAAAAAAAATAGCCCCTGCAAGAGTAAATAAACTACTCTCACAGGGGTTTAAACCTTATGATTTGAGATAGTCTACTACTGATTGTAATTTATTAGCATTCTTTTTAAATATAAAACCCATTAAAGTTTTTACATTTGAGTTTATATTTAATAAAATTCTTTCTTTTATCTGCTAAATAATTTACAAGGTAGTATCCATCTACTTTACCTTTATATTTTATAAAAAGTTAAAATGATAGCCTAACTGCGCTCTCGTCATTACGACTTGGATCCGTATGCACTGTTAGTAGGCAAGGTGGGCTCAGGTTTGCTATCGCTACTATAGCCCCTTATTCACCATATCCTATTCTCTTGAGAGTTTCAGAAGGTTCTTCATAGAACCTATCTACAGGCACTATGATTTCGTGTCCTGCGCCTTCTTCAACCTTGGAATCAATAATTTTTAAAGACCACAGAGCTTGAATAAATCTAAGCTCTGGATTCTTGCATAGAGTTTCTCTTAGAATCTCCAGCAATTTAATGTTTGCTTCTATTCTATTCATAATCTATAATTATTAGTACCAGGAAGGGGAGTCGAACCCCCACGCCCATTACTGGACACTTGATTTTAAGTCAAGGATGTCTACCAATTCCATCATCCTGGCATAAAAAGTACTGGAAACTTGTCCCCAGTACTTGTAATTTATTAGAGTGCTAATCCACCTCTATACAGCGAAGGTCTGTTCTCCAAGTTGAGTATCTTGAAATAACATTTCTCCCCTTCGCTAGTTTCCGTTACAAGGATGCCATCAACAGTAAGTGGTTCAATCACAGAACCAAATCCTCCAAATGGATCGCCAACTCTCAAGAACTCTGCCGATATTGCTGAATTTATTTTTCTTCTGTAAATACTAAGATCATCCTCATCAAGAGTATGTTCTTTCCCATCACTATCCTTGTCCTTAGTTCCAATCTTGGATAAAGTGTCTCTGAAGATAGGGATAGAGTTCTCCTCATCAAGACCATAATAAGTATATTGTACAGAGTAAAAATATTTAGCCTGTTCAACGTTGATAAAGCTCTTAAAATCATTGATAGAACACTTATGGATATTAAGTTCTTCAACTACACTCTTAAGAATATCAATCGTAGATATAGCCAAAGAATCAATAAAGGAGAGTACTTCTTGTACTCTACTCTTATCCTCCAAACAATCGTTCAGATATTCCATGATTACGTCTGTGGACAAATTTCCAAATGACTTCTTATATCTGATTCTTGAGGGGCGACCAATGAAATTCTCATTGATGTACAACTTGTTTGTAGTTAAGAGAAATACTCTTCTATAAGGACTATTAAATACACCATCCATTATGGATAAGAGCTCAAGGTCATGTCCCTTGTCTGTATTAAAGTTCTTTTCAAACTCGTCAAAGAATAATACGCAAGGACTATTGATTTTAGAAATAAAATCAGCAAGTTCAGGATACGGAGCATTAATCAGAATTACAGGAAGCTTAGTTTTATTTGCTATAATTTTAGCAGTAATAGTTTTACCAGTTCCTTTAATTCCATTGAACAAAATTCCAAGATTGGAAGTTGTGTTCTCGAAGGTAGTCATAATATGCTCGATTAGCTTCGATTCCATACCATAAATCTTGAAATCGAAATGAAATTCGTCAGCAAAATCTTCCAAAAAGATTTCATGACGATCGGGATCAAAATTCATAGTGTAAACACGTTTAGGTAACGTATCAATTACTTGAATAGTGTCATCAACCTGCTTAAGAACTCTACCATTCTTAAGCCAGACAATGTTAGGTGTACTCATTTAAGTTATATTTAGAATATACAACACATGGAAGCAATAAAGAATATAATGGAAGTTGTACAGCCTATGGTCACCCTAGCAGCGGAGGTATCAGTAAAGTTTCCATTGTTTTTCTCGTCTATTTCCTTAATTTGGTTCAACACTTTAACCATAATTACAGCAACTGTGATTAATAGGACAGCATAAAAATAGCAGACTTCCCTAGGTTGGATTCTGCTAACTTTATTGTATTATCACTGATTGCTTTGAATGTCTCATTGACAGCTATTCCAATTTCGGTTCCTATGCTGAAATCGTTACAGTTTCTGCAAACATTCCCACACTACATATCATAGCCATGAGAATAAAAATTAATCTTTTCATATATATTACTATTAAAAGTTTGTGAGGATGGTGGGATTCGAACCCACAGAGGTATTTAAACCTACAGATTCTAAGTCTGTTGCGTCTCAACCAGTTGCGCCACATCCCCAAAATTCAGAACACCTTTGCTAGATTACCTACTTATCTAATCTAACTAAGAGTCAGCTCTCTTTTGACCATCGAAAGAGCAGTAGGAATGTGTTAACCTTCAACATCATTGGACTGTTCCACGAGTTTCCAAAAGTTCTGCGAACTTTTGGAGACCTCAGACAGTTATTAACCAACTTAATTTAGATTTATAATGCAAGAGAATACTTGCTGCAAGTGTTCTTGTTATGTCTAGTAATTAGTTCGTGTTAAATCCATAACCAAATCCTAGTCTAGTAGTTATATACTTGCCTATGTCACCAAGTTTCTTTCTAAGCCTTGAAACAGTAGTATCAACTGCTCTTAAGGAAACTTCTGAATCCCACACAGCTTGCATAATCTCCTTTCTTGTATAAATTTTATCTCTATTCTTTAGAAAGAATACTAATAGGTTATATTCTGTTTTAGTAAGATTTACTTCTACTCCCTCTAAATAGCACTCTTTCTTGTCCAAATCTACTACCAGAGTTTTAAATTCTATTCTGTTCATTTTCCTATCTTAGTTTCTTCATCATATTTCCGATAACGGTAATAACTTCTTTCTCCACATTTATTCTTAGATTTATAAGTATCTAATTGTGAATCACAGTTAGGGCATATACATCTAAGATTATCTCTTTTATTGTTGGAAGCATGACCATCTATGTGATCTAGAATGAACACTAGAGGTTTCCCATTCCACTCTGGTTTCATTCCACATATAGCACAAACTCCTCCCTGTTCTTGAAGTATATCATCTTTAAACGGAGATGGGATATAGTTCGCACGCATTATAGATGGGTCTCCTTCAATAATTTTTTGATACCCAAGTCTGTGAGAGTGTTCCATAAAACATTCTTTAGAACAGTACTTACCTGAATACCCAGAGAAGTGTTTAAATTCTTTTCCACAATTTGCACAGACCTTTACGGGAACCCTTACAACTCCTTTATTAAAGGTTTCCTTATCGCTAACAACCCTTCTTTGAGGAAGTTCGATTCCAAGTCTTAGTGCAACTTTTTTAATATTAGATCCACTACAATTATATCTTCTTCCTATTTCTTCATAGCTTAATTTTTCAACTAATATAAGTTGTTCTAAATTTTCTTTTTCTGATTCCCATTTACTTTTCATAATTCGTATAAATTGATTGATATACAAATATACGAATAATAAATTTCGAATCAAAGTAAGATTACGAATATTTGCTTAAGCTGTTGAACTTAGGAGTAGATATAAGGTCTTAAATTTGGTACACCCGGTGGGATTCAAACCCACAACCTACGCCTTAGAAGGGCGTTGCTGCTATTCAGTTGAGCTACGGGTGCCTATAAGCAGGGCAATTTAGTTTTTCAGGTCATTTCGGACTCTCTTTGAAAAGTTTTATAGTGCTATACGTTATAACCACTCGCCCTACTGTTCAGAACACTTACTTTTAGGATTCGAACCTCTCCTCTTAATTAGAAATTAAGTGTGCTACCATTACACCACATATCCTATAAAATGGCAGATAATAGAAAGTAAATACGTTGCTGTATGTGTTCTTATAGCTTGTAAATATAATAACTCTTAATAACTCTTAATAACTATTCAAAGTTAAAAAGTGTTAATCAAAAGATAGCCTGTTGAAGGGAATTACTTCACCTCTTCAAACGTTTCAGGCTTCTCCTCTGACTTTGGCCCTGGATTTGTCTCAATAGCCTTCTTGCCAAACATATCCTTGAAGGTCTCCTTCAAAGGAATGCTACGAAGCAGATCCAGTGCAGGATTCAAGTTCTCAGCAGTCTTAGCCATGAAGTTACCTGCGGTATTCTCGTTACCATACACAGTAACCTCACCAAGATGAACGTGTTCAAACATCTGAGCAGATGCCTCGGCAATACCCTTAAGCTGATCAACAGTCTTATACTGTACAATCATCTGCGGAGTCATACCACACTCAATCATCTTCTCAACTGCCTTAGCAGGAGCTAACTCGATTGCAGTAATCTTATCAGCTTCAGCCATAAGAGATGCTCTCTTACCTTCTGCCTCAGCTAACAGTTTCTTCTTGGTACCTTCAGCCTCTGCCTCCATGATTTGCTGAGTAGCTTGAGCTTTCGCTTCAGCTTCCTTAGTAATCTTAGCTGCTTCCGCTTCCGCTTCCAAGATAGCCTTCTGCTTGATTGCCTCTGCTTCAATTGTAACTTGTTCCTTCTTCTTCTGAGCAGGAACAATTACTTCGGCGTGCAATTTTGCTTCAGTTGCCTTAGCTGCAACCTCATTAACTTCGACTTGTTTCTCCTCACGAGTCTTAGCAACTTCCATCTCCGCATTGACCTTAGATACACCTGCTACACGCTGTGCTTCTGCCTCAGCCTTAGCAGCTTCTCCCTTAGCCTTAGATACTTCAATGGTTGCTGTCTGTTCAGCTACACCAGCTTGCTTGTCAGCCTCAGCCGCACGCTGTCTCTTCAGAGATTCATACTCTGCAACCTTAGCTTCCTGCTCATTGATAGCCTTCTGAGTTTCTGCCTCCTGCTCTTGCTCGGCTTTAGCCATACGAATTTGCTTCTGAGCCTCTGCCTCTGCTTGAGCTGAAGCTGCCTCTGCTTCAGATTTAGCTACAGATGCTACTGCTTCTGCCTTACGAGCTGCTGTAGCTGCTTCTGCTTCGGCTTGTGCCTTAGCTACATTAGCTGCCTTCTCAGCCTGCTGATTTGCTACACCAGATTCCTTAACCTTGTCAGCTTCTGCTAACTTGATTTCCTTCTCTTGGTTAATTTCAGCTACACGTACCTCTTGCTGCTGCTTAGTTTCGGCTACCTGAGTGGCTCTTTCCTTCTCTGCATTTGCTACAGCAATTTGACGCTCCTTCTCAGTCTCTGCAATCTGGATGTCTCCTTTCTTCTTCTCTTCAGCAATGTCAGCAAGTGCCTGAGCTTCTGCCTTAGTAGCAGCTTTCTTACCAAGATTTCTGATGTAGTTTGCATCATCAGTAATATCAGCGTTGTTGATATTGATGATACTGAAACCAACCTTGTTCAACTCAGTTTCAATATTCTCTTTAGCTTTGCCCAAGAACTTAACACGGTCAGCATTGATTTCTTCAATAGTCATCGTAGCCATCAGACTTCTTACCTCACCAATAAGAATATCCTTGATTTGGTCAGAAATTTCTTGCGGACTTGACGTTAAGAATCTACTTGCTGCATTCTGCATAAGAGTGTCAGTAGTTCCAATACCAGTCGTTAAAGTCACAGGAATAGTAACCTTAATCATCTGACTAGAAACTCCTGCTACAGATGCCTGAATTTGAATAGGTTTAAGAGACATCTTCCTCCAATCCTGGATCACAGGGAATACAAACGTACCTCCACCATGAATAATCTTGGAAGGAAGAATCACAGTTTCACTCTTCCCAGTAGTGGGATTGGTTACTGACTTTTTGCCAGCTTTACCAAACACTACTAAGATTTCATCACTTGCGCAACGACGATAGCGCGACATCAGACCGATAAGGGTCAAGATCACGAGAACTACTATAATTCCCGCGATAATTAAACTTGAAGTAAGCATTAATTAAAAAATTATTTTAAGAAATGTAATAAATTCCATCCTTGTAAGAAGTTATTTTTAGGATTTCTTCAGGCTGTACCTCTCTATCAGCCTTACAGATTATTTCTACATAGTCAGGGTTGCAAATAGCACAGCTACATAGTCCATTCTCAAGAGGACAATAAATAGTTACTGACCTTCCTACTAACTCATCACCTTCTTTCCTAGTAGGTTCTGAATTAAACTTCATACATAGTTTATAGACTAGATATAGAATAAACATAAGAGCAATACCAGCAACACAGGCTATAGCAATCGTAACTGCAGTGACCTTACCTATAACCATAAGCCACCCAGAAAATCCCATAGCAAAGTGAATCAGCCCCTTAAATGATAGGAGATCGCTAACACTGAAATCAACGTTTCCATCAAAGTCCACGTCAAGGTCAGTATCAGAGATTCCAAGATTAGATAAGATGAACTGAATAATAAATATGCCATAGGATATTATACCTAAGATGTAATACCATTCCATAAATCAAAAGGTTAAGTTATCAGGAAACAACTCATTCTCGAAATCGACATCATTCCCTATATGATCACCGTTAGCAGACTGATTAGCAACAAGAGCTCTCAGTCTCACCGTATTCATGAATACGGATTTGGCAATGGGTTCTGGATAAACCCTTCTAAGAAGAGTTTGAATGTTTATGCGACTGTCTATATAATTACTGAAATCTTCTGCATACATTAAAATAGCATTAAAGATATACAACCACAATTCAATCTTCTTAAAATTATAGGTAGGACGAAGCAATCTAAATTCAATAGTCTTGTTTACTTTGTAACAGATAAGGTTGATGAAGTTTACCCAGTAATACAAATGTTATAGCAAGCTCTTTATCTTGCATCTTAGAGTTTCCTCTAAGTATCGGACTATATCACCACCTACATGAGGTGTTGGGCGCTCGTGTCAGTATTATATTCTAAAAGTAGGGTCAGTTGGATTTGAACCAACTCTCTCATGTGTAATGAGCACAGTGCAAGTTTACCTGTATTCTCCTCTTACCCTATTTTAGTTTCAACTGTTAGTCTCTGAACCTTCTAGAGTTGTTAAGCTCTAGCTTGGCTTAGAATTGCCTTGTAAAATCAGCAACTTTGTAACATAAATCTTTAAAGTCGGAATCAGATAACCCATTTTTCATAATATTAATGGGTTTATACACCCATTGTATATTTCCAATTTCGTATCCTTTATCAGAATCAATTCTATCAACTGAAGCATTAGATTCTCCTTTTAGAGTATCTACTACTTGTAATACTTTGTATAGGTCTTCCAATGTTACACTACAATTAATAGTTTTGCCTCCACGAACAAGATTATCTTTTATAGAGGATAACCATACAACGTGCATTCCGTTTTCATCAAAATAGCCTCTGGATTTTCGTTTATCTGGGTAATTATTTTTCCTCCCACACTTTCTGCAACATTTAAATTGCATTTTCTCTAGTTCTGAAAGGCGTTTATAATCAATATTTCCACATTGAAACTTTACCATATATCTATCTTGATGTTTAACAAAATCATCCTCTAAAATAGTGATAGCATCTATCACCTATCCCTTATGATAGGGATATTTTTGATAACTTCCCCGTTTTAATTCTGTATTTTTCATATTACAAATATACTAATTTTATTTAGGTTTCCCTAAATTCACCCAATTTATTTTTCTAATTGTCACCAATTAGCCACGCCATTATTTTCGACGTGTAGGTATTCTCCATTTAGCTCTCCTCTCAACGTCATTTGGGTGAGGTTGAGTGAGATCTCCAAGGAAAGGTCTTCCCACAAGATCCCTGTACATCTGACTAAAGTCACGATATGGCCTCAACTTTGAGCAATAATCCTTTCCATTAGCTTTGTATTCAGAACTTCTAAAGGTTAATGATGGAACTAGTTGAGAAATGTCCTTTTCCAGCAATCTACAAAGCGTTTGAGCTCTGATAATTGCATTGGGATCCAATGGAAAACCCCCAAGGTGGATATGTAGAGAACACTCCTTGTTAAAGGCAGTATACTCTTTTAAACTCTCCAATTCTTGTTTCAGAAGAGACAGTCCATCATTGCCATTAAGTACAACCGTAGAGTACTCTAATCCAGAGATTGACCCATCTCGCAAAGGAATTAGTCCGTCTCTGAAACAGATGTCCTCTGGTATGTATCCCATAGAAGTTTCAAATTCTAACCCAAATGTATACTTCAAATACTTAGACAGAGTATATTCAGTATTCTTATCAAGCACCCTCTGTTTTCCATCGAAAAGGCGAAAGCTTTCAACAGCTTCATATCTTTTATCAAAAGAATACGGAAACCCTCCTTGTCCTTTTACATATGTCTCATAAACAAGAGCTTCTTCTGGAAAATCAATAGTAGATATGTATATGCCCTTACTCTGACTATATACTAAGTGATCTTTCAAGAGCTCTTTATCTCCCCTAAAGACTTCCGTTCCACTAGAAGTTTCAATCATAACATCTACCACAGTCTCTCGTCTACTAGAATAACCTAATATGACCAGCCCGGGAAGATGTTTCACCATAACACATTCACATTTTGAAAGTGGTAGGAACTGCTTGGTTATTTCATCAAAGACTTGCATTCTTCTCGTATGGTTTTGAAATTAAGTTCTAGTTTGCCCTGAAACTTATGCTCCAATGATTCAGTATCTTTACGATAACTTGTTAATTGTTTCATTCCAGAACAAAATTGAGTGGTAGTTACAGATGTCAGCTGTCGAAGTGTGCCTGTAAATAGAATAGATCCAGTAGGAGAAATGGTCTTATACCATATATTTCCTCGACAGAAAACTCCGTCAACACTAAGATACCTAATCACATTCTCAAACTTCTTGCTAAACTCGCTTTCAGATAATTTAGTTTCTTTTCTGAGTCCAATTAAGAACTTAAAGCAGTTACTATTCTTCATAGCAACTCCATTAAAGAACCAGATGTCTATCCCTCTTTTTTGTTTAGATTCAACGCGGCCAAATTTATTGACACACAGCTTGCCATGAATACGTTTCCCTTTATAGGAATAGGTATTATCTAACAAATTGCAACTAAGATAATTGTCATAAACAAAAGTGTCATCAGAATAACCATAGTCATCCCACTTTCCAAGATAGTCCCTGCTGTATGGAAAGGTATTGTATGTCGGAACTACTGCTACTTCTCTAGTTTGGATACATTTCTCTCTACTATACTCCTTAATAGTTACTAGAGCAGACCCGCTAAACTCTAGAAGCTCGTTGCTTCGAACTGAATACGTTGTACAATCTTTCCTCAATGCAAGCAGGTAGATTCCAATAGAAGAGAATACCAACTCCCTTTTGGCCTTGTCTATACAGAAATACAATGGACGCTCTACCTCCGCTTCCTTGGAATAGGTATGCCTTTTAGAAGCTCCCTTAAACAGAAGCACTCTTGGAGAAACTCCTCGATAATCAACAATAGCGAACGCTGACCCTCCGTTGTATTCATCAAGTACATCATAGCCAGAGTAATAAAAGATTCTAGCCATGACCTGAGAATCAGTTAATCCAGTAATGTCAATATTAGGGATATACTTCTCTGCAAGTTCTTTATAGTTGTAAATAGTTCCATTATGGATTACTACAAACTTTACAACTCCTCCCTCAGTTAAGACAACCGGTTGGGCTGTTTCCTTAGATATTACCCCAACAGAGGCTTTTCTACAATGCAAGAGAGCTATTCTAGCTGTCTTAATATTGTTCAAAAAGTCACTATCCTGAAAATAGTCAGCGAACAGTTTAGTCTTGTCTACACCATAATCGCATTTACCGTCTATAAAGACACCACAAGAGTCTCCACCTCGAGCATCATTAGCAATGCCCAAGGTACAAAACGTAGAATAATCAAACTCCCTCGGAGTTTTATTAATAATTCCAGCTATTCCACACATAAACTTACATAATGTTATAATCAGAGATAACTCTCTTAGCAAGTTCTAAATTACTATTGTTTATTACACTGCAAACAGTCGGAGGACTTATAAGGCCACTTCCTTTAGAGCAGTGATATATTGCTTTTGAAAGCTGGTCCCATACAAAGTTCAAAGTTTCTACGTCCTTCATCATAGCACTACTTAAAACCCTATACTCTACACCATACGGAGTGAGTCTAAAACATCCTGCCTTACCATACAAAGAACGTCTTCTCTTATCCCTATCCCTAACAACCGACGGAATGCCAAGATACATATCTAAGTACTTAACTAATGCTACAGATGTATCAATGTTATTGTTAGCATATCCAACATGAATGTGGAAACCACAGCTTCTGAGATTGGTTCTGTTTCCTTCTGGTTTAGGATTAGCCTCTTCTGTATAGGCATTATAGTCTACATCACATCCAAAGAGTTTAGCTTGTGGACTTCTTAATTGACTAGCATCTACCGTTTTTGATGCTGCACAGAGTATTCCAAGATCAGGATTAATGTTCTTAACAAATTTATCAATATATGCCTTCATATACTCAATGTTGTTTATGAAGGATACCTTATCATTAACAGGAGGTATATTAAACTCTGCTACGATGTTGTCAGTTTCCAACCCAAATCCACTCGGCATATCTGCTGCTACATAAGGATTTCCCTTCTCTCCAGGGATCAATCCAATAGAAGACACAACCTTCTTTGTTTTCTCATTTATGATAAACAATTCAGGATCTGCTCCTATAGTTATATTATTTATTCTCATCTACTAAACGTTTTACAAGATCACTAATCATTTTTGCGACAGGAGAGTCCGGAATCATCTCTGGATGTCCTTGTACTGCAAGGCACTTAGGAAAACCCTCTTTATGATATAGAACAATTTCAGGTTCTCCGTTCTTTATAATGGCATCTTGGTCTATTTTTTCTCCTACATACCCATGAGACCTTCTCTGCTTTGTTGTAAACAACACATCATAATCCACCCTATTCAGATTATATGGATACTGCATTTGATGATGTGTTGATGTAATCTGATACAGTGTATCACCATCGCTAATTTCATGTGTATATCCTATAGCATGATTCCAGCAATGCTGCACAAGAATACCACCATTCATAACACACAAGAATTGTGTATTTATGTTATCGTAGAGCTCTTTATCTCTACTTCTATACGTTCTTCTTCCGTATAGATCGGACTATATCTTCATCATTTATCATAATTTACAAAAATTGTATAATTAGTTTCACATTCCAAATCATTTGTAATATCTTTGTATAGAATTTACAGATAAATTAATAACTAAAACAATTAAATTATTAAATTTATGAACGTAGAAAGCATAATACAAGACTACAAAAATGGAATGACAATGGCAGAAATTGCTAGAAAAAATCATGTTGCTAATAGCACTATAAGTGGATACATTAAACCACTTAACCTTCCAACTAGTAAAGTTATAAATAACATAAACAATTGGGAAGGGTTTAAAGAATTTTTCATAGAAACCTATAACTCTACGGATTCAATGCAAGAAATTTACGACAAATTATTACAACACCCTTATTTTAAGAGAACTACTAGAAAATCTATCTCTCAAAGGGTAACTGAAATAAGAAACCTATTCGGACTAACTCCAAAAATGCCAGAAAATACTTATAACACTGAATATGATAGAATCAGAGGTTATATAATAAGAAATTCTAAATATTGTGCTAAAAGACGAGGAATACACTTTGACTTAAAGTATACTGATTTTGAACTTCCAGAATACTGTCCAATTCTAGGAATAAAGATAGAATACGAAGGAGATGGCAACTCTCCTAGTCATGCTACTTTAGACAGAATAGATAATTCTAAAGGATATATTCCTGGAAATGTTATGATTATTTCTAGATTAGCTAACGCTATGAAGAATGAAGATACTTTTGAACAACTTCAATCTTTTATAACTAATTATGCCTATTTGATAAATTATGTAAATGAGCACGGCACTCTTGGGAATATTACTGACATATTTCCTCATCGGAAGAAACTTAGTCTCGATTCCTAGTCTCTGAACCCACCTTAGTCTTTAGACTAAGGCTTGGCTGCTGATTACCATCTCAGGCGTCCCAGCAATTCACCGTGTTTAACGAGAGCCACAAATTAACCCTCGGCATATTCCCAGACACAATTGTGTAGGTTTGACTGACTCGAAGATTTTCTTTTCAGCAAGGTCACGCTTCTTATTACTGTGAGTATATTGATCCCTCTCACATCCATACAAAGACGGATCTACATCCTCTCCCCCAGTGAATAATACAACGTCGGCATCCTCAACTCTATCGACCAGGGATGCTTCTTCAAGGAAGTTAGCATAATTTGTTGCACCTCCCACTACAAATACTTTCATCTCTTTATCTCTTTATAAACTTTCATGTAAATTGGTTTGCGAACTTCAAACCCGTCCCTCCAATATTCAATATCCCTTGTGTTATACTCTCCTATTTTCTCAGGAATTGTATCCTTTTTAGCTCTCAGTTTTTGATAAATATCATTAAGACATTGTACCCTTTGGATTTTCTCTCTAACCTCTGCAAGTTTCATTGGCTTGGAGATCTGGTTTCTGGGTATTTGGTGAATGTCTCTAGGATTAGAACAAAAACATCCTATTGCCAGATTAAATAGATTAGAGATAGACTCAAACCTAAAGGTCGGATCCTTCTTCAGAGCATAAGCATCCTTCAAAATAACATTATAGGGATATTCATAAGTATACCTTAGCCAAGTCAGGATGTACTTATGGAACGTTGGAGGGACATCATTAAGCTTAAGGAAAACCTCAATCCTATTATATTTTACGTCATCGTCAGCTTTATAATCCGAGACCTTATAGTGAAACGGATATAGTGACTTTAGTAATAACAAATGACGTCTAATCTCTCTTTTAGTGAACAGACAGGCATTGGATTGATGTCTGTTCTTAGAAAATTCGGTACCGCTATAGAGAATGATCCGATACTTGACATTATGACCTGTATCTATACGATTAAATACATATCCAAAGCAAGCTTCTTTAGCCATCCTCTTAACTAAATCTCCTTCACATGAATATTCTGTGTGATAATCTAGATACTTAAATTCTTTCATTCTTTAAAAGAAAAAAAAACGCTACTCACTGAGAGCAGCGTTTTTCTAAGTTACTAGTTAGTCTTCAATTTCAGGTTGAGGCTCTACAGCCGGAGCTTCCTTCACCTTAGCGGGTTGAGGAACCTGTCCAAACATTCCTCCGAACATATTGCCTCCACTCATAGCAGAAAGCAACAGCATATCCTTCATAGAAGTGCCCTCACCCTTGTCAGTCAGCATCATCAGCATCATAGGGTTCATGCCCAGAGCACCTCCATTCTGATTCATCATCAACAATGGGAGCAAAGCGTCTTTGTCGTCCTTGTTAGACAACGCTAGCAACAGCATCGGATTGATCTGACCACCAACATTTCCTGCTAGAGAGACAACAACACGTACCATTGTCTGATTGAACAAGAAGTCCTTAATGGTATGAATAGTCTTACCAGAACCAGTATAGCTGATAGCTGTGATCTTACCCCCAGAGATTTTCGTTACTTTAGCGTAGCTACGCTCCAGGGCAATAACATCGCCAGCAGCCAACTGCTCCTTCGGCTTGCTGATGATATATACGGGAAGATCAAGAGTCAATTCTTCAGGGTAGGAAGTCAGGTTGTTGTTTGCATCAATAGATACATAACCCTGCGCAGTAGCTACACAGATGTTACCATCAGTAGCAATACGAACATCGGTAGCTTCTACCGGCATGAACATTTCTTTGATACGAGCTGAGATTCCTTTGATTGAATTTGTCTTTGTCATTTTGTTGTTGTTTTTAGCGTTGATAATGGGTTTAGCGGTTTTGCACCATGTTTCAAATTTGACGATTGTATCCACACTTGTGATACCAACCTTCTTCATGCCATATTCACGGGCAAGCGTGTTCAGATATTCCTGAGTCTCTTCACTCAAGTCATCCAAAGATTCAGTGATAGCCTTGATAACATAGATAGAATTACCCTTCTTGGTAATAATGTTATCACCAGCCTTTACGTTAGCTAAAGTGCCGTTCAACTCAACTTGAGCGATTCTGAACTTGCAGTTCTCTTTAGCAAAGTTAATTACTTCCTCCATGTTCTTCGGCATGAAGGGCAGATTCGAAGTGTACACTAAGAATTTGTTGCTCATAAAATAAAAATTTAATTAAATTATTACTATCCATTGGCTCAGTTAAGTAAAACAGATCAGTTTCCTTCCATGTAGCCATTACAAGTTTTTCACCAGGAGGCAACTCTATAGTTATGGTTCCTCCAAATTGTCTGGCTCTCTGATTTTCAGTACACGAAAAAAGCGTTGGCAACAATCCTGCTACCAACGCTACAATTAACAATTTCTTTTTCATATTACTTAAACAATAGCACGGGCGGTCCGAATCGAACAGACGCTCTCTTGATTTGGAGTCAAGCCACACTTCCAATTATGCTACACCCGCGTAAAGCTGAGGTTTGTTTCACTTCTAACCTTAGCTGAAAAAGAAGGTTTCTACACCAACCCACATCCTGTGTAGTAAGGACAACTAGGATACGCCTAATACAAGGGCTAAACTTACATGAACTCATCAAAACCTTGGTGTTACGTTGTACTCACTTGTGCACCAGCAGTACTTCCTATGCGGTGGGTGTAGGATTCGAACCCACGGGCCGCTCATCACGACCGCTTGATTTCAAGTCAAGTGCATTAAACCAACTCTGCCAACCCACCTCTTGCTGTTACAGCTTCAGTACTGATTTATTCCACCAATCTGTTAAGTCTTTAAAAGTGAATCCAAATTCATCTTCAAATCTCTCTTCTGGGACAGATTCAACATTCAGGTTTACTGCCCAGTGCCAACAAGCTCTCATTTCTTCTTCATCTATGGGCTTTTCACACAACCATGTATCATCTAGAACCATGTCTAGAAAGACTTCATGTAATTGTTTAAATACATTTATTTTCTCAATAGTTTCCATAAGCGGAGAGGCTGGGTTCCGACCCCAATGCACCGAAATGCACGATCAGATTAGCAGTCTGTCCTTGCTCCATTGCAAGTTGCTCTCTCCAAAGGTCTGGATTAACCAGACCACAAATTTACTGCTTAGCTATATGTGCAACAGTAGTAAGATAAGCCTGTTCAAAGAACTTGCGAACTTTTGGGTTGTTTACCATAACTCGTGCAAGCAAGTTACAGAGATCCTCTCCAGTACCGGCAATCATAGCAGAAGTTACTTCACCGTTATCTACTACGCAGAACACGCTTTCAACCTTTGGCTGGCTAGAAAACAAGTCAATACCAGCCTTTTTCAAATCTTTTTCTTCCATTTTATCTATATTAAAGCACTTGGGTGTTATACTGGACTCGAACCAGCGACTACAAGTGCCACAAACTTGCGTTCTACCAACTGAACTAATAACACCATGTGGAGGCTAGAGTCAGATTCGAACTGACGAAACACCGGTTTTGCAGACCGTGGGATTAGACCACTCTCCCATCTAGCCAATTACAGAGTACAATTTCTAAACATTACAATTTAAAAGATTGGTGTTTGAAATGAGTTGCTGTTTGTACTCTTCTACTAACGATTTTCTAAACGTAATCACTACGTGTAGTATAGGTTTAAAGATAGTTTAGAGTATGCTTTTGAGCGTGAGCTCTCACCGCTGAAGCTCTAAGTGTTCTTGGCTCTCAACTCAGATAAGGCTTATCTGTATAGAATCACCGCCTATTCTATATCTAACATACTCCCTTATGGACTAACCACTTGGCCTTTTTGAAGTGAAACTATCTTTATACGTGGAGATGGAGGGAATCGAACCCTCGTCCAAACAATCCTTAATAATAAGATAACGTGTGTCTCTATTTTATTTATCAGCTGTTGAGGTTCAGCTTATTTAGTTATATGACACTAACAAACTAGGGCTGACTGGGAACAGTCAACATTCCACCACCCTCATTTTAGGTTTGAGGGAAAACCAGAAGGCTCCGTCGGAGCACCTTCCGCCACCTACTTTTTAACGCTAAAGCAGGAAAACGAGTGTTTGTGGTGAGTCAACCACGCAGACGCACATCCCTTCTGTTTAAAGACAATAGTAGGAGATTCGGCTCTACTAACCTTTGGCTTTCAAGTTAATGTTCCAATCGTTCTGTTATAACTTAGAGTACTGAGATATTATTTCCTCTAAGCTTCACTTTATAACTTTGAAACAATCCTCTTTTGTTTCTAGGTCTCTCCCGTAACCCGACTCAACATATCATTAGCTGAGCCAGCTGCTTAGGCAGCCATTCTTACTTTGTTGTAGTTTGCATTTATTGTTTTCCTTCGTTTAAAGAGATCGCGCTCTACACGTCTTATTACCTCGTAATCGCTGTCAATACCAAGCATCCCCAATAATCAGAAATCTATTCAACTTGTCTTTTGCTCTACCAACTGAGCTACCTCCTGCTTAGAGTACATTTGTCAGGAGGATGAGGCTCGAACTCACGACCCAAAGATCCCTTCAATATCTTTGCTGTTAGATTTCTTATCCCAATTATTCCAATGAAGTCGGGATGATGCGACTCGAACGCACACTCACTACATCCCAAATGTAGTACCTTAACCAATTAGGCCACATCCCGAAACTCAGAATACTTTTTCTTAGCCTTATCAAATCCCAAAATTGATAATCAAGAAAATTGCTGTAAGTATTCTTATTATATAGAATCAAAAAGGCAGCGTTGGGATGAGCAGAGTTGAACTGCTGTCTAGAAATTATCAGTTTCTTATTCTAACCGTTAAACTACATCCCAATACTACAGAAGACCTGTTTTAGCGTTTTCAATTTACAAGATTGATGCTTAAACAAAGTTGCTGTAGGTCTTCTTATAATTTATACTATTTCACATTTTTCCATACTATTACTCCTACTATAAGTAAGATTGCAAGAAGGAGTACAATAGGTATCCACAGAGGTGATAATACCCATAACCAAGACCATGTTATTACTCCACACAATTTTAGTACAATAAAGGCTACTAACAAGATAGATAGTATGCCTGGACCTTGATAAATTATTTGCTTCTCCATAATCATTTAGATATTTCTTGAGGCCCCACTCGGATTCGAACCGAGGTTTCAAGATTACAAATCTAGTGTTCTAACCAACTAAACTATAAGGCCAATTAAGTGAGGAAGAAAAGATTCGAACTTTCAAAACAATCATACCTAGAATTTGATCTGCTTTACCATTTTGCATACTTCCTCATTAAGAGCGGAGGGTAGGGGACTCGAACCCCTACTCCCAAGATTAATTATCCTGTGCTTTAACCATTAAGCTAACCCCCCAAGGACTAACTTGAAAATCCTCAATGATAGCCCTTGGCTGTGAGAAACGCGTTCAATAGATTCATGCTAATGCTTTTATTTAATTCCTTATGTGTTAGCCACTACACTACACCGCCATATAATAATAGAAAACTTGAGGCGGTGAAGGGATTCGAACCCTCGATTCTAAGGTTTTAATAATTATTCATTATTTAAAAGGTATCTACTGGCCTCTCACTTTAACGCTAAAGCTAAAGCTCTCGACTCAATGCTGACGCTAAAATCTAGGATTATTTTAGGCTAAGTCTTAAGCTAAAGCTCTAGTCGATATTTGTCTTATTTATTATTCTCCGTAGTGTAAGAAGTTAATCATACCTTCAACATCCAAGTTTGGATCCTCAGATTCAACATCGTTAACTTCTTTCAGTGCTTCAATAACAGCAGCCAAAAGCTGACTTCTACGACGAAGTAACTCAGCACGCTGTCTTTGAGTCCACGCTCCTGTAAACTTCTGAAGAGTATAGTCTCCTGTTTCCACAGTTCTCTTCTTGATAGTTGTCTTAGCATTGTAGTTTGCAGGCAACTTAGCAGGATCGAGATTCGGATCTTTCAGGATGACTTCCTCAGATTCAGTAGTACGAGTTACACCTGTCTGCATAGGAGTTTGGAAGATTTCTCTACCAGCATACTCACCATCAGTGCAAGGTTCCCACACTTCTGCATCAGAACGAACAGGAATGTTGTTGTACATTTCTTCCCACTCTTTCTTAGTGAGAACAGTCTTCAATCTCATAAGGTCAAGAGCAGTTAGAAAACCAAAAGAGACATTGCCTACTTTCAGTTCAACTTTCTTAGCACCTTTAGAGTTGGTAGATTCTATAGAGAAGAGATTCTTCAAGTAAGGAACAGCATTTTCCTCAAACCATTGTAACTTCTCATCTACAGTTGTTGCTACCTTAGTAGTACCCATGTAACGGGCATCTTCTTGATACCCTTCACGAGGTTTGAACGTTTTCTTGATTCCTTCAAACATTCCCTGTTTGTTCTTGAAGAATGCGAAGTAATCACCAACCATACGATTGAATTGTGCTGCGCCATGTTCTACCTTGGCCAGCAAAGTGTTCATCTTTAACATACTTATTTCTTTTTACTTGTTTTACGTTTCGGTTTATTTACTACGACTTGCAATCTGTTCAACAAGTCTTGATCCATTGCAACCATGAAGAGTTCTTCCGCATTCTTTGGAGTACGTTTCATAGTGCCAGTTCCCATGATAAACGCGACTGCACTGGGATCATAGCCAGACATATAGAAGAAGTTTGGAGCATCTGCAAAGTCTTCAAACTTAACTGCGTTTCCACTACCATAATAATAGTTAGGAATATCCCACATAATCAGCTTGAAGTTCTTCACATACTCTTCACTGAATCCAGCTCCTTCCAAGCGTTTGATAGCAGTTTGGAAGTTTGTACTGTTATTTCTGCTTCCATATCCGGCAGGATTCAACTCTCCATCAGATACAAGAAGCAACCCAGTCGGGAAGTCTTCCTCTGCAACACCTCTCTGTTTAAGATTGATAAACAAATCTATAACAGATTGGAAGTTAGTTCCACCATAAGCTTCACATCTATCATTGATATACTTATCAACTGGTGTGTTACCCTTCCACTGATGTAACTTACACTTATCTGCAAACTCTGCGAATGAGTTAGCAAATGGGCCAGTCAAGAACTCAGAGAAATACAACGCCATAGACTTACCTATATCATAGGCTGATACGTTACATCCTCTAGCCTTAGAGGTCATAGAAGAGGAAGTATCTCTTACAACAAGAAGTCTAGAGTTAGTATTAACTCCTTCCTTACCAGTCTTTACAAGCTGTGCAAACTGTGCATTGATTGTATTCTCTTTATAGTCCTCAATGTGTTGACAATGATAGCCACTACCAAGAGGAGTGAACAATTCAAATACAAAGCCTGTATACTTTGCAACTGGTTTAGATTGTACCCACTTAGAATACTTCTCAGTAAGATTATGATTCTTCAAGAACTCAGAACCAACGAGAATAGCCAATGCTCTGCCAGCAATATGATCGAAGTTAATCTTATCATACAACTGTTGAGAAATCAGCTGCTGCCATTGATGAGCTTTTCCTTCAGATTTCATCTTACGATAAGCCTTATAAGCAGACTCTTTCTCCAAATCAGGAGAGAACTTACGAGCTATCCATCTACCAATTAAGGTATCAGCCTGAGACTCTACAGTCTTACAGTTCTTATTAGTACGGATAGTAGGCATGTACTTTCTTACCAAGTGAGTAGTCTCTGGATTTGTGAATCCAGCAGCTATTACAAGGAAGAAGAAATTCCAATCAAGCTTTCTGCCTTCCCACCCATGATACTGTAAGTCAAGGGATAACATCTGGAAGACATCTTTCCAAGAACCTGCGGCAACGAAGTATGCAAAGTTTGCTTTGAATGTCTTCGGTTGGTTGATAGCCAACCACAACATTCTCATAATGCCTTCGTTCTTCAAACCCTGTCCTCTCTGTACTTCCAACTCTTCGATAGAACCATCATCCTTTACTACCTTTGACTTACGAGTAATCAATCTGATATACACTGCAAGTTTCAGACACAACTTCGGATCAAGGCTCCAGAGCAACTCCATATCCTTTGCTACTTCCTTATAAGAGCGAGGCTCTTTAAAGTACGATATGGCAGCGAAGTTATCTACAAAGTCATTGCCAGAAGTGTTGTACTTCTTAGCTCCGTTTCCAGATTGGACTACAGAAGTTTCCTTCATCCCTTCTTTCAGAAATTGATTTTCAGTTCCCTTGTTGGTATCCATAAGGGAACTAAGTTTCTTTTCAAATACCATTTTGCTTTACTTTTATAAAGTTACTTATTCTTAATAGCTCTTATTATAAATCGCTTAATGTCTTAATCCAAGACTCATTAGCTGCCTCTTTAACGGCTTTTCTATCCTGACCACTAAGCTTAGGGAGTAGATCAAAAAGTTCTAATTCTCCTGATTCTGTTTTAATAAAAAGTATCATTTCTTAATAAATATAAGATTAGTTATTAGAAAGTGTGTTAGGAATCGAACCTAAATTAACCATTCACCTCAGCGATAGGAGCATACTCCCTTTGAGTATGTCCTTTAAACATCATAATCTTTCACTCTAAATCATTTTACTCTCAATTTCCTTACAGTGTAGGAGGATAATACCCAGTGCTGTACAATTTGGAATAAGCCTTAAAATACCAATTAATTAGTCTTTTAATTTGCTTTAACATAGATACAGAATTTGATTAATAAAATAATAAATCTAAAAATCAGAATACCATCTTTTTATTCTAAACCACACTTCAGAAATACAAAATTTGCTGTTGGTATTCTTATACTCGTAACGCAAACAGTCCTACATTTCTGCAAGCCCTGATGCAATAGTTGCGGCGGTGTGAATCGAACACACGGAGGCTGGCTTATGAGACCAGCTTGAATACCAATTCTCGCCACGATATACTACTTTACTCAAGTTTTATGAAATTTAACATAACACATCCTTTATGAGATTGTTTCAATTTATCCATCAGAGCTCGTACTAGTTCTACACCATGAACTCCACTCTCTACCTCAATAACATTCTGACCGTAGCCTTTATCCCAGGTAGCTTTCCAAAAATAAGATACAAAATACTTTTGCATAATTGTTACTTTACTTCTTTTATGTGAACACAAGCAGTGATTACACCAATTATAATATTAACTACAGGGATAAACATGAACATCACACTGAGCATAGCCCAAAACCCGGCCCTGCCGGAAATTCTAGTATTAAATCCAAGTTTTATCCCAGCATACACTGCCCAACTAACACTATCAATAGGCTTATTATCACAGAGCCTAACCAATAAAGTACTATATCCATACACTTAACATTTTAATTGTTCTCCCAGCAGGTACCGCCCCTGCGTCTTAGAATTAAAAGTTCTAAGCTCTACTTTTGAGCTATGGGAGAGAGTGTTCCCAGTCTAACAGCCTATAGCTAATAGCTGGGAACTAGCATATATGCTAGAACTGCCTAGGAAGGCAGTAAAGGAAGGAAAGAGAGACTAACTTTTGTAGGCTTACCTCTACCATACCCAGTCTTAGTCTCTGTCACTACATAAAGTAGCCTGTACTCTTTTCAAGTGGAGCCAACTTATCTCAGTTCTTGTTGAACTTGGATGTAAAGTCACCAGTTTATAGATTACTGGAAACTGAGGTACTTAAAATACAGACAGCCTAGTCATATCACTGTCATGGAGCCTCTATACCCTGAACGCTCTTTGTAGGATTCATAACCTCCGATCCTCACGGGCTTCCTGCACTGAAGCTAAGTGTCTCTCACTAAAGAGAGAATACGTGAACCTTATTAGTTTCAAGGCCTTCGTTCACCTGATCTGCTATTCGCATAGCATCTCCAATGTTATCAAATGTCGTAGCCTTATTAGGGTTACTTACAATAATGATTTCTCCGTCTTGTCCTTGCTTTATGAAAGCCTTGGGACTAATTCTTAAAATATACATTTTATTAAATATTTAAGGGTTAATAATTTCAAGCAAAAGACGTAGAACTTCATAGTTTACGTCTATTGATTTCCTTCTCTCAAATGAGAAATGAACTCAAAAAATAAAAGCTAGTTCAAGGTTGAGCAAACACATAACTCTGTAATCAAGATAAATACATAGTTCGTATGGCGATAAATGCCACGACACTTAAAACCATAAAGGACTAACCATTTGTGTGTTTCTATGTAACCTAGCTTTCAAATAACAAACTTCTTACTGCCTACTGTTTCCAGTATTCCTACACCTATTAAATTGCGCAATTCCCGTCAGTGTAGGTATATCCCGCAAGTAACCTATATGGCCAATCATTTACTATTATAAGGATAGCAATGCTGTTAAGGGTCGCCCGCTTGAAGTTTGTTTGGTGAACCTAGAGGGTTTCGAACCCCCGACCTCAAAGTTCGTAGCTTCGCGCTCTAATCCAACTGAGCTATAAGTCCAATAGCACACATAAAGTGTGCGTTGTCTCTTTAAGGATAGAGACTATCCGCCAAGTCATTGTAACGAGTCTACAGCAAGTGTGTCAACTGATATTGTGTCAATACTCATAGTATCAACAGCAGTTGTGTCAGCCTGTTCAACATTCTTTACTGTGTTTCCACATGAAGTGAACATCACTCCACACATCAGTGCAAACATAAAAATTAGTTTTCTCATAACAAATTTAATTTAGTTAAAAATTACTTAGCTCCATCACACAGCGAGAAGAGATAGTCAAATTTGTTAACATTTTGGATAAATGTTTCACATTCTGACTTCAATCCAGCATACAATGGATTTTCAGGAATTTGTTTGTAGAAGCTAAGAGTTCCTGCTTTTACTTCATCAACGAATTGTTGAGCATTCTAAGCATTGCCTGGATCTCCTTTAACATCACTCGGTCCTAGATGTACACTCAGCACTCCCATGATGCCTTCTGCAACAGTATCCTAATAATCTGAGATAACTTCTAAGAACTCATCCAAATACACATGGACGTTCTTCTTAGGAGCTGCCCAGTGTAAGTTCTTACATTTTGTTTTCCATCCTTCCAACTTACAGATAAAGTCGAGGAAAGGTTTAAGGCCTGATACCTATCCTCCATTCTGAAATACTGGAGTTCTTGGAACTAGTGGTATTCTACTCATTTAAATGCATTTAAAATTGTTAATAAACTTAATCTGTTTTAGCTACATCCAAAGTTGGAGCAAGAGGACTCGAACCTCTACTGTAAGATCCAAAATCTTATGTGCTAACCATTACACCATGCTCCAATTTATTCTGGATTAGACTTATAATAGTCTATCCAATAATCAGCCTCCATATCTTCGAAGATCTCTTTCAATTCTTCATCGGATAGAATCTCATCCGCTGCTGAACGAGCACGCTCTATATCACCTTCTTTTTGAAGCTCTCTCAATCTGTTGATATACTCCTGATGCTCTTTTTTATTCATATCTCTAAATTGTTTTCTATTCGTCTAACTTTATCTATATATTTTGGATCAGAAGCATACGAAATTCTTGATAAAAACTCATAGTAATCTTCTCCATCTCTGTGTTTATATTCAATCATATTCTTATATGCTTCTACACTTTCAGACCAGTGATTAAAATAGAAATAACTTCTTTTACTACTATTGTACAATCCAAAAAGATTATTTCCTTTTATACAGTGTTTAGAAGTGTAATTACCAGTCTCTAATTTAGCTTGAGCTAACACAATTCGTGGGTGTTTTATATTATAATACTCTAAAGCTAAATAAAGTGTTGAATCATTCAATTCCCCTTGTAAGAATGAAGTATCTTGAACTTCAATATTATTCTCTTTAGGCAGAATATTAACTTCTGAAAAGCTCATGGATATGAGACAAAATGAAATTATTAGTAGTATTCTTTTCATAAGCATAAGTTTTAAGTGGGAGAGGTAGGACTCGAACCTACAGTCCTCGAAAGGAGCGAATTTACAGTCCGCGCGGCTACCAATTACCGGTTACTCTCCCAAATGATAGTTCATTAGTTACGAAGGAGAACTATCAAGCCTTCAAAACGGTTAGCTAACCAAAAAGAGTATTCAATTGCTCCTTTAACGCATTAAGTCTTTGGAAAGTAATTGTTAACTTTTCATGCTTTGCTTTTAAATTACTGTACTGTGTTTTCTGTAAAGTTACTGTATTTTTCAACGACTTATTCTCAGAGAGAAGCTTTTTATTTTCATCCCATATACTATCTGCTAGAAGTAAACTTCTTAGATATGGAATAATTGTATCTTCTCCGAGAGTTGCAGATACTCCAATACTAGTTTTTATTACATAAAAGCCAACAGATGTTTTAACAATATCAATATCCTTTGGCTTTACTTCTGCATTAAAGTGATCAGCGAATCTTACTATAATTTCAAATTCCTTTCCATAAGATACCTTGTAGTATCTAGAGTTATACAATTTCGATTGATGCTCCAGTTTACCAACACGAGCAAGATACCTTTTAATTGATTCATCTCTTTTGCTCTTTAACATATTATTTAATCTTTTGGGTTAATTGTGGAGCTTCCAGGTTACGCTCCTGGCTCTTCGGATTTTCAGTCCGATGCTTTCACTAGATTAGCTTAAGCTCCCTTAAAGACTTACTATCTTCACAGACTGTAAGTTGAATAATTACAAAACAATTTCATGCCAAACAATTCATCAATCAGAAAAGTGGACACGTGTGGGAATAGTATGGGATAGGGGATTTGAACCCCTGTGACGAGATCGAAAATCTCGGATCCTAGACCACTAGATGAATCCCACAAGAACAGAGTACATTTTAGGGATTTGAACCCATTCCTTTAAAGTGTTGCAAACTTCATTGTTAAACCATAGAAATTGCTGATGTACTCTTGTTATTAACCCAAAAACAATCATCAAAGAAATCAGATAGCGTTTTCTTTGTTTTACTTTACCCGTGACAAAGAATAACAAGGGAGGATACAATTGTAAATTATAGTTAGAAATGTATTTTGCTGTACGCTATCTTATGTGGAAAATAATTTTAAGATCAACACAATGTGTTGTTTTGACCGGGTAATGAGGGTCGAACTCACATCCTCAGTTTGGAAGACTGACGCACTAGCCGTTGTGCTATACCCGGAAAGATTTCAATGCAAAGGTAGTAATAACTCCGAAAGTTCCAAATCTAGATTATGTTAATTTTTGTAAAATCTATAATCCGTTGGTTTTCAGTAATTATTACTACTCTCTGCTTAGTATTCCACATAAGGTTGATTGTCATCATCATCAGAATCATGCTTCTCATATAGCCACCAGATGAATGTAATGGCTAAGATAAAGAGTATTGTTACTGTTGCTTGCATATTTTTGATTTTTAGTTACAGAAAACAAAGATAGTAATAGATCTGGATTGCTCCAAAAATATTACTATCTAAGTTGGTATTTTAAGGTGTATTTAGAGTTTCTTATACAATCCCTCGTGTGGAGCAAAGACTTCAAAGCCGTTACTTTTCAGTAAATTCACAGCCTCCTCAATTTCCTTACTCTTGAGCACTTCCTCTCTCTTCTTTCTTGCATAGCGAGCATTCGCATATCCGTTTGCCTTTTTCTGATAACGGATATAAATATCTTGGAGTGTTTGATGGTGAATAGGAAGTTTATTCTTCCAAGCCCACATATTACCCTCTACTCTTACTAAGAGTCCAGAACTTCTGAACTCTGAAAAGAATAGAGGATTTGATGGAATACCACAAGCCTTGAACGCATTCCGGAAATCCTCCTCACTTAGAGGAAGATCTCCAGATTGGATACTATGCTTTCTGAACTCATTGAGTGTTGCTATGTGATTTATAGCAACAAAGGCATTCTTTCTCATAGTTCAGCAGTGTTCAGAAGATTGTACAACGCGTTCTTCAAACTCTCGATGATCACCTCGTCGTTGAGCTGCCGACCTTGGAACTTGTCAAAGAGTACATTGCGGATAGCTTTCCTCTTCGCCATTTCCTTGTCATACTCAGCTTTCTTGGCATCATACAATGCCTTCTCCTTCTTCCTATCTTCCTTCCGAAGATTGATGTATGTTTTCTCTGGCTCTACAGGAGCACCTGGAAGAACAACATCACAAAGTCCGTAGTTCTTGTTAGCTTGAACTTCTACCTCGTAAGGAGATTGGCGGTTCTTGTTGTTTATAATTATAAAACTTAAAACGATAGATTTTGCTCCTATCATAGCTATTTACCCTCTAGCAGGATTTATTAGTGCTAGAATTAAATTCCGTTTACTTTCCTCCGGCAACGTCAACTAAGTTTTAAGGCAAAAAGCTAAAGCTTTTCGCTCTACCACGTGTTACTATTGTTCACACGAGCTTAGCAAAGGTTTTATATAATCTATATATTTTTTAGATTTTTGTGTTAATTCTTCTGGATCTTTATAAGAGTAATTAATTGCTGCTATTAGTTTATCATTCTTAAGAATATGACTAGATATTCCTTCTTCAACACACCATACAATATGAATTAAGAATCCATTATAGCTTACTTTTTTAGTAGTGCCTTTATTACTCTGATATAATTTATTCTTCATATTATTTGTTTAATAAATTCTTGTTTAACTCCCATCTGTCACAGTGGTATCTCTTCTTTGCATGGCTTGATATATAGAAATCCTCATTAAACTTACAAGCATAGTGGTGAAATTCTCTCTCAAGCATTTCCACTATATACTTGCAAGTTCTACAACATACTGTTATCTTCATAATACTATTTTTAGTTCTTTTAGTTGGGAATAGTGGAATCGAACCACTGTCTCAGGGATCACCTGTGAGTTAACCACTACTCTAATTCCCTTACTAGTACTTGCAACTAGATGTACATTAAATTCGATAATGTCTAATCATAGTTCGTCACTTAGGTATGAACTTACCTACTACTGTACGATAACACTCAAGTAGTTTAGACAGTTACTTTATTTCTCCATCCTGTCATGGATAGTTCTGCAAAACTTTGTTGGGAGTGCTGGATTTGAACCAGTATCACTACATTATGAATCTGATAGTATGTTTTGTTCCTATTACACCAACTCCTTGATTCTAGAATCAATCTTTGTCCTTCATACCTTCGGCTATCATTTCAAGAATTTTCAGAATGGTTCCTTTAGGTCCTTCAGTCCTAATACAGCCTGCTGCCAATGCGGAAGCCAAGGCCAGCTTAGCGATTTCTTCTGGAAGTTTCTCACGAATAGAAGTGATTTCACTCGGATGCAGGAGACCTGCCCCACCCATTGCTGCGATCCGTAATGCTTCTTCTAACTGCTGCTCTGTAAGGATAAATTTTTTCTCGTTCATAATCTTAAATATTTAAATGATCATTTAAAAGTTAATTCATTAATTTGTAAAAGAACTTATATCCTGATAAAGTATACAGTTCTCTAATAGATATAGTAACACGACATAGATTGTATAATACTACACAACTAACTATCCACATAAGTGTTACCACAAGACCTTTATCAACAATACTGTCAATACCAATGGCAAACAACACTATTGTAAGTGCTGTTATCCATAACAGAATACCTTTTAATATCTTCTTCATATTCTTATTACTCTTAAATTTATAGTGGTACAAATTTAATTGTGTGAAATTCTCCTAATTCAAGCATTATTAATTCTTTGTAGAAATGCTTTACAAAATGCTCTGCTTGCCCTTCCTCTTTAAAAATCCAATGATTTGAAAGTAAGCCTCTTCCACAATATACTCCATCATTCTCAAACCCTAACTTTCCTTCCCATATTGTTCTAGCAGTATCAATGTAGACATTATATGGCTGATTATCTATCATTACCTTTCCACTATATATTCCGTGGTTCGGTCTAAAGCTAGGTACAGATAGAATGATTTCCGGAACATAATGAATTCCAGAAGTAAGTTTTACTTCCCTTCCTCTTGACATGAACTTATATACAACAGAAAGTTTGGAATAAAGATCTGAGCAATTAGCGGGAAGTGATGTAGGAAGGGCAACCATAAGGGTATAATCATTTACAATTTCCTCTTCTGGAAATGCTCTTAAAGCTACTTCTTTTGCAAGTCCTCCTTGTTTATAGAGTTCTCTTGCTTCTATTAAAGTTATGTCCATATTCTTATTGTTTTTGGGTTTGCATTTTACAGCTTAAAACTCTACATCTTTAACACCGTCTAATCGTTTCTTCTTGCCGGTCTGCCAAAGTTTATAGTAGAGAAACTAGCTGTCCTCAACGACTTGGAAAGTTATTTGAGTTTTTTATTTACATCAACTATACCAAATCTCTGGGAACATGATTCTAAACTTTTAATTATTCAAAACCAAGTTCTTTTCCCAAAGACTGCAAGGTAGCAAGTCCCTTTTCCAGACTCTCTACTTCATTTGTAGTGTTAATAACCTCTTCAAAATTGAGAGGATATTCACACTTGAGGTCATTTAGCTTTTTCTTGGCCTCATCTAAAGCAGATTGTGTGGCTAAGAGGTTGGATTGATATTGCAGCTTTGTTGATTTTACTGCATACTCTACTTCCTTTTGGGACTTCTGCTCTTCTGACAGAAGCTTTTGTTCTTTGTAATTTAACAACATAATGTTCTTGATTTATAGGTTTATCATCAAATTTTACTGTTTCAACTGTAGCCAAATCGTTGATAAAGTCCAGCATTTCTCTTAGTTTTTCTTTATCTTTGGCTATTAAGATCTCTCTAGGCTTTCCAGAGAATTCCTTAGTAAGTTCTTTTATGGTCATACTACACAGCTTATTCAGTTCGTTCATTGCACATTCTGGCTGGATGTAGTATCTGTCTAGAGAACTTACTTTTACTATTCCTTTTTCATGGTTTTTATTTTTGAGTTAATACCGACACAAATGTGTTTCGTCTTAATTTTCAAAGACTCGTCAGGGTATTTTTACACTCTATATATTTTTTTACACCAAAAAGTTTACATAACAAAGTAAAATTGTTTTGATGTATTATAAACCAAAATACTGACTTAAAAATTAAAATTTGGGAATTAGGAGTGATGTGAGTGGGATTGTTATCAGTTCTCTTTTATCAGCTCTCTTTTATCACTCTTCATCCATACTGCAAACAAAACAAATTAAGGTCAGAATATGTTATTATCCTAACCTTAATTGTTTTATTAGCAAGTACTCAGTTCTCTTTTATCAGCTCTCTTTTATCACTCTTCATCCATACTGCAAACAAA
>ERZ773136.961-NODE-961-length-30139-cov-6.123421_pt1 | contig 30139 bp, 26 predicted proteins | sample MGYA00580855_ERZ773136 | MGnify/ENA primary metagenome ERZ773136 (study PRJEB29015, sample SAMEA2737860) | human gut metagenome | biome: human gut; feature: human-associated habitat; material: faeces | place: China | collected 2012 ... | reverse complement strand
CGGGTGGTACACGTTTCAAATGCTACCCGGGTCCCTTTTCAAGTGTTAGCTACACAAAGACAGCGAGTGGATAATCCACTTCATGGGCAGTCTCGACCGTCTTTTGGATAACTTTGAGCATCTGACCGCCAATCACCGCCCGACACTGAACGGAGAGCGTTTCTTCACTGACAAGGAGGTGTCGGCACGGCTGAAAGTGAGCCGCCGGACACTTCAGGACTACCGGAACGAAGGGCGCATAGCCTATATCCAGTTAGGCGGTAAAATGCTCTACCGTGAATCCGACATCGAAAGGATGCTGGCTGACAGCTACCGCTCCGCCTATCGGCTGACAGGTATATGATTTTCTTGAAGGAGCGCAGTTTGCTGTATGCTCTATGATTGCGTCAGCAACGGACTTTCGGCAAAAAGAGAAAGGAACGGCTTACGGACGGAGCATCAAAATCTTGCTTCGTCTGTAAGTTGTTCCTCTCTTCTTTCTTCTGATTTCCCGTCAGTCGCTTGTTTCCGTTGCCGGATGCTCTTCAAGCGTATGGCAGGCAGTGGCAAGGTTTTCGGGCTGAATACACTCCAAAGGAGGAAGATTCTGTTCGAAACGGCTTTGCCGCCCGACCTTGCCGCTGCCATCAAGCCATACGCTACCTTTGCATCCGTGCATCGGGAACGAGAGACTGGCGGAATGAGACTCAACTATACCATCGGTTATTACCTCTGACGCTGGCAACAAACAGTGTAATCGGTGTAGCTTTCTTAATGGTGCTAATTTCATTTATTATAAACCGTCTGAACAAGACACTCTCTTTACTGCATATCCTGAATGCAATGGCGATAATCATTTCAAGGCTGTAAACGTCATAACTGATTCCATCCGGTTGCCTGAGATACTTCATTGTATCAAGTTCATTCAGTTCCTTGTTCTTGTAGATGGAACGGATGGCCTTGCGGACGTGGCAGGAAAACACGCCGAACAGGTGGGCTATCTCTTGTTGCGTCATCCATACGGATACGGTCGGCATCGTGACCGCACCCGTTTCACTGATTGTTATTATACCTCTGTTCATAATGGGGTGATTTGATGTTTGTTATTTTCGCTGTTTGTCTTTTCGCCGGCCGATATTTTCTTTCTCCGTTCCATCAGCTTGTCCATGTCCTTGGAAATCTTGTCATCGGTGATTTTGGCATAGACTTGGGAACTGGTGATATTTGTATGTCCCATCATCTTGGCGATGCTCTCTATCGAAATGCCAGCGGAAATCAACAGGGTTCCGAAGGTGTGCCGGGCTTGGTGATGGGAGAGATTTTCTTCAAACTCCAGTGCGTTACCGATGGAATGCACCTCATGCCAAAGTATATCACGGATGGGCAAAGGGAAAACGGGATGGGTATCATCGGTCGTGTTGTAAAGTGACAATATACGCTCTGCCACGGGATGCAACGGAACAAATGCTTCCACGTTGGTCTTACCTCTCTTTTTGCGGATATATTTCCTGCCGTCCGCAGTCTCCCCGATATGGTGCGGATAGAGCCTGTGTATATCCACATACGCCAGACCGCAGAAACTCGAAAAGATAAACATACGCCGTGCCAATTCCATGTTACTGTCCTCAAACGGAGTTGCCATCAGGCGTTTCAATTCGTTACGGCTGATATGTTTCAGCTTTGGAGGATTCTTCTTTTCATATTCCACGTCCTCGATAGGGTTGGCACGTATGATTTCCCTGTCCACTGCAAGATACAACAGCCTGTTGAGCCAGCACAGGCACTTGTTCATCTTGTCTGTGCTGCATCCCAAGTCCTTTAACAGGAATGTCTTGTAATCGTTGCCGAACCCTTCCGTTATTTCCTCCAACGGTATATCTTGCATGTCATACACCGATTCTATGTACAGCCTGATACAGTCCTGAAAGATAATGGATTGTCGGTAAGTGGAGCGTGATTGTATCTCGACAGAGCGTTTCTTCAACCTCTCCAGCTCTTGTTTGCCTGTTTGTAACAGGGTTGTGGGCAAGGAGCTTTCCGCCACTATGGTATTTTTCAGCAATTCCGCACTGACAACACCCTGTTCTTTCAATATGGTGCCGTATGTATCTTCAATGTGTTGGCGATATTGGCTTAACCGTCCGTTTGTGCGAACGTCCTTTACCTCGCCCTTTTTACTGTTCCAATCATCTGGATTGCAATAAATACCCGTGGAAAGCACCGCCTGTTTGCCATCTATGGAGATTCTGCACCAAATGGCGGTCGTACCATCAGCTTTCACCTTGCTGCGGTTGATGTAATAGAGTTGTTTGAATGTACTGCGCATAACTGATTATCTTATTGAACTTGAGTAAATAGTTGCATCAGAGAACAAGCACCAAGTCTTTGGTCGCTTCGATAAATGTGTCCATGTCCTCAAGAAGTTTCTTCGGGGTCACACGGGCGTAAATTTGCGTTGTCTGGATATTGGTGTGTCCCAACATTCGGCTGATGGTTTCGATAGGTACACCCTCTTCAAGCGTTATCAGGCTTGCGAAACTATGGCGTCCGACATGATAGACGATATCGGTTTTGATTCCTGCCAGTACACGGAGGCTCTTCATGTTGGCTCTCAACACACGGTAATCCTGAACAGGCAGAAGTGTTTCCCGTGATTCGTCCTTGTATTTGTCCAATAGGGCAATCGCTTCGGGAAGCAGTTTCACCCGTGCGAGGTACTCGTTTTTCTTGCGGTGGTATTTCAGCCACAGGTTCCCGTCATCGTCGGAAAAGAGATTGTCCCGCGTGATGGACACGGTATCGGCATACGCTGTTCCGGTGTAGCAGGCAAACAGGAACAGGTCACGGGTGAGGGCAAGCGAGGGCCTGCGGCGCACGGATATTTCCACGTCACGTACTTTCACAAACTCCTCCCGTGTGAGTGCCTTCGGTGCGCTGATTTCCTGTTTCGGCAGCTTGAAGTTGCAGAAGAAATAGCGTTCGGAATGTCCCTCCTTGTAGGCGATGCGGCATACCTTCTTCAAAAGGGCAAGGTAATGGCGCACGGATTGCAGGGATTGTTTCTTCTCATCGAGCACATAGTCCTGAAAATCCCAGATGAACCGCTCGTAAAGTTGCCTGAAGGCGACATCCTCCGTCTTGAATCTCTCACGGATGAACCCTGCGAGAATCTGCCGTGTGTAGTAATACTTGGAGTATGTTCCCTCGGCACGGTCGATGCCTATACGCGATTTCAAGTTCTCGTTGATACGGTCAAACTGTTTCAACAGGGTCATCTGCTTATCCATGCTCCCCTGAAACATATCCTTGACTGCCGTAGCGTCAAACTTCTGCTTGCGCTCCAACAGAGAATCAAATGCGGAATTGATGGCAAGCAGCAGTTTCTCAATCTTGGCGTTGGTTTCAACCGCCTCTTTGCTTTTGCCGTTCAGACGGCTTTCACGGGGATTCCATAATTCGGGAGTGCAGGACAGCTTGCATCCGAACTGTGCCATTGTGCGGTTTACCGTGATGCGTCCCATGATGGGAGCCTTTCCCGATTTGTCCAGTCCGCTCTTTTTGAGGTAGAGCAACACCTTGAATTTTTCTACTTTCATACGCTTATATTTTTAGGTGCAAAGTTACTTGCCATATAAGCGTTCCTTGATAAGCAAAATACTGAGTACGAGTGCAAAGAAAACGGTGAGGATTTCTTTTCATTGCTTTCCGTTACCACTGTCCGTTTCGGTAACAGGACGGCTAACGTTTTGGTAACTGAACAACCTCAACATTCCGTCCCCTTTTGCTTTTTCTCTACTTGGCAGAATGCGGAAATCTTGCTCATTTCAAACGATTTACGTTTTATCTTCACCTGTTCGCTTCTCCTTGCACAGCCTATCACGTTCCACTGCTCCCGCCACACCTTCGCCACCACCATGACACTTGGTAAAGGGGTACCTATCGAGTCGGTATCGAAGATGCTCGGTCATACCAATATCCAGACCACCCAAATCTATGCAAGGATAACCGCCGATAAAATCGGAAAGGACATGGAAGTCCTCTCCCAGAACCTCGGCAACCTTGATCTGTAATCTGAACATTCCATAAGCCTCATGTGAGTGCCGTTCGGGAATGCTCGGACGGCACTTGCTGTGTCTTGACGTGAGATTTTCTAAAATAATTTCCACAAATATTCACTTTAACATTTATTTAGAATTATGGTATAACTCACTGTTATTCAACGTTGATTTATTGTAAATTCCAGAAAATCACGCCATTTTTATCCTACGTTTATCCCAACTCTATCCCGGAGTTATCATAGATGCACCTCCTTTCCCCGAAGTAACTTTGCATCACAAAACAACCGCTAAACCCACTCGATATGGACAATTACGTTATGTTCCCCGCTCAGCCCGATCTCGCGCAAGAGGTACAGAAGATGCAAGGCACACTCAGCCGTCTTGAAAAGTATCTCGCAGCTCAGGATGAGAAAATTCAGAAAGCCGAGGAATATGGATTTATCCATGAACGGCTTCCCAATCAGCCGATGGTGAGTAAGGAAGAAGCCGCCGCCATCCTCTGTGTGTCGCCCAGACATCTTCAGCGCATACGCAAGCGTCTGGTGCTGAAATGGAAGAAGGTCGGCAGAGAAACACACTACTTCCTCCGTGAATTGGTAATGGCAATCGAAAAGTTCCAATGTCCTTGGAATCCCGCCGCATACGAGAAAGCAATGAAACGTGTAACCAGATTACCCCGATATTGATATGACAGTATTAGAGAAAAGAGCCATCCTCTCTGATTTCAGGGCTATCATTGATGAGCTTCGCGCAGACATCAAATGTGAAATCAGACGCGAGATTAAGGAGGCAAGCAAAGAGATCTATGCCGTCCTGACAAGTCAGGGTATCATCGAGCCGGAAGAAAGAGTTCTGACGAAGGCACAGCTTATGGAGATGTATAATGTCGGTAAGACCAAGATAGAATCCATGATGGCAGACGGTACACTTCCATTCATAAAATCAGGAGATAGCCGCCAGTCTCGTGTAACCTTCCGTTGGGCAGATGCCCGGATTGCATTTGAAACCACAAGACGATAAAAAACATACCGCCATACACCATAATTAACGTGCCCCTAATCAGGCACAAGTTTCCAACCCCAAAAACTTCTAATTTATATGGCACAAGACCTGAATCAAGAAGAAGTCCTTATCGCCCGCAACAACGAAACCGGGCAGGTAGGCGCCGTGACCGGACTCAATGAGGACGGCACACCCAAGATGACCGATGTAAAGTCGGCAAAACTCTCTGACCTCGTAAAATTCTCCAAAGGTCAGAACCCTCTCGAAGCATTTATGTCGAACTTCGTCCGACAGTGCAAGAACCCCTCTGTCTTCGGATTTTTCAAAGTACCGGCTGACCGCTATGACAGCGTAGGAATGGCTATGGCAGACTTCGCCAAAGACCCCGACGCCAATGCTGAAATCCTCAAAGACTTCAAGGTGGACGTCCCTCAGCAGGAACAGAAACAAGCCGAGACCCCGCAGCAGAAGCCCGCGGCTGAAAGCCAGACGGAGCAGTCCGAATCGAAATTCAAGGCAGTCGATGAGAGTAAAGTCGATTGGCAGATGCTCAAAGAAAAATGGGGCATCGACCGCGACGCTCTCGAAGCCTCCGGCGACCTCAGAGAGATGCTCTACAACCGGAAGTCCAAGCTGGTGAATGTCACGCCGACTTTCGGCGGTGAGAAATTCAACATCGAAGCAAGACTCTCTTTCCGCACCGACCCTGACGGCAGCGTCAAGCTCGTCCCTCACTTCATCCAGAGCGAACAGAAACTCGACCAGTTCATGGGCTACAAGTTCAGCAAAATCGACCAAGCCAATCTAAAAGAGAACGGCAACCTCGGACGAATCGTAGAACTGACAGACCCGGCCACCGGTGAGAAAGTGCCCTCGCTTATCAGCCGCGACCGCTACACCAACGAACTGTTGGCAATTCCGGCAAAGGATGTCAGAATCCGTGACACTTTCGGTCAGACCAAACTGACCATGCCGGAAATCCTGACTTTGAAAAAGGGTCTCCCGTTGCCTCCCAAAGAGGTTGTATGCCGAGACGGAAAGGCCCGAACAGGTATACTCCAGTACAATGTTGACCGAAAAGCTGTCGAGTTTGTACCCAATGGAATGCACTGGTATGAAAAGGTGGAACAGGCAAAGCAGGTCGCCGAAGCCAAGAAAGAAGGAAAAGGCGAAGCCGTTTCGACCGGCGCCACTGAACAGAAGACCGAAAGGAAGCCCAACTGGACACTCAAAGACGGCAGTATCAAGCCTCTCGGACAGTGGAACAAAATTCCCCTCACCGACCAGCAGAAGGATGACTACGCCAACGGACGTGTCGCCAAACTCGACAACATGGTCGATGAGAAGGGTCAGCCCTGCACCGTCTATCTATACTTCGACAAGGAGAAACAGCGTCCTATGACTTCGCTTAATGACCCGCGTGTCAAGGTTGCCAACGAGTCCCAGACCCAGAAGGCTGTCAACAACGACGGTCTGACCAACGAGGCGACGAAGAACATCACAGATCCTCTGACCAAGGGACAGACACAGCCTAAAGATGATGCCCAGCAGAAGCAACAGCGCAAGCCCAAGGGCCCGCGACTCTGATTCCCACCGCAGAGTATAATGTAAAACCACTAAACCCACGTAGATGAAACGCCGAGGGAGGGTCCGGAACCTCCCGAAGCTTTCGTCTCAAAATTCCCAATCCAAAAACAAATAAACATAAACTGTATGACAAAGAAATCTCTCGTGACCATTGTCACAGCAAACCGTTTCATGGCAGAAACCATCGCCCGGGCAATCGGAGCAACCTCCGAGCATGAAGGCTACTATCACGGTAATGGATATGCCGTGACATGGACTAACGGCGAAATCATCGAAGCCGAATACAAGAGTGGCGAAAAGTTCGTCATGAACTCCGGTCAGGATATGCGCCAGATGTACGCGCACCACTTCAACTTCAAAATGCGCAATTATGATGCACTGCTCGGCTGGGAGAAATCGAAGGCTGACGAAGCCCAGCTCTCCATCATCAAAGCTCTGTGGGCAAAAAGCAGCGTTGTCGTCAACGCTATGGAGCCTACCTTCGAGGGTGAACTGGCTTTCCTCAACCTGTTCTGGTATCTCCGTATGCCGGTGACGGTACGCCGTGCATGGCTATCCCGTCTGCGTAAACCCTTCATCGTCCGTGCCGTTGAGAAAGGCACATATTCACCCGACAAACATGAGAAGTGGCTCGCCGAGGAGCTGGTGAATTTTTTTCTCACCGCCAATGCCGAGGCCTCAGGAGACGACCTCGACATCGAACAGGCTGAGCACGACACAGCAGATGTCGTCAGCGATGTAGAACTCAACATCGTACAAGGTCAGACTCTTCATAATATGGTTACCTTGTGGATGGATGCCACAATGGAACTCGGTTATGACTTTGAGCCGACTTTCCTCATCGCTCACAAACTTTACGCCAAGGGGTTAATCTCATACCCCTATCTCTACCAGAACGGGATTCCCGGCAACGTGTACAACAATATGCGTCGTGACTTCCGTGTACTGGAGCACAACGCTCAGTACGGTCTGATGGCTAAGGAAGTCGGCCGACTCAGTACCCGCAACACCTTCCATAATGGTGAGACACCCTATAACGGTCATGGCATTGTCACGACCGGACTCCATCCTACTGACCTCACTCGCGACGAGGAGAGATTATACAATCTCATCGTAAAGCGCGTGATCGAGGCTTTCACTCCCGACGAGAATGATTTCCAGAAAAAGTCTCGCAAGAAGAAAAAGTCCCACAAATAAGCGGGTTAACAGACCTGAAAATCGACTAAAATATCAATATTCCACCCCGTATGTCCCAAAGATTTTGTATCTTTGCACTAATTCAACGTCATATAATGTTTTTGTTTCATTTTTGACGTGGATTTAGTGGTTGGACATCGGGCGGGAACCCGATGTCCTTTTGCTTATATACCTGCCATACACCACTTACTGCAAATTCGGATTTCGGCAAACCACTAAATTCCCCCATAAAAATGAAACAATCTCAAGAAAAGGAGATGGACAATTTCGTAGCCTATCTCTATGGCCACCTTCGTGACCACCGTTTCCCTGAAGTAACAGATACAGAGTTTATCAACACCCGTGCCGGGGAGGCTTACAATACGATGACCCGCCTTGTCCTCGAAGGTCGCAGTCAATCGGTTGCCGAGGAACTTGCCATGCGAGTTCTTCTCAACGGCTACTATGTATCTCGCTGGGATGTAATTTTCAACCTCCTCGAAGAACTATTCCATAACGACCTCCCGACGGAGGAAGCAAAATTGGAGTGGGCAGATTTACTACTCGGCCTCCGTTACATAAACGCCATACTTGACAAGTATGAAGTGAACGGAGATTTCCTGTCGCGTGATGATTACCAGCCTCTTCAGAATGAATTGGCAGGAATGATTTCGGAAATCATAAAAAAGACACGCGATGTCCTTCAATAGACTGCGAACCATGCGCGACAACATCGAGGCTATACGTCTGGCGTTTAGCCTCGGTGTCAAAGGTCGCGGGGCGCAGACTGCCGAGGAAATTGCAGTGCTGCGCAAGTATGCCGGATTCGGTGGGCTTAAATGTATCCTGAATGATGCCGATGAGTTGGCGGATGCTGCCAAATGGAGTAAATCGGAGATTGAGCTATTCGCTCCTACGGTGGAACTGCGCAGGTTAATTCGAGAGTATTCAAATAATGATGAGAATGTGTTTGCATTGTATATGAACTCATTAAAGAGTTCTGTGCTCACCGCATTCTATACCGACAATCGCATTGTGGATGCTATATCGGACGCGCTGAAATACTCCGGCATTGAGATAAAAAGTTTTCTTGAACCCTCTGCCGGTCAGGGTGCTTTCATTGATTCGTTTCTGCGCAATGATAGATACCCCGGTGCCGAAGTCCTTGCATACGAGAAGGATTTGCTGTCGGGCAAGATTCTGTCAGCTCTGCACCCATCTATTCAGACCCGCATCGGGGGCTTTGAGAAGATAGAACGTGACTTCAACGGATACTTTGATGTCGCAGCCTCAAATGTTCCCTTTGGAGATTTTGCGGTGGCGGACCCGGCGTATGCCGTGAGTAAGGAGATTGGCTATCGTCAGGCTTCCAAGTCGTTGGACAATTATTTCTTTCTCAAAGGTCTCGACCAAGTGAGAGAAGGCGGTCTTATCGCCTTTATCACATCTCAAGGTGTAATGAACGCTGCCAGTCCCTTCGTAAGAATGGAGCTTGTCAGACAAGCTGACCTTGTGGCGGCATTGCGTCTGCCCAACAATACATTCTCCGAAAATGCCGGAACTGATGTGGGTAGCGACCTCATTATATTGCAGAAGCACACCGGTAAGAAATCATTGTCGGCAGATGAGGAATTTTTTATTCAGTCGGTTGTTGATCGTGGTACGAAAGTCCCGGGCAACAAGTATTTTCAGGCTTTTCCTCAGAATGTTATCTGTACCGATGCAAAGGTGGGTACTGACCAGTACGGCAAACCTACTATCGTGTACCACCATGACGGCGGTGTCGATGGCATAGCCAGTGACTTACGCAAGGTACTTGATGAGTCGCTGCACCTGCGTTTGAATCTGGAATTGTATAATTCCAACGGTGTCAAGCCGCCTACGCCTGACCCTGTAAAGCCAGACCCTGTAAGACCGGAAAAGCCGGAGCCAAGACAGCAGTCCAGTGTGTCGAATGTCAAGCAAACGCCTTTCTTGAAGCAATATGAGGAGATGAAGAAGAAACATCCCGATGCAATTCTTCTATTCCGTGTCGGAGATTTCTATGAAACCTTCGGAAATGATGCAGTTGAAGCTTCCGAGGTTTTGGGCATTACATTGACCTGCAGAGCCAACGGCAGGGACAATTATATCGAATTGGCGGGATTCCCTCACCATGCACTCGATACGTATCTGCCCAAACTTGTGCGGGCCGGTAAACGTGTGGCTATATGCGAACAGTTGGAAGACCCCAGACTGAAAAAGACCCGTGAGAAGAAAACCGAAGCTCCGAAACCGACTCCAAAACCATCGAAAATAGCAGAGACTCCTCTGATGGCTCAGTTCAAGGAGATAAAGGGTGAACATCCTGATGCGCTGGTGCTTTTCAGGGTTGGTGACTTTTACGAGACTTTCGGCAAAGATGCTGTGGATGCTTCCGAGATTCTGGGCATAACCCTTACCCGACGGATGAACGGGAAAGCCGACACCATTGAACTGGCAGGATTTCCACATCATGCGCTCGATAATTATCTTCCGAAACTTATTGCTGCGGGCAAACAAGTGGCTCTCTGTGAGGAATCCAAAGACAACAGTCAGCAGATGAAGGTCGTCGAGGTCGTCACTCCACAGGAGCAAAGCAAGGTGGAATCAAAGCCGGAACCGACTCCCGATGAACCGCCAAAGCAGAAACCCGTAAAGGAGATTGAAACCGACGGTCGCCCGGATTATAATGACAACCCAGACCCACGACTCTTTGCCTATAACCTTTTCGGAGAGTTGGAGCCTATCGGTAATCCTCGTCCTCAGCCGAAACAGGCAGAGAATGCACCCAAGCCGAAGCCGAATGCCGAAGTCAAGGACATTCCCGTTAAGAAATTCCGCCCGCTCACGGCAAAAGAGCTGGAATTTTACGGTTCTCTGAACTGGGAAGACAATCCGCCCATCAACGGATTTTACGAGACAATGATGACGATTGCCCACCGTCAGTTGGAAGAAATGCGTCTGGAACGTGAGGCCCAAGAAGCCGCCCGAAAAGTCGCTCCCAATGGAGAAACCATTACAGAAGGTGGTGCCACTATACAGCGCACCGAAGGAGATTTCGTACCCGGACAACGCTCTACTGTAAAGGCAGAGCTTGTCGAGGTCGATATGTCTCCCCGTCCTTTCTCAAAGGATATTCAGTTCTTCCACCACAACGGCAGTATGGTCGTTCAGGACGGTCTTGTCGGTTTCCTTTCGGAAGTACGCAAGAACGGTGCCACGTTCAATCCGCTGTCCCTCAAACCGGAACAGGTGAAACGCGCCATGTTGTATGTAACGCTGTCGGAGACTTATCAGCAGCTCTACAACTACGAAGCGGAAACACATGAGCCTTCGGAGCATCTGCGCGAACACCTCAATCAGTATTATGATGAGTTTGTTGAGAGATATGGCAATCTCAATGAGAAACAGAATGTCAAGTTCATTCTGATGGATGCCAACGGACGTGACGCGCTGGCACTGGAACGAGGCGAGAACGGAAGATTTGTCAAGGCTGACATTTTCGATCATCCTGTTTCATTCGCAGTGGACGAACTGACAAGCGTCGATACTCCGATGGAAGCGTTGTCGGCTTCACTCAATAAATTCGGAAATGTGAATCTTGACTACATGACCGGGCTGGTGGACATGTCCGAAGAAAGCCTGATTCAGAGTCTGGAGGGACACATTTATTATAACCCTCTGATCAAGAATTATGAAATCAAGGACAGATTTATCGCCGGAAATGTGGTGCAGAAAGCCGAGGATGTCAGGGCTTGGATTGACCGCGAGGAAGAACGCATCAAGAATTTTCCCGGTTATGACGGCATAGAGCCATATATCGCTATGGCGCAAAATTCTCTCAAAGCACTTGAAGAGGCAACTCCGCGAAAAATCACATTTGATGAGTTGGACTTTAACTTCGGTGAGAGGTGGATACCCACCGGCATATACTCCGCTTATATGAGCAATTTGTATGGAACTGACATAAAGATTGCCTATTCGTCCTCGATGGACGAGTATTCATGTGATGCACAACGCAAGAACATGAAGATATGGGAGGAGTTCTGTGTCAGAGGCTACTACCGCACCTATGACGGCATGAGTCTTTTGAAACACGCCCTGCACAATACCGTTCCCGACATCAAGAAGTCAGCCGGAAAAGATGAGAACGGGCATGACATTAAGGTGCCTGACAGTGAGGCGATACAGTTGGCGAACACCAAAATCGACGAAATCCGAAACGGTTTTGCCGATTGGCTCGAAGTGCAGTCGTCGGAGCTCAAGGAGAAGTTGGCAGACCTCTACAACCGGAAGTTCAATTGCTTTGTGCGCCCGCAATATGACGGCAGCCACCAGACTTTCCCCGACCTCAATATGAAGATGCTCGGAGACCGTTACAGCATTCATTCCGTGTATCAGTCGCAGAAAGACTGTGTGTGGATGCTATTGCAGAACGGCGGTGGTATCTGTGACCATCAGGTAGGAACCGGTAAAACTTTGATTATGTGCATGGCAGCGCATGAGATGAAACGCCTCGGACTTGCCCACAAGCCGATGATTATTGGCATGAAGGCAAATGTCGCCGAGATTGCCATGACATATCAGAGTGCCTATCCCAATGCAAGGATTCTCTATGCAGATGAAAAGAGCTTCAAAGCGGATAACCGTGTAGCGTTTTTCAATAAAATGAAAAACAACGACTACGACTGCATCATCATGTCGCATGACCAGTTCGGTAAGATACCTCAGTCTCCGGAAATCCAGCAGGAGATTCTTCAGGCAGAGCTTGACAGCGTTGAGGAAAACCTCGAAGTTGTCAAGCAGCAGGGACATGACGTGTCACGCGCCATGCTGAAAGGTCTTATCAAGCGGAAGGAGAACCTGACCGCCAAGATTGCCACCATCCAGTATCAGATGGAACAGAACCGGGATTCGGTTGTGGACTTCAAACAGATGGGTATAGACCATATATTCGTGGATGAGAGCCAGAATTACAAGAATCTTATGTTCAATACCCGTCACTCTCGCGTGGCAGGCCTGGGCAATGCCGACGGCAGTCAACGCTCCCTCAATCTTCTCTATGCTATACGTACCATTCAGGAGCGGACGGGCAAAGACCTCGGAACCACATTCCTGTCCGGTACGACTATCAGTAATTCGCTTACGGAGTTGTATCTGCTGTTCAAGTATCTTCGTCCAAACGAGCTTGAACGTCAGGAGATTCGCAGTTTTGACGCTTGGGCGGCAATCTTCGCTAAGAAGACCACCGACTTCGAGTTCTCAGTCACCAACAATCTGATTCAGAAAGAGCGTTTCCGCTATTTTATCAAAGTGCCCGAGTTGGCGGCATTTTATAATGAGATTACTGACTATCGCACTGCGGAAGATGTCGGGGTTGACCGTCCGGAGAAACATGAGATTCTTCATAATATTCCACCTACCGCACAGCAGGAGGAATTTATACAGAAACTGATGCACTTTGCAGAGAGTGGCGACGCCACTATTCTCGGACGTGCTCCGCTGTCGGATACCGAAGAAAAGGCAAAGATGCTCATTGCCACCGACTATGCCCGCAAGATGGCTCTGGACCTCAGACTTATTGACCCCTCGTATGGAGATGATCCCAATAACAAGGCGAGCCACTGTGCCAAGATGATTGCAGAATACTATCACAAGTATGATGTTCAGAAAGGCACTCAGTTTGTTTTCAGTGATTTGGGCACCTATAAGCCGGGCGAATGGAATGTATATTCCGAAATCAAGCGCAAGCTGATAGAGGACTATGGTATTCCGGCGCATGAAATCCGGTTCATTCAGGAATGTAAGTCGGAACGTAGCCGAAAGGCCGTTATCGAGGCGATGAACAGCGGCGATGTCCGTGTCTTGTTCGGTTCGACAACAATGCTCGGCACAGGCGTAAACGCCCAGCGCAGAGCGGTTGCGGTACATGAACTTGAATGTCCGTGGAGACCGAGCGACCTTGAACAGCGTGAAGGTCGTGCCATACGAGCCGGCAACGAGATTGCCAAACTGTATGCCGACAACAAGGTCGATGTCATAATATATGCTGTGGAAAAATCTCTGGACTCATACAAGTTCAATCTTCTCCATTGCAAGGCTACCTTTATCGCACAGTTGAAATCAGGTGCTATGGGAGCCAGAACTATTGATGAAGGTTCGATGGACGAAAAGAACGGCATGAACTTCTCGGAATATATGGCTATTCTCAGCGGTAACACAGACCTTCTGGAAAAGGCGAAACTCGAAAAGCGCATAGCCGCACTGGAGAGTGAACGTAAATCATTCAATAAAGGAATCGGTGATTCAAGATTCAGGCTCCAGACCATCAGCCACGATATAACCAATAACGAGGCTGTTATCAATCGCATGAAAGAGGACTATGCCAAGTTCAGTGCTATTGTCCAAAGGGATAGCAATGGCAACCCTGTCAACAATCTTACGCTTGACGACTGCAAGTATAAGGATGAGCAGAATATGGGTGTTTACCTGCAAGGACTTGTACAGAAAACCGATACTCATGGACAGTACAAGCGTGTCGGCGAGGTCTATGGTTTCCCCATCAGTATAATATCGGAACGTAATCTTGTTGACGGCAAGGAGCCCGTTCAGAACCGCTTTGTCGTTGAAGGTTACTACAAATACAAGTTTAACAACGGCTTCATCGCCATGAGCGACACCCATGCAGCCTGTATGAACTTCGTCAACGCTCTGGAGAAGATTCCCGGTATTGTGGCCCAGTATGAGGAGCGCACCGCAAAGATGAAAGCCGATGTCCCTATACTCGAAGGCATCGTTGCCAAAGTCTGGGGCAAGGAAAGTGAGTTGAAGCAACTCAAATCTGACCTTGCCGCCCTTGACCGCAAGATAACCGCCCAACTCGCTCCGAAGAAAGAGGAACAGGACGGCGAGGAGAACAAGCAGCAACCAGACACCCCAAGGGTCGAAATAAGAGATAACCAATCTCAGACCAACGGTTCAAAGGAGTCTATGGTGGCTGAACCTCCAAATCACTATCCTCGGGAACCGTTAGGCTCCCGTATCATTATCGGAGGATGTGGCGCAACGCCACCCGGAGGCTTCCGCGCCGCCGGACCGAAACTATAAACGAAACAGCCGACTGCAATATCTGATTGTGGCCGGCTGTTTTTCATTTATTTATATTTTTGTTTGCTTTCTTTTTCTCACGTTCATCGCGTTGCTTCTTTTTGAGAGGCGAAAGACCGAATCCCAGAGGAATTTCAAAAGCCTCCATAAGTTTGTAGAAATGACTGCGCGATACGCCGATTTCGATGGCGGCTCTTGCCACGACTCCCTTATGTTTTTTCAAAGCGGCTCTGACAGTGTGACTTTGGTCTATAAGAGTATCATGGGAGTCAAAGTGAGGCGTCAGATTCAGATGTTGTGGCTTTATATAAGTGTTTTCTGACAACATATAGCTTTGTTTCAGTGCCTGAAAAAGTCCACGAAGATTATCGTCCCATACATGAGAACGAATAGTTACCAATGCGTCCTTTGTTAGTTTCTTTTCCGGCAATCTCTCTGTGAGACAATATGTTCTTAACAGATTCTCAGCAAATAGAGGCAGTTCATCCTTGAATTGGCTCAATGAGGGGATATTGACAATGTTATCATTTATGAGCGAAAACAACTCGGCAGAGAAATCACCATTGCCGACACTCTCCTCCAGATATTTCTTGGTGGCACATATTATGAGTTTAGGATTTTTCTCCGATAATGGTGCTTCCACTACCTTTTTTATCTCCTCATACATTATTCTCTGTGCCACTGTATCAAGTCTTTCTATGTCATGAATATACACAGTCCCTTTGTCTGCGAGGTCGAATATGTGGCGAATACTCCTACGGAAACGGTTTTCACCGTCGGCAGTCCAGATAGTCTCGTTGACCATCTTATCATGGATAGCATTGCAGTTGGCAAATATAAACTGACCCTGACAACGCTCACTACTGAAATGGGCAATTTGGGCAAGCACAGCTTTACTGGTGCCGCCAGCGCCCATAATCATTACGACATTGTTTGTTCGTGGATTAAGTTTTTCTCGGACTTGAAGGCACTCGCATTTTGCATGGCTTAGCCATTTCAAGGGTATTTCCTCAGAATATATGACGCTCAATGGCTCTGTAAGCGGGTCAATACCAATCATGGAATGAGCAAAGATATTCCCCTCAGTCAGTTTCCAGATGTCTATCTCTCCGCTTGGATGACTATTGACACCGAGATAGCAGGTGTCAATCTCAGAACGATTAACGTGAATCCATGTCATTATCCGTCTTGCAACCGGATCGTGTTTGGTCACATCAGACATTACATGAGTGTAATTGCCTTTCTTGATTTCTTCAATCGCCTTATTGAAGTCATGTATTACAGTAACGCGGGAAGACATCACCGGAATTGAGCCAAGGAGGAGCGCAAGAGTGGCATCCTTAGAAGCAAAAAGTAGCACTTTCCATTCGGATAAAGGCAGGGTATTCTGTCGATTTTTCATATTTTCATCAAAAATTCCGTTTAATGTGAGAAAAATTAAGTCCTGAAATTTCAACTACACTATTAAGGAACATATTATCAGTGATTAAAGTTTTTTGACCTTAATACACTTTTTACAAATCAGAATGTAGAAAATACACTTGTAAACACTTATCAAACACACTAAACGACACAATTGACATCGTTTCAATGTATTGACTGATAGGTTATAAAGAACAGAAACGACATATTGAATTGTTATGATACCGTACTCACGGTTGAGTACCTCGAAACCCACTTAAAAACTATTTGTTTATGGAATCAAGACGTTTGGATCTGTTCCACCTGACAAATCTTGAAGTATTCAAGAATCTGCGTCAGGGCCTTTTCTCATCAGATCTTCCGGCACAACTCACGGATCTCATTATCACAATTCATGAGGTCACATCGGCAAACTCTCCCATGCACAACTATGCACTGGAGCTTCTTACAATCGCCGACATCCAATTTTCGGAAATCAAGAGCCGAATGATGCTCAACCAAGTCAACGAAGCGTTGGCTTCAGCACTCAATACTGCGCATAGTTATGTAGTGCGAAAGCTCCAGTCACTATCTTCGATGGTCGGTTTCTCTGCGGCACCTGAGACTCAGGACATCAAAAGCACACTCCGCTGGCGCAAACCCAAATCTCATTTTGCGCATCTGTGCCATGCAATCAAGGTCGGCGGTTGCATCATGGACGATGATTCCTTCTCCGAACTCGTCCGCAACATGGCAGCGGCACTCAACCTCAATGTATCCGTCCACTACGTCAACAACATAATATCCTCGCTCAAATCAAAGGATTCAAGCAAAAGCGTCACAGAGTTTCTTGACGGCCTCAAAAAGGGTGTAGAAGAAGACGTGCAGCGCAGACTCGACAATGAAGACATAAGAGCATGATGTCCACCCACTAAATCCGAATCCCAAAATGAAAGAACCTATACACTTTAATAGAGCGCAGTTTGCCGAACTGTTTGCCGCTCTCAAAGAAGACGGGTGCTTCAATGAAGATATTCCACAGGATGAACTCGTCAAAATCTTCGCTGAGTCTGTAACCACAGACACCCCGGAAGATGTGGTATTCAAAACAATAACCTCGACCGGTCTCTACGAAGGTCTGGACTCATTTGATGAGGACGACGACATCGAGTACATCGAAGATGACTTCGATGAATATGAAGACTTCGATGAATACAGCGAATACGAAAACTTGATTGCTTAAGTCTCTCTTTGAGGGCTTAAAGCAAGGAAAATCCCGACTCATACCGTGATTGGATGAGTCGGGATTGCTGTTTATATACCCTTGGGGAGTAATCTGCATAGAACAGGGTCTTCCTTGATGCGCTCAATCTCTCTATCCACGATGTCGCGCACATCTTTCTTGACCTGTTCGTAATTCTTCTGAATTACATATTTCATTCTTGATTTGTCCTCGGTATCATCTTTGAAGTCAGTAAGAACAGGAATCGGTCGGTATTTCTTTTCTTCCTCCTTGACCCTTTCTGAATCCACCACAATTTCAGCATGAAAGATTTTCTGGTCAATACGCTGGTCGATATTGTCGGAAACTGAGCCTACAAACATACCCTGTGTCAGAGTTGAAATTTTACTCTGAGGGATAAGGCTATCCATCTGGGTATTGAATGAGTGGCTTACATCATTGCGGTTGATACTCATGGACTGACGTTGCTGGAGAACCTTGCCGAACCGCTCCGATAGTGTCTTGGCGGTCTCTCCGACAACTTGCCCCGAGAAGATATTGCCAACGGTATTCATAACAACCGCAGCCTCCTTGTCGCCATAATCACGCTTCAACTGAGAGAAGTCCTGAAAGCCGAGACATACGGCAACCTTGTTGCTTCGGGCGGTAGCAATAAGGTTGTCGAGACCTTTGAAGTAGATAGTCGGCAATTCGTCGATGATTACACCGGATTTCAGCATACCCTTCTTATTGATGAGCTTCACTATTCGGCTGTTGTATAAACCGAGTGCCGCGCCATAGATATTCTGACGGTCGGGATTATTGCCTACACATAGAATCTTAGGCTCTTTCGGATTATTGATGTCAAGAGTGAAATCATCACCTGTCATAATCCAATACAGCTGAGGCGAAATCATACGTGTAAGAGGTATTTTAGCAGATGCTATCTGTCCTTGCAACTGTTCCTGGGCATTGCCCTGCCATGCGTCGATGAATGGTGAAAGATAGTTCTCCAGTTCAGGATATGACGTAAGGATAGGGAAAATCTTCTCATACGGACGGCACAGAAACTCAATGGCATGAGGAAAGGTGCAATACTTGCCATTCTCAAAGCACTTGAGATACCATATTACAGCGGCGAACAGTACGATCGGCGACTCTACAAAGAAGTCTCCTTGTTTCTGGAGCCAAGTGCGGTTCAAGTTCATCATGATGGTATATGCCGATTCATAGGCATCTGCAATATCCGTCATGAAGTCCGGGTGTATGGGATTGCACCTATGGGAATGTTCCGGATCATCGAAGTTTATGAAACAGAATCGTGGTGGGTATTTACCATATTTATCCATGTTCATCAGCATATGGTTATAGGCAATCATCGTTAAATCAGGGCATTTGTAGTCATATACATAAAGACTGAAGCCCTTCTCTATCTGCTGCTTGATGAAACTGTTGACTACTGCGTAGGACTTTCCTGAGCCGGGTGTGCCAAGCACGATTGTAGCCCTAAATGGATTCACGACATTTATCCAGCCTCGATTCCATTTCTTCTTATAGAAAAACTTCGTAGGAAGATTTATGGAATACTCATTTGTCTTTTTCTCCGTCTCCTGCATAAAAGACTCGTTTTCCTCATTGAAGCGGTCGTCCATCATATTGTTCTTCAACAGACGGCTCATCCAAACACCTCCCAGCAAAAGGCAGACAAAACCCGCTGCCGTTGTGATGATGTATAGAAATGTCAGAGGGATATAGAGCATCCACCAATTGAGGAAGAACAGAATTGCACCGACAGATAGAATAATCCAAATCTGCCGCCATTTGATTTTCTCATTCTTGACACCTTTCGTGCCGAAGCACGAAAGGGCAAGAAGCAGGAGCGCCCACTATTTGGCGTTCCAAGGATTGGAGAACAGACTCCCTGCATCATTGAGATTGCTGAGAACCTTCATTGTTTCGGGGTGGAATTTCCACCCTGCAACCAGTTCACGACAGAACCAGTATATATTTGCGACCACAAGTATTATGGATACGCCACGGAGCATATCCATGATTTTGGCAAGTGACCGCAGGTCATCTTCTTGTTGTGACATAATAATATTCGATGTAAAGTTTATAATTTGGGCCCGCGACGTTTCTTCTTTTTACGCCGTTGCATTTCACGATAGAATGCCTCTTCCTGAGCATCATATCCCGGACCCACACTGAACAGACCACCGAGACCGAAGTCTGGTGTGTAGTCATGGTCGTTGGACGCAATATGACTTGGAGAATTGTGTGCATGAGAATTACCGTGAGCGTTACCGGAGTCGCCCGATGCTTGGCTTTGATTGTTTCTCTGTGTTGTATCGTCAGGCTGCTGCTCCGGTCGTAATGGCACCGGACGCTCCTCCGGATTCTTGAACCACTTGTCGAGTGCATTTGCTGAGAACTCCTTGCCAAGTCGGGAGCCGTTTAGAACTGACTTAGTGTTATGGTCAATATATGTCGCTCCATATATACGGCCATCGTCAGTGTAGCGCAGTATCAGGTCAATGTTCTTTGCTTTGAGATTTGATATGAAATCATCCTTGCCAATGGATTTTGACATTACACTCCTAACTGTTCTTAAAGTGGGTTTGACATCAATCTTCTCTTTGGATTTCAGATAACGCCGGTCAATAGCCTCTCGTCCGGCAAATTTGCCCAGACGGGAAGCCTTGAATGGAGTTGAGATAGTCTTGCCCTCATCGTCAATAGCGAAATAGACAAGTCCATGATACTCACGACCGTTATAGCGACCATCGGCTTCCTCGCACCTTATATTATATAAGGATAGAATCGCGTTATATTCGCCCAATGTCTGGAACTTATAGCGCATACCGACCATCTTGACAGCCATTGCCACCTGACGTTTGATGTCACCATTCGGATCAACCTTGTTGATTGGCATATCCGGATTAATCTTCTGGCGTTCGGCAGTGTGAAGTCCATACTTCTTTTCAAGTTCACGGGTTATCTCCTTGCTCTTATAGAAGTTGTTCTTGGTAGATATTGCAGTGCCGTCCGGCCGCACACGAAGAACTACGATATGGATATGGTGACGGTCGATGTCTTCATGCTTTACTACGAGATATGTCATCTCGCCGAAGCCCATTTTCTCCATATATTCGTGTGCCAGCTGAGCATACTCGGAATCTGTAAGACGGTCGTCTGGATGCGGATTTAAAGAAATGTGCATCATCGGTTTCTCTGCCTTGGTGGATTGAGGCATCCACATCTTAAAGTCCTCAAAAACACGGTGGATATCGATGGTGCCGCTCCCGTCATTATAGATTTTGTTGGTAGCAAGCACCTTTCCTTTCTCCTTATTGATTTTTTCTCCGTTATATACCAAGCTCCCATAAAGAGAGTCGCCTACTGAGATTTTTGCAACCATTGCTCATCGAAGTCTTTGGCGAGAGCGACAATCTCACGGTTGAGACGAACCAGTTTTATGGTCTCCTGTTCCAGTGAATAAAGACATTTCAGAGCTTTCTTTTCGGTGAAATTCTCCTTTAATGTCTGCACCAACAGGTCGTAATTATTCACGATCCTACGATACTGATTATTGAAATCGGAGAGATTGCTGATGAAAATTCGGCTGTTGTCATCAATGTAATGTACTCGGAATGTTTTCCCGAAAACCTGCATTTTGATGAATGCCGATAGCGATTCTACGCCTGATTTTTCTTGCATGGCAAGTAATTTTGCTTGCTCTGATGCCGTGAAATTTACCGAACATCGGAATGCTGTTGAGGGGTCGGCCTTCTTATGCCGCCCTCCTCGGTAGTTTTCTTGTTTCATAAATTGGATGGAATTTAGTGGATAAATGGAGAAACTGCCCCGCAGGGAGACCTTCGGCGATTACGACTTTGGAGTAATCGCAAGCTCATGCAATGGCAAGGCGGTTTATGCTGCAAAATGAGTTTCATGCAGCGTAAACCATACCTTGCAATGCACGTTTGTGCATCCTGTTCGATATAAAAATCTATGATGGGAAGATAACAATACTCCGGTCTGTGAAAACATCTATATAATGGAGTGTCTTCACCAAAAAATCAGTCCGACCCATGACTGAATTGGATAAGGAGCATCATAATAATAGGTCTGTGATGCTTGATTTAAGCACCACAGGGAGTTTCTCCGTTGTAAAATCAATAACTGCATACTTGCCAAATTGTTCACTGCAAAATGCTGACATGCACGGACATGAGCTATTTATGGCTATGGATGAAAATCGTGATTAGAAATTAAACTTTTCTCAAACAGACAATGTTTCAAAACCGTGTTCAAGAGACTGTACGCTGGTTCGACTTTATGAACGAACATACATTTTAATGTCTGGTCATTCCTCGGTTCAGTCGTTCAGACGTTCAGTTGAACATTGGTTCAGTTGTTCAGCTGTTCAGTTGTTCAGACGTTCAGACGTTCAGACGTTCATCGGTTCAGACGTTCATCGGTTCAGACGTTCAGACGGATTATCAGTTTATCAATAGAATTAACGATAAATCAAACGATCAATCGTATGAATGAATAATCGTTCAAATGACCGCTCATGAACTACTTTTGGCTATGGATGACAATCGGAATCAAAATATAAACTTTTTCGCAAACGGCTATGTTTCCCTTACAAACGCCAATCAAGCGAATTAAGCAAGTAAATCAGATGCTTGAAGAGATTGAAAGAGCCGCATTTTGGTGTATGGTATAGCGGTTCCGGATATTCTCGGATAGACTTGAATGCTGTTACTTTTGCTACATCATCTTACAGTCACGTTCATCGACCCAATCGTGACGATGATGAGCCTGTCGCTCGGTAATCTTAGACCGAAGACACCCAATGGCATCGGCCCTCCTGATCATCATTTATTTACCCTCAAAATTTTCTAAATGAGCGACACCGTATTCGTCGCCTTTGCTTCCCAGAAAGGAGGTTCAGGTAAATCGACGCTGACGGCACTCGCGGCAAGCTACCTCTACTACCTTGACGGGGTGGACGTGCTTGTCATGGACTGTGACCCTCGTCAGCACACCCAAAAGGATTATCGGGATAACGACAAACGAGTTATCAAAGAGAATCCTGCTATCAACAAAACATTCACTAATTTCTACGGAAAATTCAACAAGCGACCGTACAAGATTATCTACTCTACTCCGGGCGCAGCTGTTGCAGATGCGGAAGAATATGTGAAGCAGAATCCGGAAATCAAGATTGTGCTCTTTGACATCACGGGGACAATCAATGACCTTGAGATCATCAATCTCATTTCATCCATGCACTATCTGCTGGTTCCCATATCCCACATTCTTGGAATATTCCGTCATGTTGGTGCTGGGTTGAGGTTAAATCGGTATTTCACCCTATGCAAAGACGAATACCCGAAGGAGAAAACTTTTATTATATCGACATTGACTCAGTAAATAATAACGCCCACACAATTACTCCAAAATATCTTAAGGTAAAGGACGCTCCAAGTAGAGCAACAAGAGAGACTCGAAAAAATGACATAGTATTTTCAATGGTGCGTCCGTATTTACGGAATATCGCTCAGGTATCAGTTGATGAATGCATTGCATCAACTGGATTCTATATATTCAGACCAAGTGAAGCTATAGATCCCAAATTTGCGCTTATACTTGTACTGTCAGATTTTTTCGTAGATGGGATCAATCAATTTATGAAGGGCGATAATTCACCATCGGTAAATAAAGATAATGTCGATTCATTTATCATTCCGCTTCCTCCCATAAAAGAACAAAAGAGAATTGTCAATTGCATATCCATCTTTAATAAATCAATTAAGGAGATTGAAGCATCTTTACAATCCTAAAGATTGGGACTGCAAAGATGCTTGTTATCAGATTTTACCAGTTGACTATTTTGTCAACAATGGCTTGCTGTTCAGTAGCGGTTCGACGGAGGTAGATGCGGGTTGTCTCGATGCTCTCGTGACCCATTAGGTCAGCGAGAAGTGCGAGGTCGTTGAAGCGTTCGAGGAAGTTTTTTGCAAAGCGGTGACGGAACGAGTGAGGATAAACGACATCCTTGTTGATGCCGTATTTTTCAGCAAAGAGTTTGAGCTGTTGGGCGATACCTCGTGCCGTGATTCGTTCTCCGAAGCGATTCAGGAAAATGTATCCGGATTCGAGATCTCTTTCTTTCAACCATTGAAGAGCTTCAGCTTTCAGGTTCTTCGGGATGTATAGGCGGCGTAATTTGCCACCTTTAGAGTAGATGTCGAGATAGCCTGTCATAACGTGTTCGGCTTTGATTTGAAGGAGTTCACTTACACGTGCTCCGGTTGCAGTAAGAAACCACACTACGAAATACCATGATGTGTGACCATCCTTTTTCAGTTTTGCCTTGAAGAATTTATAATCGGCATCGCTGATTACATTTTCAAGGAAGTTCTTCTGCTGCACCTTTACGAAATGCATTTTTAGTTTCTCCTGCTTGATGAACTCCAGATACTTGTTCATCGCTTGCAGGCGCAGGTTTACGGTCTGAGGCTTGTGGTGCTCCACAAGATAGCCCTTGTAAGCGAGAAGATTTTCTCGTGTCACCTCTTTGTATTTTTCAAGGAAGTGAGTTACCGTCCACACATATGAGCGGACAGTATTCGTAGCCAAATCTTGGCGCGAAAGGAATGATTTGTACTTACTTATCATGTCTTTACTTTTAGAAGTTGAACATGATAATAAGATAACGCAACCCACATTATCCGCAATTGCCGGATAATTGGGCTTATATTCGCCTCGAAGACATCAATGAATATCGTTCAAAGTCGATAACACCAGCAAATAATCCGGAAGAGATATTTGAGTTGTACAGCGTACCTACATATCCAACAGGTGCTCCTGAATTGCTGAAAGGCAATGAGATTGGTTCATCAAAGCAACTTGTTATGATGGGAGATGTATTAGTGTGTAAAATCAATCCTCATATCAATAGAGTTTGGCATATTACTAAACAATCAGACATCATACAGATTGCATCATCAGAATGGATTACAGTGCGCAACTCGAAAATAAGCTCCGCTTTACTAAAATACTATTTTGAGTCTCCTGCATTCCGAAGTTTATTATGTAGTAAGGTTTCCGGCGTTGGCGGAAGTCTCACAAGAGCGCAGCCTGCAATCGTTAAGAATTATCTTATCCCTATTCCTCCATTAAAAGAGCAATTTCGTATTGTGAAATTCATTGACGAAGTAATGATAAGATTAAAGGCTATTGAATCGACTATATGAAAAATTCCATATCTGATAATGTAGAGAATATATTTCTAACTTTCTCAATAATACGAGTTTGTTCATTTAGCGGTGGTAATGGAACAATTCCATTACGAGCGTCAGACGTACTTAAACGAGGCATCTTGACTCCATAACCACATTGTAAGGTATATGCCATAAAGTGTGGGGAGCGAAGCCAAGAGCAAAGATACTCGGGTAATATACAATCGTATGCCGTTATAGGAATAATCTCGGCAGTGCAATAACCATCTTCGGGAGCCAATAATACCTTGTTAAGGTACGTTCGCAACTTTGAGTATAAGACATCTGATTTGCCAAATCGGTGTCTTATACCGCTTACACTGCGGTACTGCTTGGTCTGGCGGGAAAGAATCTCGCCTGAATCTTTTTCGATGTCTTCAAGTTCCAGAATCCAATCATCTGATGAAATATCTTCGACATTGACGGAGTCACAATGACCATAATTGCATACTGATTCTAAATTGGTTAACACCCAATTATCCGGCAATTGCGGATAATGTGGGTTATCGGTTATTATCTTCGCCTTAGGATTGATGCGACGAAGCATATCAGCGGCAGGCTCATCCGTCGGGTCTTGCTCTACAAGTTTTCCTTGCATAGCAGCGCCTAAAATCTGTGATTTTATAAGATTTATGGTATATACAAGTCCATTTTTATGATATTCCAAATCTAAAATTACATCTAAAAGATGGGAATATCGGCTTGTAATACGAACTTGCTCCGAAAATGGGGGTAATGGGATATAGAGGGTGCTTATCTTGCCAATATTCAAATTGGGTTGATTCCCTCCTTCCGCTAAACTTCTTAAATGATAATAATTCGCCAGAAGATATATTTTAAGATAGTCTTTTATGCTATTATCATACGGCATGATAGCAGCACAAGCTTGATTACAAGCAGCTTCTATGCGGAGTTCAGAAACCTGACCACGAGTTTTACCTTCTCCATACATTGCTATTAGCAATGTCCCAATTGGATATACTTCACAATTTGTTTCTTTAAGAGCAAGTTCCGTAATATAATCAGTTGGAGAGTCCACATATTGAGAAGAAGTTACAGAACTTCCAACCCAACTTATGCTTCCGCCATAATACAACTTATTGGTTTTCGATGGAGTTGCTCCTGTGCTAACTTGTGCGATTTCATCCAGTTTAACCCACTCCCAAGAGTCGGGGATTTCAAAAGGTGGCACGAAGTCCTCATAATGGGATTTATCGGAAGTTTTCTTTGCTTTGGGACGTTTGATTTTGCCTTCTGCGATGAGACGTTCTTTCTCTGCCCGAATTTTTTCAAACAGAACGGATGCAGGCTCATCGTTGGGGTCTTGCGGGACAAGTTTTCCTCGTATAGCCAAGTCGAGTATGCGTTGACGAAGTTTCTGAGTATCTATCATCGTCTCTTTTATTCAGCGGTTTCTGAAATTTCTTTTTTGCGATTGAAGATAAATCGGCAAATTCTTTCGGCAGCTTTCTGATTAGCTGCTTCAATGTCATCTTTAGTCCATCGGTCTGATGGATACCCAGATAGGGCAGAAGCCAAAGTGAAGCTACTTCCGACATACCCTTTTTTGTCGTGAACGAAAGTTCCTTTCTTTGTCTTGAACCAATCCATTCCGATATGCTTGTTGATATCTTCTTCAAGAAGAATCTTATTCCCCAGAAGATTGACCATATCATCAAATTCCTCTTGTGTCATATCAGCATCTTCGCGGATAGAGTCGATATTTCTACCGCTTGAAGGCATAATATGCTCAACATTTACTTTGTCGGGTGAGAAATCAAACGACTTATTATGCTCTTTTGCATAAAGATATTCATTGAGATAAACAAGAATATTCTTCTCGTATTCTTTCAAATCCTCGGTCACAGTATCTTCATCCCAAGTCTTTGAAATGTGAGCGTCGAAGTCATTGATGATTGATTCTATTGAATAATTTGGATCAACCAACTTGAAGTTCTCATTGAAAAGGAACGTCTTGAAGTTTCGAGATGAGAATCCGACTGCGCTTACCTCAAGGAGTGCGAAAAGCCGAAGAAGACATTCCATAATTGGAACAATCTTTTGTTCGGTTATATCTTCGTCTGGTATCCTAAAAAGATATGAAATAAGGAATAGTTTGAAGTTTTCATTAAACTTCAGCATCAGTTTAGTGATGGGATAGTTTTGAATCTTATCCCATATTTTTAGCATTCGGTCGAACTTCGCGCATAGTGCAGTAGGTTCTTTTAGAAGCTCTGGATAAAGAACAGTATAGTATTTCCGTACACCCGGGGTTGTTAATTCGCCCTCAGCATATTGATTCTCCTTTGCACGGTTGTAGTACATAAACTCTTGTAGGATGCTGTCAATATTAACGACTTTGCGCTGTCCCAACTCATCTGCAAGTCGAATGATTGGTTCCCAAATAGCTTTAAATTCGTCTTGGTTCTCTGCATGTGAAAACAGATGTGCCGATATGATGTCCGCATCAGAAAGAGGCATACCAGTTGAGTTCAAAGAATTGAACATCGTGATAGCTTGCTCTATCTGCCAACTCTTAATCTCAATTATTTGACATTTAGTAAGTATGCCATTGGCTAAAACATCCAGATTGGATTCTTGGTATGAGTGCAGTCTCTCATAGAAGTTCTTAAAGTTACGGAAGAAGTTGGTATACTTATTATCCTTTTGCTTACGAGGGAACTTATATACCGCTTTCTCAGCATCGGAGAAGGTTTAAGCTTCTAAGATATTCTTTAGCTCATCCTTATGTAGCTCATTGATGGAGTCGTTTGCTAATATGGTAATGCCTTTAGCCTTACTCCAATCTCGTTCTATTTCTATCTGTTTGCGTACATCAGCTTTATATAGTATCTCGAATATAACATCAAGGCTTTGTTGAAGGCTTCTCTTTAGACCTGCTGCTTCCGGAGTATCAGGCATATTACCCAACACCTCTACTATTCGTAGGTGCATAGCTTTCAGAAGCAACAAAAACGTTGTAGTTCTTTGTTGCCCATCTATGAGATTGAGATAACCTTTTGTGGAGCAATCGATTATTATAGTGCCAAAGAAATATGGGTCTTCGGCATCTTGTGCTATGAAGTCTTCAATGTCTTGCCACAATTTATCGCAGTTGACACTATTCCATGAATATGCTCTTTGGTATTCCGGAATACGGAATACATCAGTCTTTTTCAGATAAGCCCCAATGGTTTGGAGTTTCGGTTCGATTTCTTTTGCCATAGCAATATTTATTCGGGAAGTTGAGAGAGGAGTTCTTGGAGTTTAGTGACAGCCAAGGCGATTTTGTCGCTGCTCGATCTGATGTCGGCCATGAGTTCTGAGAGTGAGCGGTCATCGTTGTTCTCAATCTTCATCCACGTGATATCGAGTGAGGTCTTGTCGCGTTTGAGTAGTCCCTCTGCCGAATATTTGCGCCAACGTCCGTTAGGTTCGTTTTCTGCTTCGTAAGTTTCTTTACGTGCTGCGAGATTATCCGGATTGTAGCAGGCCACAAAATCATCAAGGTGATGACGCTCCAGCTTATTGTTAGCCAGAGTATGTTTCACTCCGGTGCGATAGTCATAATACCATACATCTTTCGTAGGCTCACCTTTGGTGAAGAATAGCACATTTGCCTTGACTCCTTGAGCGTAGAAGATGCCTGTGGGGAGTCGGAGAATGGTGTGCAGATTAAAGTCGGTAAGAAGTTTACGACGTATGGCTTCGCCGGATGCCTCGAAAAGAACGTTGTCGGGAAGCACCACAGCAGCGCGACCGCCATTCCGAAGCGACACCATCATGTGCTGGAGGAAGTTGAGCTGATTATTCTTTGTTTCGGTGATGAAATCGTCACGCTGTATATCAACCGATCCTGCCGGACGTGTGCCGAATGGCGGGTTTGCAAGGATTACGTCAAAGAGTTTATCCGGCTGTTTCTCCAGTGAGTCGGCACAGACAATAGGACTTCGGTCAGTGCCGATGCCATGGAGATAGAGGTTCATCGAGGCGAGAGTGACAACGAGGGCGGTATTGTCGGTGCCATGCAATGCCTCATCACGCAGGAAACGGCGTTTCTCCCTGTCTTGGCTTTGCTCCTTCATGTAGTCGAAGGCAGCAAGGAGGAAACCGCCGGTGCCACATGCCGGGTCGCAAACTGTCTCGGTGATTTTGGGTCGGGTGCAGTCAACCATAGCCTTAATCAGTGGACGGGGTGTGAAGTATTGACCGGCACCGCTCTTTTTATCCTGACCGTTGCGCTCCAAGATGCTTTCGTAGATAGCACCTTTCACATCTCCTTCGAGCAACCAGTCTTCCTCGTCGATCATCGTGATGACTTTCTTGAGATAAACCGGCTTGTCAATCTTATTCTGGGCTTTTGTAAAGATTGTGCCGATAAGGTTATCTTGTCGGCTGAGAAAGTCGAGGGTGTCTTCGTATTGTTTCAGAAGATCTGTGCCGTCAAGGGCAGTCAATTCTTCCCATTGATACCCTTCGGGGATAGCGGAGTCTTCGCCAAGCTCACGGTTCTCCTTATCCATCTTGAGGAAAAGGAGATAAGTCAACTGGGTGATATAGTCGGTAAAGCCTACGCCCTGACCAGCAAGGGTCGTTGCGAGAGTCCAGACTTTCTTGATGATTGATTGCTCTGTATTGTTTGCCATGATTAAGCTACGTTTCTATGATAAATAATGAATCCGGCCAATGAAAGAAGTGCCTGATTCGCTTCGTTAAGGTTGCCGAAAGCCTTTACAAGCTGGGCTGCCTGTGACTTATCCTCCTCACGGATGTCCTTGATGGTTACGGCTCCGTTGGATGCTATGTATCTCACAACTTGTTTGATGACTTCAATTTGCTTCTCAGTGATGTTACGCTGAAGCTGACCGTACCAAAGATTGAAATACTGGTTTGCCGACGCACATAGCGAGTCGAGTCGGTCTATCTGACCGAGGGCAAATCTAACCAACTGAATGATATTGGTCAAAGCCTCTTTTTCTTCCTGGGTGGAGCGAGGTTTCACCTTCTCACGGTTGAGCAGAGAGTAGCAATTCCATAGCTGCGACACGTTGAACTGTGAATTTGCTCTCAGAAGTTGGATGGAGAGATCTCGAAGCATGGAGTATGTCAGCGGTTCACCGCTGTTGTTGTAGATTATGCGCAATGCTTCTATTTCATCGGCATGAGTCTTGCAATATTCCTCAAACGCCGAGGCGGTCTCCTGTGCTTCCTCCATTGAGAAGCCTTTGGAGATTAGGGTATCCTCGCCGGGGATTATAGTTTTGATAAAACCGGCATTGAGAATGAGCAAGAGC
>ERZ773136.953-NODE-953-length-30388-cov-7.098045_pt1 | contig 30388 bp, 26 predicted proteins | sample MGYA00580855_ERZ773136 | MGnify/ENA primary metagenome ERZ773136 (study PRJEB29015, sample SAMEA2737860) | human gut metagenome | biome: human gut; feature: human-associated habitat; material: faeces | place: China | collected 2012 ... | reverse complement strand
CGTTCTCTTGGGGGTTCAAGGGGGCCATTCTCTCACGTGAGAGAATGGCCCCCTTTCCTGCGTCTCCACACGGTGTGGGAAACTCCCCTGCTGCCTTCAGGCAGCAAGAATCTGTAAAGCGCTAGTGCTTTAAGAGTCTTTTAATTTCTTTCTCTGCAAGCGCAGTGGCCCCCTCGAAATCCACGCAGGGATGATATGCGGATTCCAGCGCGTCGTGCGCCTTCTTGGCGGCCGACAGCGCGCCCACAGCCTCATCTAAAAGTGACGCTTCCACGCGGCGGGTAAAGCGCAGCTTCGCCTTCTGCGCGCGCGTGAGCTTCTCCTCCGCCATCGCGTCGAGACGCAGGCGGCGGTAGGGCTTCCCGTCGTACGGGTTGCGCACGTTCGTTGTGATAAACGCCAGCCCTTTTTCCGGGATCAATACGTGATGGAGCTCCCGCGGCCGGTCTGGATTCGGGCAGGCGATGATGTCGAAATGCTTCGCCTGTGCCGCCTGCACGACGGTCTCAAGCATTTCGTTTCCCAGCCCCGCACTGTCGATGATGGCATAGATGCGCGGGCAGAGGGCTTCGACGGTGTCGAACCGGCAAATCTCGCCCCGATGCGTCACACCGCCCAAAAATATGCGGTCGACACGCCCGCTGCCGGTTCCCTCACCGCGCAGCTCGCGTGCGAGGATGCCGTCGGTGCGGCGGCGGAGCTTCGAAAAATCCATCTGCGCGTGCACTGCTACGCGGCGCTCGCTCTCCACCTCGCCCATCGCGCGCAGGATGCGATAGGCGCTGCGGTAGTGTGCGCGATATTCGTCGCTCAGCGCGACGATCTCCGCGCGGCGTGCCTTAGCCGCGTCCACATCGTAGAAGCGTGTCAGATCGACATAGCGTTCGCTCGCGACCGCGTAGGTCGGCTCGAGCACATGCGGGCTGGTGCCATCGACAATGGCGGCGTTACGGTCCAGAAAGATCGCAGCGTCGAGCGAATCGGGGTCACCCGAGCAGTTGATGTACACGATGCGCTCGCCCGCGCGCTCCATCGCCGCGCCCACGCGGCGCATGAAGGTCGACTTGCCGCAGCCCGGGCCGCCTTTCAGAATCATCAGATCGTCGAGCCGACCGCCCAAAAGCTGGTCATAGAGCGAGAAAAAGCCCTCTTCGCTGTTTGCGCCGAGGAAAAAGTACACCGGTTTCATAAGATCCCTCCCAAAATTGGTGCTTTCTCCATAGCGTATGCGTGCGTGGCTGTCCCCGCTTCCCGCCCTTCCCAAATTTTGTTTGTAAGGCAGCAACGTTCCGTCATTCAGGAATGAAAAAAGCTCCGTTTGGGATTCCCAAACAGAGCCTTTTTATGTACTTTCTTACGCCGTGAAGATCTTGTCCTCCGCTCTGCGCGTGTAGTCGCGTTCGAGCATCGCGCGGTGCGAGAGGAACGCGGGATCGTCGAAATACTTCGCACCCATCGGGCAGTTGCGCACGCAGGAGTGGCATTTGATGCACACGCCCACGACCTCGGTGACATTATCGGGATTGATCGAGCCCATCGGGCAGAGTGAGGCGCACACGCCGCAGTGAATGCACTTCTCAAGATCAGTCTTGGGCTTCGCCTTCAGAAACACCTTCGGTTCGCCATCGAGGCCCAGCGGGCGGTAATACGGCGCGTCGGCGTCACCGTCGACCGTGACGGGCGCGGGATACTCGGTCATCCGCACGATGCGGCCCACGACCGCGGAGCCGAGCTTTGCAAGCTCCGCCATGTCGTCGGAATCAGGACGCCCCTCGGCAAGCGCGTCGGTAAAGGCGTGGCGGCAGGCAAACGCGCCCGCGCCGATGGTATGGAAGCCGTCCCCTTCGAGGCAGGCGCAGAGCTCGGCAAGCGAATTGTCGAAGCTGCGGTTGCCGAACGTCACGACCGGCACAGCGAGCGCGCCGTTTCCGTGAAAGCCGGACTTCACAAAGTCGAGCAGCTTATTTGGAAGCTTGCCCGCGTAGGTTGGCATACCGAATACGACAAGGTCGCCCGCGGCAAACTCATACGCTTCCTCGCGCGCGGCGGGCAGCGTGAAATCGCGCACCTCGAGCGGGACGTCAAAACTGACGGCCAGTGCGTTTGCAAGCGTGGTGGTCACCTTTCTGGTGTTGCCGGTGGCGCTGAAATAGACTGCGTAAACCTGAGAAATGTTCATGGGAATCGGCCTTCTTTCTTTATTGTTCGGGGCGCTGCCCGCCCTTACAGGGAAAAATCCTCGGACGTGTACTTGTCGTTCAGCGTGGCCGGACGCGGCGGCACGCGCTTGAGCGGATCGTAGCAAAAGTGACGGCAGTGGTCGGCAGAGTCGACCACGCCGCGGCGGGAGCAGATGACCTGCCCTTCGTTGATGACAGATCCGCTCTTGCAGTAGGCGCAGTGCTTTTCAATGTCCTTGCGGAACAGATGGAACATGGTCTCCCTCCCCTTTCTTTTACAGGCTGCGGACGACGAGCTTGCCGTCCTCCATCGATGCATGGATCTGCGTGACGGGGTGCTCGTAGGAGTCGATGATCTGCGCGGCCATGACGTCTTCGAGCTCTTTCTGAATGGTGCGGCGCAGATTGCGCGCGCCGTAGGTCGCGGAGTAGGACTTCTTGACGAGGTAGTCCTCAACATCCTCGTCCCACGTAAAGTGCAGGCCCTTGTCCTCGAGGCTCTTTTGCAGCTCATCGAGCATGATGTGGGCGATGCCGGCGAAGTTCTTCTCGTCAAGGCGGTTGAAGCAGATGACCTCGTCCACACGGTTCAGGAATTCGGGGCGCAGGAACTCGCCGAGCGCCTTCATAGCGCGGTCGCGGTTCTGCTCGTTCACCGTGTGGCCGAAGCCGACAGTGCCCTCCTTGCGCTCGCTGCCCGCGTTGGACGTCATCACGATGACGGTGTTTTCAAAGTTGACCTTGCGGCCGTGGGAGTCGGTGATCTCGCCGTCGTCGAGAATTTGCAGCAGGACGTTCATCACGTCGGGATGCGCCTTTTCGATCTCGTCGAAAAGGATGACGGCGTAGGGCTTGCGGCGAATCTTTTCGGTCAGCTGGCCGGCTTCATCATAGCCGACATAGCCCGGGGGCGAGCCGACGATGCGGGAGACCGAGTGCTTTTCCATAAACTCGGACATGTCGAGGCGGATGAGCGCGTCGGGCGAGTTGAAGAGGTCCTGCGCCAGCTGCTTGACAAGCTCGGTCTTGCCGACGCCCGTGGGGCCGACAAAGATGAAGCTCACCGGCTTGTGCTTGGGCGAAATGCCCACGCGGTTGCGGCGTATCGCCGCGGCGACGGCCTCGACAGCCTCGTCCTGACCGACGATGTGCTCTTTTAAGCGCTTGTCAAGCTCGCTCAGACGGCGGAACTCATCTTCACGGATTCGCGAGGCGGGAATCTTCGTCCAGAGCTCGATCACGCGGGCGAGGTTGTCCATCGTGAGCTGCGGGTCGCCCTGCGCGCAGAGCGCATCGAGCTCGGTCTGCGCCTTGATGGTAAGGCTCTTGAGCTCGGCCAGACGCTCGAAGTCGGGTTCTTCTGCGCCCTGCAAAAGCTCGCGCTCCTTGTCGTAATCCTCGATCTCGCGGCGCAGCTCCATGCGGCGGTTGATGTTCTTGTCGTGCAGGTTCAGATCCGAGCATGCCTCGTCGATGAGGTCGATGGCCTTGTCGGGCAGGAAGCGGTCGGTGATGTAGCGCTCGGACAGCAGCACTGCCTGACGCAGAATACCCTCGGGAATTTTGACGCCGTGGAACTGCTCGTAGTAGTGGGCGATGCCCTTCAAAATTTTGAGCGTGTCCTCCATGTTCGGCTCGTTGACCGTGACCGGCTGGAAGCGGCGCTCGAGCGCGGTGTCCTTTTCAATGTGCTTGCGATACTCGGTGAACGTCGTCGCGCCGATGACCTGAATTTCGCCTCGGGAGAGCGCAGGCTTCAAGATGTTGGCGGCGTTCATGCTGCCCTCGGCGTCGCCCGCGCCGACGATGTTGTGCACCTCGTCGATGACAAGGATGACGTTGCCCATCTTGCGGATTTCCTCGATGAGGCCCTTCATGCGGCTCTCGAACTGGCCGCGGAACTGCGTGCCCGCGACGAGCGCGGTGAGGTCAAGAAGATAAACCTCCTTGCTTCTCAGCTTGAACGGCACGTCGCCCGCGACGATGCGCTGGGCGAGGCCCTCGGCAATGGCCGTCTTGCCGACGCCCGGCTCACCGATCAGGCAGGGGTTGTTCTTCTGGCGGCGGTTCAAAATCTGGATGACGCGTTCGATCTCCTCCTCGCGGCCGACGACCGCGTCGAGCTTGCCGTCGCGTGCGCGCTGGGAGAGATTGATGCAGTAGGAGTCGAGGAATTTGTGCTTGCTCCCCTTTTCGACCTTCTTGTTGCTGCGCGGGCTCTGCGTCTGCTCGGCCTCGTTGCCATTTTGTGCGTCGCTCGCGGCAGGATTTCCGCCGAAAAAGCGGCTCAGGAACGGGAACGTGGCGGTCTTGCCGTCCTCGTCCTCGTTATCGGCGTCCGGATCGTCGGCGTCGGTCAGACCTTCGAGGTTTTCCGCGCCGCCGAAGGCGCCCATCATTTCATTGGAGATATTGTCAAGGTCCTCATCCGTGATGCCCATGCGGCGCATCATCTCGTCCACCTGCGGCAGTCCGAGATTTTTCGCGCACTTGAGGCAAAGTCCTTCGTTGACGTTCTGCCCGTTTTCCTGACGGGTGATGAACACAACGGCGATATTCTTTTTACATCTGGAACAAAGTTGCGGCTGCATAGTATTTCCTCCTTGGGGTAAAGATCAGGGTAACAGCGCGGCGACAAGCCCGCGCGGAGTATGACTCATAAAAAACGATAACAGATACGTGCCCTCGTAGTCGGCAAAGGCCTTGACGCCGAGCTTCGGTGCGACATCGCAGACGAGAAACAGCAAAAGTGCGCCCTCGATCAGGCCCAGCGCGCCGCCGCCGATGGTGTTGAGCGCGTTCAGCACTGGCAAGTCTAACACCTTGTCAATGCCTCCCGTCACTAAGCGGAGCAGCAGCGTGAGCACCAAAAAACACAGCACGAACACGAGTGTCCTCACCACGCTGCCGAGCAGCGTCCTTACGGCGGCAAGCGCTGCGTCGCGCGCGGCATTTCGAAGCGACTGACGCACCGCGCCGTCGAAATCGAAGCGCAGCAGCTTTTTGAGAAGGCCTGTCACCGCGAGCGGCGAATCGTCCTGCCGAACGTTTTCCGCGTCCTGCGCGGCGTCGCCGTTTGGCGTTTCACCCGAGGCGTCGCTCTCCGCTGGGGTCTCCCCCTCGATCTGCGGGACATCCCCCTGCGGTGTCTGCGATTCGGTATCAAACCACTCCTCCACGCTCTTTTCAAGGCGCGGCATCAGCATGTCGGTCACGGGCTCGGTCAAAGCGTCGGTCAGGAGCGACGCGCCGATCAGCGCGAGCACGATCGCCGCCAGCGCCATAAAGCTGCGGAACAGTCCCCGCTTGGCGCCGAACACGACGCTTAAAATGAGCACGAGCGCGAAGACTGCATCGATCATAAGACCATTATTCACGTTTCCCGCGCTCCTTTCAAGTCATAAATTGTAACATTTTTAGCGTTTTACAGAAATTACGGAATATAAAGCCAGGCGGACGACGAGCCGATCAGCACCGCCGTACCATCTTCGCGCATGATGACAGAGCGCGCGTACTCCGTGCCGTCCAGCCGCGCGTATTCCTGCAGCTGCGGCGTGTAGAGCACCAGACTGTCGCTGTACAGCACGGCGATATACTTCCCCGCCGCGGACATGGACAGGACCTCCTGGCTGCTGTCAAGGCTTGCCATCTCTGTACCGTCGGACGAGACAGTCACGAGCTTCAAGGTGCTGCCCGAGCGGTAGCGGCTCAGCAGCAGCGCCGCGTAGTTGTCGCCGCCCATGCTCGAACCGCGCAGATACGGGTATTCGTAGCGATAGCTGCCGGAAAGCGTACCGTCCGATGAAAAGAGCGTCAAGCTCTCGTCCGTCAGGCACGAGAGCGTACCGGCCACGCTGTCGAGCGATAGCAGGAGCGAGCCCGTGAGTGTGTTGACCGAGTCCGCCTTATCGCTGCCGAGGGGATAGATGCTCACCGTGTCGGCGAATATGCCGTCTGACTCGCCGAGCGTCACCGCCGCCATGCGCTTGCAGTCGCGCATGACGACCGCGTCGATGACATAGTGCTCCGAGGAGTTGAAGGCAAACGTCTTCTCGCCCGAAGCGTCGTACACCGTAACAGCGGACTTGTAGCCGCTCTTTTCGGCGTTGAGCGCCAGATAGTCCGAGGAATTGACGCTGACCGACAGGATATTGCCGCTGCACTCGCCGCTCATATCGCGCACAAGGCCGCTTGCAGAGTAAATAAGAAGCGTCTGCCCGCCGATATCATAGACCGCGGCGGTCTGGCCGCCGACAGCGATGGCGGGATTCGTGAGCTTCACGCTCATGCTGTCCACCACGCTGCCGCTGCTGCTGTAGATCGACACGCCCGTCGTCGAAGCGACGATCAGATGGTCGCCGAGCAGCGCAAAGGTGTTGCTGCGGTCGTTGCTGAACGAGTACATCTCCACCTTGCCCTGCTCATCCTGCGTGACCTTATTGTAGGAGAAAAGGCGGCGCACACTGTCAAGGCTGCTCAGGTCCTTCCACGCCGCGGCGACGACCACGGCCAGCACGACCACAAGCGCCAGAATCACCATCAGCGCCCGCTTGAGCCCGCCGCCGGAGCGGCGCGGGGCCGCCTGCGAGCGCCTCAGCTCCTCGCGTGTTCCCTTTTCCTCTTTGAGATCATTCATTGAGCCGTTCATCCTCATACCAAAGTCTCGTCATGTACAGTCCGCCCGGCGGCACCGTGGGGCCGGCGAGCGAGCGGTCGCCGGAGGCCAGGATCTCGGGGATGTCCTCTGGCGTGAGCTTCCCCTCGGCGGCGTAGAGCACCGTGCCGGTGATCGCCCGTACCATGTTATACAGGAACCCGTCCGCGCAGACCTTGAGCTCCAAAAGATCACCCGAGCGCGACACGCGGCAGTAGTGCACGGTGCGCACGGTGGTCTTCGTCTCCGTGCCGACAGAGCGGACGGCGCGGAAATCGTGCGTGCCCTCAAAGGCGCGCGCCGCGCGGTCCATCACCTCTTCGTCAAGGTGCTTGGGGTAAAAGTACGCCCTGTTGACATAGAACGGGTTTTTGATGCGGGAATTATAGATGCGATAGGTGTATTCTTTTTTTTGACACGAGAGGATCGCGTTGAAATCCTCCGCCACCTCAAGCGCCTCGCGCACGACGATATCCTCCGGCGTGTGCGTGTTGATGGCAAACGGGAGGCGCTCGACCGGAATGCGTGACTCGGTATGGAAATTGGCGATGTAGCGCTCGGCGTGCACGCCCGCGTCCGTGCGGCCGCAGCCGACGAGCTTGACGTTCCCGCCGCAGACCTTTGAGAGGCCCTTTTCCATCGTCTCGCAGACGCTTGAGACCGTCTTCTGCACCTGCCAGCCGTGATAGGCCGTGCCGTTATACATGAGCTTGAGGGCGATGTTTCGCATAAAAGCGTCCTTTCTTCTTATCGCAGCGCGATGACCGCGGCCACGAGCACGGCATAATAGCCGAGCACCAGATAGTCGCGCGTCTGGTAGTGCAGCACGTTGAGCTTCGTGCGGCCTTCGTCGCCGTGGTAGCAGCGGCATTCCATGGCCGTCGCCAGCTCGTCGGCGCGGCGGAACGCGCTGACAAACAGCGGCACGAGCAGCGGCACGAGCGCCTTGGCGCGCTGCATAAGGCTTCCGGTCTCAAAGTCGGCGCCGCGCGCCTTCTGCGCGGACATGATCTTATCCGTCTCTTCGATGAGCGTCGGGATGAAGCGAAGCGCGATCGACATCATCATCGCGAGCTCATGCACAGGGACCTTGATCTTCTTGAGCGGGCCCAGCAGGCTCTCCAGACCGTCCGTCAGGCGGATGGGAGAGGTCGTATACGTGAGCAGGAACGTTCCCATGATCAAAAGCGTGATGCGCAGCATCATCGTGATGGCGGCGCGCACACCCTCGATCGTAATGCGGAAGATCCAAAAATGGCACAGCTCCGTGCCGGGGGTGTAAAAGAGGTTCAAAAGCGCCGTGAACGCGATAATGAACAGCACCGGCTTTAATCCCTTGAAAAGCGCCTTCGCGCCCACGCGCGAGATGCGCACGGCGACAATCAGCGTCAGAATGAGAACGCCGTAGGCAATGTAGCTCTTCGCCGTAAAGAGCGCCACGACGTAAAACACCGTGACGAGGAGCTTTGTGCGCGGGTCGAGCTTATGGGCGAGCGTGTCGCCCGGGAAAAACTGGCCGAGCGTGATATCCTTCAGCATTTTTTGCCGCCCCCTCTCTTGAGCGCGACAAGCTCTTTGCTGAGCTCATCGACGGTGTAAACGGCGGGGTTGATGGCAATGCCTTTATCGCGCAGCGCCATCGCGACGCGCGTGACCTGCGGCACGTCGAGGCCCGCGGTCATCAGCTCGTCGCCGCGGGCGAAGACCTCGCGCGGCGTGCCGCTCATGAGCACGTGGCTGTCCGACAGGACGACGATGCGGTCGACGTTTTTCGCGATCTCCTCCATGCTGTGGCTCACGAGCACAACGGTCGTGCCGCGCGCGCGGTGGAATTCGCGGATGTTTGAAAGCAGCTCTTCCCTGCCCTGCGGGTCAAGTCCCGCGCTCGGCTCGTCGAGCACGAGCACCTCGGGCTCCATCGCAATGACGCCCGCGATGGCGACGCGGCGCTTCTGTCCGCCGGAGAGGGCAAACGGCGATTTTCCCAGCAGATCGTCGGTAAGCCCCGCAAAGTGCGCGGATTCGCGCACGCGGCGGTCGATCTCGTCTTTGGATAAGCCCATGTTCGTCGGGCCGAACGCGATATCGCGGTAAACAGTCTCTTCAAAAAGCTGGTATTCCGGATACTGGAACACGAGGCCCACGCGGAATCTTACGTCCCGAATCTTCTTTGGGTCGGCCCAGATGTCTTCCCCGCCAAGCAAAATGCGGCCGGAGGTCGGCTTGAGCAGGCCGTTCAAGTGCTGGATCAGCGTCGACTTGCCGCTGCCCGTGTGGCCGATGATGCCCAAAAATTCGCCGCGATAGATCGCGAGCGACATATCCTGCACCGCACTGCGGCAGAACGGCGTGCCCTCCCCGTAGGTGTGCGTCAGGTTTTCTACACGAATGATCTCTTCCAAGGTTACAGTCCTCTTAGGTAAAATTTTTCGCAATGGCGTCTGCGCATTCCTCTACGGTGATGGCGTCCACGGGGACGTCCATGCCCGCCTCGCGCAGGGAAAAGAGCAGCGAGACCGTGTCCGGCACGGCAAGGCCGATGTCCTCCAGCTCCTTTTTGCGGGTGAAGACCTCGCGCGGCTTTCCGTCCATGACGACAAGGCCGTCGTTCATCACGATCACGCGGTCGGCGTGCTCGGCTTCGTTCATGTGGTGGGTGATGAGGACGACCGTGATGCCCTGCTCGCGGTTGAGCTTTTCGACGGCCGCGAGCACCTCGCGCCGGCCGATGGGGTCGAGCATGGCGGTCGCCTCGTCGAGCACGATGCACTCGGGCTTCATCGCCAGCACGCCCGCGATGGCGATGCGCTGCTTCTGTCCGCCGGAGAGCAGGTGCGGCGCGTGCTTGACAAATTGCGTCATGCCGACGGCCTCGAGCGCGTCGTCCACGCGCTTTCTGATCTCGGCGCTCGGCACACCCAAATTCTCGGGAGCGAACGCGACATCCTCTTCGACGACATTCGCCACGATCTGGTTGTCCGGATTCTGGAACACCATGCCCACGCGCCTGCGAATTTCGAGCAGGAGCGATTCGTCCATCGTGTCCATGCCCTCGACATAGACCTTGCCGCCGCTTGGCAGCAGGACTGCGTTGAAGGTCTTGGCAAGCGTCGATTTTCCGCTGCCGTTGTGGCCGAGGATCACGACAAAGCTGCCGCGCTCGATGGTCACATCCACCCCGCGCAGCGCGCGGGTGTTCACCTGGTCTTCCGTGCCCGGATAGGTGAAGGCCAGGTCTTGGGTCTTGATCATTTCCATAAAAGTTGCGTTCCTTAATCGTTGTCCCGAAAGAGCCTTTCGGGGATTCATCGCCGCAAAGCGGCGGATTCCTTTATTCCGAGAACCAGCGGCCCGTCGCGCCGCAGGGCAACGCGAGCCCCGTCTCCGTCACGGGCAGGCCCAGCTCGTCCCACGTGACCTTGCCGCCGTACTTTTCCGCAACGAGCAGGTGCAGCATGTAGCCGAGCACCGAGGGAGCGAGCCCCGTCGTATACGAGTTGATGATGACAAAAAGCGGCTTGTCCGATAAGACCTGCGCGCAGAGCTTCACAAACGGGAAAAGATTGTCCTCCAACTTCCAGACCTCTCCCCCGGGGCCGCGGCCGTAGCTCGGCGGGTCCATGATGATGGCGTCATACACCTTGCCGCGGCGGATCTCACGCTCGACAAATTTCGCGCAGTCGTCGATGATCCAGCGCACCGGCGCATCGGAAAGGCCGCTGACACGCGCGTTCTCGCGCGCCCAGTTGACCATGCCCTTTGCCGCATCCACGTGGCAGACCTGAGCGCCTGCCGCCGCACATGCGACCGTCGCGCCGCCGGTGTAGGCGAAGAGGTTCAGCACGCGGATGGGCCGGCCCGCGTTTTTGATCTTCTCGCGCGCAAAATCCCAGTTGACGGCCTGCTCGGGGAACAGGCCCGTGTGCTTAAAATTCATGGGCTTGACCTGGAATTTGAGATCCTTGTAATTTACCGTCCAGCTCTCGGGCAGCTTCTCCTTGTCCCAATGTCCGCCGCCCGAGGACGAGCGGTAATAGCGGCCCTGCGCGTTGCGCCAGCCGCGGTTCGTGCGCGGCGTCTCCCAGATCGCCTGAGGGTCAGGCCGCACCAGAATTTGCTTTCCCCAGCGTTCGAGCTTTTCTCCGCCGCCGCAGTCCAGCAGCTCATAATCTTCCCAACCGTCCGCGATCCACATACATTTTCTCCTTTGCCGCATGGGCATACTTGTTCATAATAATCAATGTATTATACTACGCATTCGATTGAATAGTCAATGTATAAATCGTGAACGATCCTGCGCCATTCGCTTAATTTTCTTTTCCCGTGGACTTTGCCGCGCGCTTGTGGTATGCTGGCAGAAACGACACAAGGAAAGCTGGTCTTTTTTGATGGATAAACTGCTGCTGCACTCCTGCTGCGCCCCCTGCTCGGTCTACTGCGTGGACACGCTGCGCGCCGACGGGATCGAGCCCACGTCACTCTGGTTCAACCCGAACATTCACCCCTGGACGGAGTATGACGCGCGCCGCCGCACGCTGCTCGAATACGGGGAAAAAGAGCATGTAGAAGTGCATATTTTAGAGGATTACGGCCTGCGCGACTTTGTCCGCGCCGTGAGTGCGGATATCGACCACCGCTGCGCGCACTGCTACACCATCCGCCTCGGCACGGCGGCCAAATACGCCGCCGACCACGGCTACGACGCGTTCACATCGTCCCTGCTCATCTCTCCGTATCAGAACCACGAGCTCTTAAAGGCCGTGGGCGAGACGATGGGCAAGAAGTACGGCGTCAAATTCTACTACCGTGACTTCCGCCCCGGTTTTCGCGAGGGGCAGGCCAAGGCGCGCGAGATGGGCCTCTACATGCAGAAATACTGCGGCTGCATCTTCTCTGAAGAGGACCGCTATTCGACCAAGATCGAAAAGGCGAAAAAGCGCTACGCCGAAGAATAAGCAGCTTGCAAAAGGCAAGACCCGTTGGATGCTCCAACGGGTCTTTTTTCATTCTTTCGCGGCGATCAGCGCGTCGTGCACGAGCTGCAAGGCGCGCTCTGCGTCGTCGCGCAGGACGTAAAAGCTCATGAACCGCTCCCCCGCCGCAACGGCGAAGACGGTGATCTCCGCCCGTTCGAGCGCCGTGACGGCTATCTTCTCTTTCTCGATGCTCGGCAGCGCGCCGCCGACCGCCGTGATGGCCGCAAGGCGGCTCCGGTCACTCTTTTTCTGCGTCACGCCGACGACGCTTGCGTCTTCATCCGTTTCGCAAACGACGCTGCTATTGCCGCCTTCCCTGCACGAGCGCACGGTGATAGGCACGCCGCCCGCCTGCGCGAGCGCCACGCTGCGGTCATGAAGCACCTGTGCGCCTTTCTGTGCGAGCAGCAGCATGTCGTCATACGAGATCACCTCGCGCCGCACAGCGTTTTGGCAGATGCGCGGGTCAGCGGAAAATATCCCGTCCACGTCTGTGTAGATGACAAGCTCAGCGGCCTTCAGCGCCGCGGCGAGCGCCACTGCACTCGTGTCCGAGCCGCCGCGTCCAAGCGTCGTGACGTCGCCATTTTCGTCAACGCCCTGAAAGCCCGCCGCGACCACAACGCGGCCCTCGGCCAGCTCCTTCCGGATACGCGCGGTGTCGATCAGTTCGATCTCCGCGTTCCCATGTGTACCGTCCGTTTCGATGGGGATCTGCCATGCGCAGAGGGATACCGCCTCCACGCCGATGGACCGCAGCGTCATCGCGCCGAGCGCGGCGCTCATCTGCTCGCCCGCGGAGAGCAGCATGTCGAGCTCGCGCGGCGAAGGCTGCTCGCTGATCTCCCTTGCCTTTTGCAGCAGGCCGTCCGTCGTGTCGCCCTGCGCGGAGAGAACGACGACCACGTCGTCGCCTTCGTCGACCCGCGATTTGACGATGCGCGCCATGCGCAAAAGATGCGCATAGTCGCGCACGGAGCTGCCGCCGAATTTCTGTACGATCAGGCTCATAAGAACCACTTCCAACAAAAAATGGATTGACAGCGCTCATCTCAGCCGCTGCCAATCCATCGTATGAACTTGTACAAGCCCGCGTGACTCAGGCCGCAAGGATATCGAAGCGCACCACGCCCTCAAGCGCGAGCGCCCGCGCCATCATCTCCTCGATCGACTCCTGCATTTCGGACGTCTCGGCCGAGATCGTCACCGCGGCACAGCCGTTGGTGGGAATACTCTGGTTGATGGTCAGAATATTCGCGCCCGAACCGGCAAAAATAGAAAGGACGTTGGACAATACGCCGGGGTTGTTCTTGAGCATCGTGTAGAACGTGATGATGCGGCCGGTCTTCATGTCGTTGAAGGGGCGCACCGCATCGCGGTACTTATAAAATGCGCTGCGGCTGATGCCGACGGTGCGGGCGGCGTCGCCCGCGGTGCGCACCTCGCCGGACTGGAGCATGCGCTTCGCCTCCGCCACCTTGATAAAAATCTCCGGAAGGGCCTCTGCCGAGACCAAATAAAATTTCGTTGCAGGCGCCATAATGTTTCTCCTTCGCGGTCATCTGTCTTTATATGGCAGGATTTTAGCATATCTTAACGCATATTGCAACACTTTTTTCGATGGGAGGTCTGCAAAATTTGAATGAAGAACGGCTGAGACGCTTCCTCACTTTGTCGCTCGCGCTTTTCATGGGTGCATCTCTCTTTTATGTCTGCTTTCGCTATGTGCTGCCGTGGTGTTTGCCGTTTCTGCTCGCGCTGCTCGTCGCGGCGCTGCTGGAACCGGTCGTTTTGTATCTGCGGCGGAAATTTCACTTTCAACGTGGCTTTTCCGCGCTGATCCTGACGCTGACGCTGCTGTTTCTGCTCGGCGGGCTGCTGTCGCTCCTGTGGTCTACGCTGCTTTCTCAGACGAACGCGCGGCTCGCCGCCGCGCCCGCGTTTTTCGACGCGATCCCCGCCGCAGCGGACGATCTGCTCTCCCGATTGGAGCAGTTCAGCGCGTCGAGTCCCGAATGGCTCAGCGGCTATCTGCACGAGCAGCTTTTCAGGGCCGTCACGGACGCGGACAGCCTGCTGCGCTCGCTGTCTTCGCGCGCGATGGCGTGGCTCGGCTCTGCCGCCGCGGCGCTGCCGGGCGGCGTGCTCGCCATCGCGACGGGCGTGCTTGCGATCTTCTTCACCTCCGCGTCGTACCCCGAGCTCTGCGCGGCACTCGAACACGCCGTGCCGGAAGAAGCGATGGCAAAGCTGCGGCTCTTTCGCGGCGGCGTAATGCGCTCGCTTGCGCGGTGGCTGCGCGCGCAGGCAACGCTGTCGCTCATCACGTTTTCAGAGCTTCTTATCGGCTTTCTCCTCATGCGCCAGAGCTATTCCCTGCTGCTCGCCTTTCTCATCACACTGCTCGACGCGCTGCCGGTCTTCGGCACGGGCACGGCGCTCGTGCCGTGGGCGGTCTTCACGCTGCTGTTTGGCTTCCCGCCCAAGGCCATCGTGCTCCTCGCGCTCTACCTCTGCACGCTCATCACGCGCAACACGCTCGAGCCCAAGCTTCTCTCCGCGCAGGCGGGGCTGCCGCCGGTCGCGTCGCTTTTTGCGATGTACCTCGGCTACTGCACGTTCGGCGTAGCAGGGATGGTACTCTTCCCCTTCCTCCTGCTGCTGTTCGCGCAGATTCGAAACGCAAAAGCGGAAGCTGCCGCATAAAAAAGAGAACGGTGAAAACCGTTCTCTTTTTTATTGCTTTTTACCGGCCTGTGCCGCCGTTGTTGAGCAGCCAGTTGAGGAACTGGCCGTTGTCTCCGACATCGCCGGATGCGCTGTCTCCCGCCGTGCCGGTGTTGTCAGGCGGCGTCTGTGTGCCGCTGTCGCCGCCAGTGGTGGCATCACCGCCCGGCGTCGTGCCGCTGCCGTCATCCGGTGCATCCGGGTCCGGCGTGGGCTCCAGCGGCGTTGTGTGCGTCGTGCACACGCCGCTGTACATCAGATCGCTGTATAGCTGCACTGTGCCGCTGTTCGTGCGCACCGGTTCGCCTGCAGGGATCGACGAAATGAGCCCTTCTTCGAGCTGTGCCTGATACGTTGCCTGAAGCGCGGCGCTCAGCGGCGTCGTGAGAAGCTCACGCTTGTAGCCCCAACCGCTGCTGACGTTCGGCTGGCTCAGATCAAGCACATAGGCCGTCGTAACATTCGGGCAGTAGTCGGAGGCGAGCATGCCGGAATCGGCGCAGACGGTTACGCTGATGTGTCCGTCGCAGCTCAGCGAGGGCGCATAGTTCTTTGCGACCTTGACAGTCTGCGAGGGACAGCCGGCCGAGGCCAGAAGTCCCGTCTGCGTGCAGACGGTCACGCTGACCATGTCGGCACTGCTGACTTCAAAGTCCTTGTTTGGAAGGCCCGCGTGGACCTTGCTCATAAACGTCTTCCACAGCGTGGCCGCGGGGTTGCCGCTCGCCACGATGCGCGTCGGCGTGTCGTAGCCGACCCAGACCGCTGCCGTGTAATACGGCGTGTAACCGACAAAGTAACGGTCGTTGTTGCTGTTGGTCGAACCGGTCTTACCGGCGATGGTCATGCCGGAGAAGTTCGCGCCCGTACCCGTACCGTTGCGCACGACATTTTTCAGGAGCTCGTTCATCGCATAGGCGGTGCTCTCATTCATCGCGACGTGGGACTCGGTCTTATTTTCAAGGATGACGTTGCCGTTGTGGTCAAGCACCTCGGTATACGTTCTCGGCGTGGTGTAAACGCCGCCGCGGGCAAAGGACGCGTAGGCCGCGGCCATCTCGCGCGTCGTCACGCCCTTGGAAAGGCCGCCGAGCGCGAGCGCGCCCGCCGCGGTCATGTCATCGTTCGTCAGCGTCGTGAAGCTTAAGTTTTCGGTCATAAACGCATACGACGAGGGCAGCGTCAGCTTGATGGCCGTGCGCACCGCCGTGGGGTTGGACGAATTGCGGATGGCATCCTGCAGCGTCATAATGCTGCGGTAGCCCGAGTAGGCGTTCACCGGCCAAATACTGCCGCCGAGCATTTCAACGGGATAGTCGTCGATAACGCTCGCGGGCGTGATGACGCCGGCATCCAGCGCGGGCGCGTAAACGCTCAAAGGCTTGATGGCAGAACCGCACTGACGCACAACGGTCGAATAGTCGAGCAGGAACCGGCCTTCGCGCTCGCCCACGCGGCCCGCAACGGCGACGATGTCGCCCGTCGTGTTGTCGATGATCGTCGCGCCGGACTGGAGCAGCTCGCCCTTGGACGAGGTGTAGTTCAGGTTATTGCGGTCGGCGTAAACGCTCTCCACGATGGACTGGATCTCGGGATCGACCGTGCAGTAGATGGAGTAGCCGCCGGTGTAGAGCAGATCCTTTGCGACCGACTCATCATATCCGAGCTGTTCGTGCATATCGGCGACGATGTCGTTGAACATTCGCTCAACAAAGTAGGAGTCATACTCCGTGCTCGAGGCGGTATCCACCCTGCTTGCAACCCCCGCAGAAGGAACAAAACCCGGGTCCCAGGAGAAGACGAGCGGCTCGACCTTTGCCTGCTCATACTCTTCGTCACTGATCTTGCCAAGCTCGTGCATCTTATAAAGAACGGTAAGCTGGCGCTCCTTGTTCTGCTCGCGGTACCAGTCGCCGCGCGACGGATCATATTTATAGGGGAACTGCGTGATGCCGACGATGGACGCCGCCTCCGCGATGCTCAGCTCACCAACGGTCTTGCCGAAGTAGCCCTCCGCCGCGGCCTCAATGCCGTTGCAGCCGTTGCCGAAGTAGACGAGGTTCAGGTACGTCTCGAGAATTTCGTCTTTCGAGTAGTTCTTCTCGAGGCGCAGCGCACGGAAGATCTCTGTCACCTTGCGCTTGATAGTCACCTCGTTGTCGCCGGTCATGTTCTTCACGACCTGCTGGGTGATCGTCGAGCCGCCGCGCGTCGAGGTACCGGTGAGCTTGCCGAGAATGGCTTTCGCCGTGCTCTTCCAGTCCACGCCGTGGTGGCTTTCAAAGCGCTCGTCCTCGATGGAGATCAGCGCCTCCTGCACATGCTTGGGGATGTCGTCGATGCTGACGAGCGTACGGTTCTCTACGCCGTGGAGCTTCGTGAGCTCCACCCACTCCCCGCTTGTTTTATCCTGATAGTAGACCGTCGAGCTCTGCTTGAGCGTGTAGGCCGAGATGTCCACATTCAGATCGAGCGACGTGTGCACGTAGACCATGAAGATGGCGAAAAACATCAGGCAGGTCGTGAGTCCAATGGCTAGGATGGTGCCGATGACCGTTTTCGCCATGCCGGACTTTTTCTTCTTGTGTGCCTGATGCGTGGGGTGCTGGGTGTGCTGTCTTCGGGGCGTCTGGTTTTCTGCGCGGTTTTCTTCCATAAAGCGCCTCCTCCTTTGCGATAGAAATATGCGCGCGAGCGCATAGCCGATTTTCAATAGTGATACAGAATATAGTATAGCACGGCTGTCAAGTGGTACGTATCTTGTCTTGCATTTTGCCGCAAGGTGCGGTATAATGCGAGCACAAACTTTCAGGAGGTGTTCCCCCATGAACGATGAGTTCGGCCCCAATTTCGTCACGCTGACCGATGACGAGGGCAACGATATAGAGCTGGAATACGTCGACGCACTCGAGCATAACGGCACGACGTATATGGCCTTCTTCCCCGTGGTCGAAGAGGACAGCGAGGACGAGGAAAACGAAGAGGAATACGGTCTCGTGATCCTCAAAAGCCAGATGGAAAACGGTGAGGAGTTCCTTGTCACCATTGACGACGAAGAGGAGATCGACAAGGTCTACGACCTCTTCATGGAGCAGATTCTTTCCGACGAAGAGTAAAACTTCGATTGCGACGGATTTTTTCCGAAAACTGAGATAAACTGAACATGCCCTGCGGGGTGCGTGATAAGTTCTTTTTAAACCCACATTTCGTCATAAGGGACGCCGGTACGCTCCGGTGGTTTGCAGGCCTCCCGGCTGCCGTCTGCGGCTGGACGTTGGAAGCAATAAAGCCGGACAGAGGCGACCCACCTGTCCAGAATGGTGCAGGTTTGACGGGGCTTACACGGCCGCTGCGGGGCATCTTTTTATCTTTCCACGGATTGCACAAAATTACGTTTTTATTTTCTACGTCAGTTTAGACGAAAAAAACGTGCATTTTGTTCGCGATTCCTGTAAAATATTTTTACAAGCTAAATTACCGTTTGGTAGCTGCAACGTAGTGCTTCGCGCACGGGCTGTACGGTCTCCCCTTTTGGGGAGATGATAAGGTCTGTGTGAGGAGCGCTTTTTCTTTCCCCTTGCGGTGCCGCTTTCGCGGCGGGGAAAAGGCAAAAGAAAAAGGAGGAGCAAACTTATGAAACTTGTCACCAACGGTCGTCTCATCACCCGCGACGAAAGCGCGCAGGGCTATTTCGAGCACGGCGCCGTCGCCTTTGAGGGGACGAAGATCGTCGAAGTCGGCGAGGAAGCGATGCTTCGCACCAAGTATCCCGACGCCGAGATCATCGACGCCAAGGGCGGCGTCATCATGCCCGCGTTCATCAACGCGCACACGCACATCTACTCCGCCCTCGCCCGCGGCCTTTCCATCGTCGGCAACAATCCGACGAACTTCTACGAAGTGCTCGACGGCACATGGTGGGCCATCGACCGCCATCTGATGATGGACGGCACGCGCGCCTCCGCCGCCGCGCTTTACATGGACTCCATCAAGCAGGGCGTGACGACGATCTTCGACCATCACGCCTCCTACGGTGAGATCCCCGGCACGCTCCACACGATTGCCGAGGAGAGCAAGCGCCTGGGCCTTCGCTCCTGCCTGTGCTATGAGGTCTCAGACCGCGACGGCGAGGAGAAGTGCTTACAGGCCATTCAGGAGAACGCCGATTTTATCACCGAATGCGAAAAGAATAAGGACCCGATGCTCGCGGCAATGTTCGGCGGCCACGCGCTGTTCACGATCTCTGATAAGACCTTCGACCGCATGGTCGCGGCCAACAACGGCCGCACGGGCTATCACATCCACGTGTCCGAGGGCATGAACGATGTGTACGACTCCCTCCAGAACTATGGCCGCCGCCCCGTCCAGCGCTTGCAGGATCACGGCATTCTCGGCCCCAAGACCATCCTCGGCCACTGCATCCACGTCAACACCGCCGAAATGGAGATCATCAAGGAGACCGGCACGATGGTCGTGAACAATCCGGAATCCAACATGGGCAACGCCATCGGCATCTGCCCCGTCCTCCAACTCCACAAGCGCGGCATTCTTCTCGGCATGGGCACAGACGCCTACACGAACGATATGCTCGAGTCCCTCAAGGTCGCCCTCTGCTCCCAGCGCAGCCAGAACTGCCTGCCGAACGTCGGCTGGTGCGAGGTCACGGACATGCTCTTCAAGAATAACGCGAAGATCGGTGAAAAATACTTCCCCGACACGCTCGGCGTGCTGAAGCCCGGCGCGGCAGCGGACATCATCGTCATGGACTATAAGCCGTTCACCCCGTTCTCCGACGAGAATATCGACGGCCACATGATCTTCGGCATGACGGGCCGCCAGTGCCAAACCACCATCGCCGCCGGCAAGACCCTCATGCTCGACCGCGAGCTCATCGGCATCGACGAAGAAGCCGAAAATGCGCACATTCTTGAGGCCGCCAAGAAACTCTGGGGCGAGCTGAATCACAGAACCTATTAAGCAAGCGGGAGGAAAAAACAATGTCTGAAAAAATGTATCCCATTCCGTTCGACTCCCTGATGAACTGGGTGACGAGCGAATACGCGCAGTGCGGCGATATGTTCGGCGTTCATAAGCACTATCACGCAAGCGGTAAGAGCCTGCCGATCTTCGGCGAGCGCATCGAAACACCGTTTGGCCCCGCCGCCGGCCCCAACAGCCAGCTTGCGCAGAATATCATCGCGGCCTATGCCTCCGGCGCACGCTTTTTCGAGGTCAAGACCGTGCAGAAAATGGACGGCGCGGAGCTTGCCGCCTGTGTTCCCCGCCCCTGTATCCTCGCCGCTGACGAGGGCTACAACCAGGAGTGGTCGACCGAGCTGACCGTGCAGCAGGCGCAGGACGAGTACATCAAGGCCTGGTGCGCGCTCAAGATCATGAGCAAGGTCTACGGCTTCGGCGATCCCGACGGGTTCGTGTTCAATATGTCCGTCGGCTACGACCTGGACGGCATCAAGGGCCGCAAGGTCAACACCTATATCAACAACATGATGGACGCGGGCAAGACCGCGCAGTTCAAGGAATGTAAAAAAGTCCTGACCGAGCTCTTCCCCGAGGAAAAGGACTTCATCGCCTCGATCTCCCCCAATGTTTCCCGCTCCGTTACGCTCTCCACGCTCCACGGCTGCCCGCCGCAGGAGATCGAGCGCATCGCAAGCTATCTTCTCAAGGAAAAGCATCTGCACACCTTCGTCAAGTGCAACCCGACCATTCTCGGCTACAAGACCGCGCGCAGCATCCTCGATTCTATGGGCTATGACTACATCGTCTTCGATGAGCACCACTTCAACGAGGACCTCCAGTGGGAGGACGCCGTGCCGATGTTCGAGCGGCTGCAAAAGCTTGCGGACAAGCAGGACCTCGAATTCGGCCTCAAGCTCTCCAACACCTTCCCCGTCGACACGACGCGCGGCGAGCTTCCCAACGAGGAAATGTACATGTCCGGCCGCAGCCTCTTCCCACTGACGATTGAGATGTGCAATCGCATCTCCCGCCAGTTTGGCGGCAAGATGCGCATTTCGTTCGCAGGCGGCGCGGACTACTTCAACTGTGACAAGCTCTTTGCCGCCGGCATCTGGCCCATTACCGTCGCCACCACCATCTTGAAGCCCGGCGGCTACAACCGCCTGCACCAGATGGTCGAAAAGGTCGAGGATATGCCCTACCGCGCATTTTCCGGCAACGACCCCGCCGCGATCTCCGACCTTGCCGCCTCTGCCCTGCACGACTTCCACCACTTAAAGCCCATCAAGCCGCTCCCCTCGCGCAAAAAAGATGAACAGGTGCCGCTGCTCGACTGCTTTACCGCACCCTGCAAGGGCGGCTGCCCCATCGAGCAGGACATTCCCGAATACCTTGAGCTCTGCTGCAAGGGGCTCTACGGCCCAGCACTGAAGCTCATCACCGAGAAGAACGCCCTGCCGTTTATCACCGGCACCATCTGCGCGCACCGCTGCCAGGGCAAGTGCTCGCGCAACTTCTATGAGGAATCCGTCCACATCCGCGAGACGAAGCTTCTTGCCGCGGAAAAGGGCTACAACACCTTGATGGCCTCCCTCCGTATGCCTGAGCCGGTCGAAGATAAAAAGGTTGCCATCGTCGGCGGCGGCCCGACCGGTATCGCCGCGGCGTACTTCCTTGGCCGCGAGGGTGTTCCCACCACGATCTTTGAGCGCGAGCGCAAGCTCGGCGGCGTGCCGCGCTACGTCATCCCCGCCTTCCGCATCAGCGACGAGGCCATCGACAAGGACGTCGCGCTCATGGAGCGCTACGGCGTCGAGGTCAAGCTCGGCAAGCCTGCTCCGTCCGTCGAACAGCTCAAGAAGATGGGCTACACGCACATCCTGATGGCCACCGGCGCGTGGAAGCCCGGCAAGCTCGACATTGAAGGCAACGTGCAGGGCGTCATCGAGTGGATGAAGCGCATGAAAAAGCAGGTCAAGCCCTGCCTGAGCGGCAACATCGTCGTTGTCGGCGCGGGCAACACCGCCATGGACGCCGCACGCGTTGCAAAGCGCATGGGTGCGCATGCGACCATCCTCTATCGCCGCACGAAGAAGTTCATGCCCGCCGACGAGCATGAGTTACAGCTCGCCATCGCGGACGGCGTGGAGTTTGTCGAGCTGGCCGCGCCCGTCAAGCAGAGCCGTGGCAAGCTCCTGTGCGATAAGATGATCCTCGGCGAGCCGGACGAGAGCGGCCGCCGCAGCCCCGTCAAATCCGGCGAGCAGTTCACCATTCCCTGCGACATGGTCATCTCCGCCGTCGGCGAGCAGGTCGACGCCGATCTCATGGCCGCGAACGGCATTGAGATGGAGCGCAAGGGTCCCGCGTTCGAGACGAACATCCCCGGCGTGTACTGCGCGGGCGACGCGCACCGCGGCCCCGCCACCGTGGTCGAGGGCATTGCCGACGCCGCACGCTTTGCCGAGATCGTCGTCGGTCACCCGCACATCTACGACATCCCTGCCGAGGCCGATGTGACCGAGTTCGACGCGCAGGCCAAGAAGGGTATCCTCTCGATGGCCAGTAAGTGTGTCTGCGACGGCGAGCGCTGCTTACAGTGCTCCACCGTGTGTGAAAACTGCGTCGATTCCTGCCCGAACCGCGCGAATGTCGTCATCAAGATGGCCGACGGCTCGCACGAGATCGTCCATGTCGACAAGATGTGCAACGAATGCGGCAACTGCACGCAGTTCTGCCCCTACGCAAGCGAACCCTGCCACGACAAATTCACCCTCTTCCAGACGAAGGAGGACATGGACGAGAGCGAAAACTACGGCGTGCTCTTCGAGGACGACGATATGGTCCGCCTGCGCTACGAGGACGGCGTGAAGGAATATGACTTGGCCTCCTGCGACAATGATCTCCCCGTCGAGCTCGAGGCGTTGATCCTCACCGTGCGCGATAAGTACAGCTATCTGTACACATAACAACAAAATCGCAAAATAAAACGGGGAGCCGGTGCGTCGCACCGGCTCCTCTCCCCTTTGCAACAAAAAGAGCGCTGCCTAAGCAGCGCTCTTTTTGCGTTTATATTTTGCCTTACTTCTCGATCAGGTTCAGCTGATAGATGATCTTGGCGATCTGCGCGCGGGTCAGGGACGCGGCAGGCTCGAAGGTGGTCTCGGTCATGCCGTTGATGACCTTCGCGTCGACGAGCGCCATGACATAACCGTCGGTGCAGTCAGTGAACTTGCTCTCGGTCTTGGACTCGGCAAGCTTGTTGAGCTTGGCAGCGACCTGGCAGAACTCGAGACGGGAGATGGCCTTCGCACCGTCAAGATCGGCGGCAACAAGACCCAGCTCCGCAGCCTTGGCGATGACGTTCTTGCTCCAGTCGGCGCCGGTGGCGTCCGCAGCCTTGAGATCGCCGTTGCTGACAAGCAGGAGCTTGAGCGCGGCAGCCCAGGTCAGGGTGTCGTTGGGCGCATAGGTGGTGGCGGAGGTGCCGTTGATGATGCCGTCATTGTAAAGGTCGATGACATACTTGCCGAACCAGGAGGAAGCCTTGACATCCTTGAACGGGTTCAGCAGGATACGGCCCTGAGGCGCGGCATACTGCGCACCGATCACGCCCTTGAGCTCGGTGGTGACGTACTCCATCACAGCCTCGTCCAGAGGGATACCGGTATCGAACTGTGCGGAAGCAGCAGCGAAGGCATAGTAGGTGTCGCCGCCGCCGGCAACAAAGTTATTGGTAACGACCGCATAGGTATCGTCCGCCTTGAACTCCTTGCCGTTGATGCTGTTGATGGTCACGCGGTTGATGCTCTTGGGACCATAGTAGGTGGAAGCAGGATAGGTCTCAGCATTGGCATCATAAGCGACAGCCGTGGAGAGGGTGAAGTTGATGCCGGCAACCTGCGGGAAGCCGCCGACGGGCAGGCTATAGGTGGAAGCCTCGAGCGCTTCAAGAAGCTCTGCGCCGGTGACATAGATGACTGCGACCGTGTTGCCAAACGGTAGAACGGTGTTGATGTCCTTCTTGGTGACATCACCCGGCTTGATGGCCGCACGGATACCGCCGCCGTTGGTGATGGCGACCACGTGGTCAGCATCAACCGTCAGGCCATCCTTGTTCTGCATGACCTTCCAGATCATTGCATCGGTAATGAGATCGCCGTTGTTGGTCTCGCTGTCGCGGTTGCCGTTGGGGGCCTTCGCGCCGTTGAGCGTGACCTCGCTCTTGGCGAACACAACGCCGTATTCCTTGTCGACGCGGTCAACGATCGTCTTCGCGGCGGCGGCAACGGTCGCGTCCTTGGCGGTGTCTTCCTTGATCTCGTAAAGGGAGTTGCTCTCGATCTTCTTGCTGGCGTCATCGATGACGATCACGCCGATGTTGGCAAATGCGGTACCGGTGGACTGGATGGGCTCGCCCTTCTCGCCCTTGGTCATCACGGTGTGGGAGTGACCGTCGACGATGAAGTCGATGCCCTTGACTGCGGCGTAAAGATCGGTGGAGCGGTAAGGAGCGGACTCAGCGTCCACGCCCAGATGCGCAAGGCAGATGACGACATCCGCATCCTTGAGCGCCGCGACCTGATCGGCGGCCGCCTTGGTGAAGGCGTCACCGGTCGCAAAGGTCAGGCCCTTGATGAGCGCGGGGTTGGCCTTGGTCTGGGTCTCGGGGGTCTCCATGCCGAAGAAGCCGACCTTCACACCGGACTTGGTGGTGTAGGTGTAGCTCGCATCGAAGATGGGGGTGCCGTCCTCATTGAAGACGTCCGCGCAGACGACCTTGAACTTGGCCTTGCTCATGTTTTCCTTGAGCTGGGCATAGCCGTAGTCGAACTCGTGGTTGCCGAGGGTGACGACATCGTAGCCCGCGGCATTCATCATCGTGACCGCATCAGCGCCCTTGGTGGAGCTGACATAGGTCGTGCCCTGGCTGAAGTCGCCGGCGTCGACGAGGATGACCTCGGCGCCCTTGGCCTCATAGTCGGCCTTGAGCTGTGCGATGTAGGCATAGCCCTCGACCGCACCGTGCACGTCATTCGTATGCAGAATGACAGTCTTGCCCGCCATCTCGGCTTTCGCATCAGCGGCGGTGTCCGCCGCAAAGCTGGTCACAGTCAGGCTGAGAACCATCGCCATTGCGAGCAGGACGGATAGGAACTTGCGCATAGTGTTTTCCTCCTCAATTTTTTCACTCCGCTTTTTCTCTGTCCGCTCTTCGTGACACACAGCTTCTTTTCACATCTCTCAGTTGGTCTGCGCGCCAAAAGTTCGCTTTTTGTACAAATAAAAGCGGAATGTGGTATGATTTTATTGTATCGTATGTCTGCTACTTTCTCAATACGGCATTGTTCCGAATTTGCGGCAAAAATCTTGGCGCTTCTCACATTTTTTCCAAACTCTATGGAAATCAGGTAAAAAGTATGCTATGCTTTTGCTAATTTGGAACGGTATTTTTTCAAAGGAGGCTTCTTCCATGAAAACACTGCTTCGAGGCGGCTATGTCGTCAGCGGCCGCGGCTGCCGCCGCGCCGACGTGCTCATCGACGGGGAAAAGGTCGAAATGCTTGGCCACATCCCGCCCGAGCTCGCCGCGCAGAGCGAGGTCGTCGACGTGACGGGCTGCATGCTCTTCCCCGGCTTTATCGACGCGCACACGCACTTCGATCTCGATGTGTGCAACACCACGACGGCCGACGACTTTGAAAGCGGCAGCAAAAGCGCCATCCGCGGCGGCACGACGACGGTCATCGACTTTGCCTGCCCCAATAAAGGGGAATCCCTTGCCTATGGGCTTGATCTCTGGCATAAAAAGGCCGACGGCAAGTGCTACTGCGACTACGGCTTCCATATGACCATCGACGACTGGAACGAGAGCATCGAGTCTGAGCTCGACGCGATGTTCGACGCCGGTATCACGTCTTTCAAGATGTACCTCACCTACCCCGCCATGATGATCGGCGACGGCGCGGTCTACCGCGCGCTGAAAGCGCTCAAGGTCCGCGGCGGCATCGCGGGCGTCCACTGTGAGAACGCGGGCGTCATCGACGCGCGCATCGCCGAACTCAAGGCGAGCGGTTTGGGCGCGGACGTCGTATCGCACCCGATCTCCCGCCCCGACTATTTGGAGGCCGAGGCTGTTTCGCGTCTGCTGCGCATCGCGCAAGCGGCCGACGCGCCCGTCATCATCGTCCACACGACGAACCGTGCTTCTCTTGACGAGATCGCCGCGGCGCGCCGCCGCGGGCAGACCGTGTATGTCGAGACCTGCCCGCAGTATCTGGCGCTCGACGACGGCGTTTACTACGATCCCGACTTTTCCTCCGCCGCGCGCTACGTCTGCGCGCCGCCGATCCGCTCGCAGGAAGACAGTGAAGCGCTCTGGAAGGCGCTGCGCCGCGGCGAGGTGCAGACCATCTCGACCGACCACTGCTCGTTCACGCTCGAGCAGAAGGACATGGGCCGCGACGACTTTACGAAGATCCCCGGCGGTCTTCCCGGCGTCGAAACGCGTGGCGAGGTCGTCTACACTGTGGCCATCAATGAAAATAAGCTCTCGCTCGGCGGCGTCTGCCGCGCGCTGAGCGAAAATCCCGCCAAGCTCTATGGTCTCTACCCCCGCAAGGGCGTCATCGCTGCGGGCAGCGACGCCGACATCGTCGTCTACGATCCCGGCGCGAGCCACGTGCTCCACGGCGCGGACATGCTCTCCAAGGCGGGCTACACGCCGTTCGAGGGCTTCCGCACGAATGGCGGCGTGTCGAAGGTCTACCTGCGCGGTCAGCTGCAGGTGGACGGCGGCAAGGTCGTCGGCGGCAAGATGGGCGAATACTTGAAGCGCGGCAAATGCGCACTGTGAGGTAAGATATGGATCTGAGGGAAATTTTATTTGCGCAGTTCCCTGCGTTTTTTCTGCTGAGTCTGCTGTTTTTGATCGCGCACCTGCGCGTGCGCAAGCACAGCGCCGTCAAGTCGGTGCTGTGGGTGCTGCTGTTCGGCGCGGCGCTGGCCGTGTCGATCCTGTTCTGCTTCCTCGGCATGCAGGCGAAGTACTGGACGGTCAAGACGCTCTTCGAGCTCAAGTTCTGGAGCTGGTTCGGCCTTGCGATCGTGGTGTTCGTGTTCGTGCTGCGGCTGGTGTTCAAGCTGCAAAATAAGCACGCTCAGCACATGGTCGAAAAGGAGCGCGCCAAGGCGGAAAAGACCCGCGAGGAGGCCGTAAAGCAGGCGCGCGAAGAAGGCCGCGCCGAGGCCATGGCCGCCCAGCAGGCGCAGGAGTCCGAAGCTGCCGCGGCAGAGCCCGCAGCGGATGAGTCTGCCTCCCCCGCTGCCGAGGAGACCGCACCAGCAGAGAACGCCGATCCTGAAAAGGCGGTCGAACGTTAAGTATGGAACAGACGCAACCGCAGCGCATCGCGTATTTCGACGTACTGCGCATTCTGGCGACCTTTGCCGTTGTCGTGCTGCACCTGTCCGCGCAGCACTGGGCCGATACGGACGTCTATTCAAGAGCCTGGCAAGCCTTCAACCTTTACGACAGTGCCGTCCGCTGGGCTGTTCCGGTTTTTGTGATGATCAGCGGCGCGCTGTTTCTCTCCGGCTCGCAGAGCATCGGGCACATTCTGAAAAAGAACGTGTCGCGCCTTGTCACAGCGTTCATCTTCTGGTCGGCGCTCTACGCCGTCTTCATGGTGAACTTCGAGGGATGCCCGACGAACCTTATTTTGCAGCAGTTTCTCAACGGTCACTATCACATGTGGTTCCTCTTTATGATCGTGGGACTGTATCTGATCGTACCGTTTCTGCGCGCCATCGTGCGGGATGAAAAGCTCCTGCGCTATTTTCTACTGCTCACGCTCATCTTTACGTTCCTGCTGCCGCAGATCGCGTCGGCCGTGTCGCTTCTCTCGTGGCAGTACTGCGCTGAATTCAAGGCGCTCACGGGCAAATTCTATTATCATTTCACGCTCGGCTTCGTCCCCTACTTTGTGCTTGGTTACTATTTGGTCCGCAAGGAGTTTTCCTTGACCGCAAAGCGTGTGCTTTACGCGCTCGGTGTGCTCGGCTTCGTCCTCACGGTCGTGCTGACGTCGTTCGCCTCGCGTTTGCAGGGCGCGGCAACAGAGCTGTTCTACGGCTACGATTCGCTCAATGTACTGTTTGTCTGCGTGGGGCTGTTCGTCTTTGCCAAAGAGCATCTGAACTTCCCGAACTTAAGCGAAAAGTGTCACAGGTGCATTCGCGCGCTGTCGCGCTGGAGCTTCGGCGCGTACCTCGTTCACCCGCTGTTCATCGAATCGTTCGACATTTTTCTGCACTTCAACACGCTGTCACTCAACGTGTTTTTCTCCGTTCCCCTGCTGACATTGCTCATCGGCGCGCTGTCGTTCCTCGTCTCAGCGCTGCTTCACCAGATCCCATTTGTCAAAAAGTATTTTGTATGAAAAGAGCCCCGCGGATCATGCGATTCACGGGGCTCTTCTTTTTCTGTTACGCTTCGGTCCTGATGCCGCGCTTGTCGAATTCCTCGACGAGCAGGTCAAGGTCGTTCGGCAGGCTCATCGGCTCGCCGCAGAACTTGATGGCGTTGGCCACATCCTTGAGGCCGTTGCCCGTCACGACGGAGACGACCGTGTCGTTCTCACCGAGCACGCCCTGCTTGCAGAGCTTCTTGACTGCCGCCGTACCGGTGACACCCGCGGGCTCGCCGAAGACGCCGCAGGTCGTGCCGAGCAGCTTTTGCGCCGCCATGATCTCCTCGTCCGTCACGTTCACGACGATGCCGTTCGACTCGCGGATCGCCATGAGCGCCTTGTCCGCGTTGCGCGGCACGCCGACGGCGATGGAGTCGGCCAGCGTGTTCTCCTCCATCGGCTCCCAGGGCTTGTTCTCCGCGATGGCGCGGTTGATGGGGTGGCAGCCCTCGGCCTGCGCGGAAATGAGGCGCGGGAGCTTGTCGATAAAGCCGATGGCGTACAGGTCCTTGAGGCCCTTCCACACGCCTGCGATGGTGCAGCCGTCGCCGACGGAGATGGCGAGATAATCCGGCATCTTCCAGTCGAGCTGCTCGGCGATCTCGATCGAAACGGTCTTCTTGCCCTCAGAGAGGTACGGGTTGATGGCCGCGTTGCGGTTGTACCAGCCCCACTTGTCGATGGCCTTTTTTGATAGCTCGAACGTCTCTTCATAGTTGCCTTTGACGGAGATCACGTTTGCGCCGAAGGTCATCAGCTGCGCGACCTTACCCTTGGGCGCGCGCTCGGGAACGAAGATGAAGGTCTTGAGGCCCGCGGCCGCGGCGTTGCCCGCAAGAGAGCTCGCTGCGTTGCCCGTGGACGAGCAGGCGATGATCTTCGCGCCCGCCTCCCCCGCCTTGGCGACCGCCATGGCGGACGCGCGGTCCTTGAGCGACGCCGTCGGGTTCTGTCCGTCGTCCTTGACCCAGAGCTTTTTGAGGCCGAGCTGCTTTGCAAGGCGCGGCTCTTCGTAGAGCGGGCTCCAGCCCACGCGCAGCGGTGTGTCGGGTGTCGTCTCCTCGACCGGCAGCAGCTCGCGGTAGCGCCACATTGTGTTCGGGCGGGACTTGAGCGTTTCCTTCGTCAGGTTCTTTTTGATGTAGTCGTAGTCATAGATGATGTCGAGAATGCCGCCGCACGAGCAGTTCGTGAGGTTCGCCGTGGCCTCGTATTCTTTCCCGCACTTGACGCAGCGGGCGCATTTGACGTTTTTTAACATAATAACTCCTTATTGTCCGCGCGCTGCGCGGTGGGTTTTTGCAGCGTGAAAGCGCTGCTGCTTTTTGTCCCCCTATTCGCAGGGGGACGCGAGACAAAGGGGGTATTCTCTTTCCAAAGAGAATACCCCCTTTGGAACCCCCAGAGAAAGGCAAGGGGTCTTACCCCTTGACCCCGCACATTGGCAGTTTTTATCTTGAAGAGCTGCACGCGCTGCGCAATGTAAGTGCGGTGTACATGGCTTCGCCATGAACCCCTGCGATTCGGTTCATCCAGCAACCGCGCCTTACTCCGTGAGGCGCGTGTGACGGTAGACTGGCGGCAGACTGCCTGCGGGGCGGCATCGCTGCGCTCGCCGCATTACAAGAAAAACGACCGCATGAGCGGTCGTTTTTATCGTTTGTCGGTGCGGCCGAGGAGGTAGTCGACGGAGGTTCCGTAGAGGTCGGCCAGTTTAATTAAAATTTGTGTTGGCACGTCGTTTTCGCCAGTCTCGTATTTGGAATAGCCGGTCTGCGACATGCCCAGCAGCTTCGCAAGTGCAGCTTGCGTCATATCGTTGTCTTCCCGCAGGTCTCTCAATCTCGGATACATCATCTTCACCCCAGGAAAACTATAAAGCTAGTAACTTCTTAACTTGCATTTTAATCTGTTTCAGGTTATTATAATCCCAAGGAGGGATGAAAATGCCTGATTATGAAAAGATGTATCGCCTGCTATTCAACGCGATCACCGACGCACTGACTCAACTGGAAGCACAGAATTACGGCGATGTTAAAGACGCCCTCATCTCCGCCCAACAAAAAGCCGAAGAAATCTATATTACAGCAGAGGACTAAAAAAGAAGCAAACCTGAACGCGGCGAACGCAGCAATGCCGCCTTGGCAGGCATCAGCAAGATCGTACAAATCCAAAGTAGACAGAAATTAGGCTGTACTTCTACAAGATGGGCAGAGCGACAGCGGATAATAGGAGCAAACCAAATTGTATCGCAGCAAAAAAACAGCAGACACCCGATTCCGCGGGCTGAGCAGCTCTTCAAGCCCAAACCTCGCAATGGCGGGGTCAAGGGGCAGAGCCCCTTGCGTTCTCTTGGGGGTCCAAGGGGGCCATTCTCTCACGTGAGAGAATGGCCCCCTT
>ERZ773136.952-NODE-952-length-30423-cov-3.714469_pt1 | contig 30423 bp, 28 predicted proteins | sample MGYA00580855_ERZ773136 | MGnify/ENA primary metagenome ERZ773136 (study PRJEB29015, sample SAMEA2737860) | human gut metagenome | biome: human gut; feature: human-associated habitat; material: faeces | place: China | collected 2012 ... | reverse complement strand
CCGCCGCACGGAAACGTGCGGCGAAAGCTGTTTTATGCCGCTTTATTTTATGAAAGGAACAGAGCCTATGCGTAAATTTTTCGGTCAGTCGAATAATACCGGCCTTTCGGGTCTGCGGTTTGCTTTTATTATCGCCGCATTCTGCGCGGTTTGCGCCGGCTTTGTTTATGCCATGAGCGTTGCCGACGGTCTGATTCGCACCGGAGGTTACAAACGGGCCCTCGAGTTTGAAAAAAAAGCGGTTTCCAACAATTATAAAAGCGCGGTTCTTCCGGCCAGCCGCGGCGAGATATACGACCGCAACGGTCAGAAATTAGTGACGAACGTCATTTCCTACAACATCGATATCAACCGTACAACGCTTGCCGGCGGCGCGTCGGTGGAGGTCCTGTCCTCGCTTATCGACCTCTTGGGCGAATATGGCGTGGAGATACCCGACAGCTGTCCGCTCACCTTTGTGTCTCCGTTTGCGCTCGACGCCAATTACATTGCAGACAGCGATAAAAAACGCATGTTTGAGCGCTTTTTGAAGAACAATGAAAAAGACGCGTCCGAGCTTACCGGAACGGATTTCTATGCCTATCTTGTCAAGCGCTACGGTATTGACGAGGAAATGGCGCAAACGTTAAAAGGACGCAAAATTGCCGCCATTCGCTACGATATGGAAAACGCGGATTTTTCGACCTCTGCGCCGTATACGTTATTGAAAAACGTCGATGAAACGTTGAAGACCGTCATTGCCGAGCGTTCGCATGAGCTGCACGGCATTGAGATCTCGCATTCCTATTCCCGGAAATACGACCGCGGTTCCGTGCTTTGCCACAGCTTAGGCAGCGTCGGCCCGATCTATGCCGAGGAGGCCGATGAGTATATCAAGGAAAAAGGCTATCCGTATAACGCCGTTATCGGGAAAGACGGTATCGAAAAAGCGTTTGAGGAATACTTGCGCCCTATCGACGGCACGGCGCTTTGTGAAATTGACGAAAACAACAACCTTGTCGGCTACGAGGTGACAAAAGAACCGAAAGAGGGCTACTCGGTGCGTTTGACGATCGACAGCACCTTGCAGGAAATTGTCGAGGAATCCTTAAAAAGCCAGATCGCCCTTGCAGTCGAATACGCTGTCAAATCCGGCAAGCCTTATTCCGGTGAGGATTGCCACGCAGGCGCTGCCGTTGTGATGGATGTCAATAGCGCTGAGATATTGGCGCTTGCAAGCGTTCCCGGTTACGATTTGAATTCCTTTTCCGCCGACTTCAACACCTTGAAGGACGACCCGTCGTCGCCGCTTATCAACCGTGCCACACAAGGCATCTATCCGCCCGGCTCGACCTTCAAAATGCTGACGGCCGCTGCTGCGCTCGATACCGGCGTTATCGATATCAACACCTACATCCGCGATGAGGGCGAATACAAGAAATATGCGCCGACCTATACGCCGCGCTGTTGGATATATCTGCGCCGCGGTGCAACGCACGGGTATGTAAACGTAGCCGACGCCATAAAAGTTTCCTGCAACTACTTTTTCTATACGGTTGCCGATAAAATGGGCGTGGACGCCATTGTCCGCTATGCCAAGGACTTTGGCCTCGGCGTAAAGACCGGCATTGAAGTGCCGGAAAAAGAGGGTATCTTAGCAAGTCCCGAATATAAGGAATCGCACGGTTATGTGTGGAATCCCGGCGATACGCTGCAAATGGCGATCGGGCAGTCGGATAACTCCTTTACGCCGCTTCAGCTGGCGTCGTATATGTCAACCATCGTCAACGGCGGCAACCGCTATAAGGCGACGCTTTTAAAATCGGTGGATGAATTCTATACCGGAAAGCCGGTCTATGAAAATTCGCCGGAGATCTTAAGCAAAACGCACCTGTCCGACCAGACTGTCAGCATCATCAAATCCGCCATGCGTTCGGTTGTGGATGATGAGGGCGGAACGGCGCGCGGCGTGTTCGGCAACAAGCCCTATGCGCGCGATATCGGCGGTAAGACCGGTACGGCCCAGGTTTCCAAGGGCAGCGATACGGTTTTGTTCGTAGGCTTTGCCCCTTATGAAAATCCGCAGATAGCCGTCGCAGTCGTTGTCGAAAACGGCAACAGCAGTGCGCGCGCGTCAAGCGTGGCAGCGGATATTTTCGATTACTATTTCGAAAGTATCGCCGGAACATCCGGAAACTGATTTTAGGAGCGTAGTAATGGAAAATGCGGAAAGACTGCCCGATGTGCAAAAAACGGAAAGCGGCAGAGAGAATACCAATGGAATCCGTAGACTTGTCGCAGTAAGCGTGAGCGTTTTTCTGGCTTCGCTTGCGATACTTGTTGCAGGCTCTCTGAATACGGCGTTTGCCGAAGGGTACTGCAACACGGTTTCGGCATTTTTGCGCGCCGTGTTGGGCGCGGCTTCTTCGCTTGTTCCGTTTTCGCTTGCAGAAACGCTTGTCGTGCTTGCACCGGTCGCTTTTTTGCTTCTTTTGGCGCGTGCTGTTATAAAAAACTTCGCTTTCAAGATCAAAGGCAGCATCCGACGCTTTATTTTGCGCGCATTTTGCCTTGTTTTACTGTTACTGTCGATGTTTATCCAAACTTTCGGCATCTGCTACAAGCGAAAAAGTGCAGCGGAATTATTTGCGCTCGATACCGCGTCGCTCACCGACCGGGATATCTATATCAGCGCTGCACTATCCTTACGCCTTGCTGAAAGGGAATGCGACTCGCTTATATATGCCCCGAACGGCATGTCCAAAATGCCGTATGATTTCGATACGTTAAGGCAAAGAGTGAAGGATGGCTATGACAGCTTTCTTGCCACGCCGCCGGTATTAAGTATTAAGCCGGTCGCCTTGTCCGAACCGTGGACGTATACTCACATTTCCGGCATGTATATGCCGCTTACCGGCGAATCCAACCTCAATGTAAACTATCCCGACTATGTGGTCGCCTATACAGCCTGTCACGAGGCCGCCCATCAGCTCGGCGTCGCGTACGAGAGCGAAGCAAACTTTTTTGCCTTTCTTGCCTGTATGCATTCGGAGGACGCGTATCTGCGCTATGCCGGCGCGCTGAACCTGTTTGAATATCTTCTTTCCGATCTTGACGCGGAAAGCGCCGTGCGGCTCTATTCGTCGCTCGACGGGCGTATCACGGGCGAGCTTCGCGCTTACGGCGCCTTTTTCGATAAATACCGAACCTCCAAAGCGGCCAAGGTTTCAGACGCGGTCAACGACACCTATTTAAAGTCGCAGGGAATTGCCGCCGGAACAAAAAACTATTCGGAGGTTACGCGGCTTGCGGCGGCGTATTTCAAAAAATATCTGCCGCAATACTATACTTAAATTTACGAAATAGAAATATTATTGTTATAAGAACTTTGCAAAAAAATTCTATAATAGCTACCATAGAAAAGGAGTGCCGTATGAGTAAAAAATATTGTCCGAACTGTCCCGAACGCCTTGGAACGGTAGGCGGCCAAGCGGTTTTGGAAGGCGTTATGATGAAGTCGAAGGATACCGTGGCCTTGTCGGTCAGAAAGCCGGATGGGAGCATCGAAACCGAAACCACGCCGTATCGTTCTGCACGTGAAAAATATAAATTTTTCGGTATTCCGATCATCCGCGGCGTAGTCAATTTCGTTGAAATGATGATCCTCAGCTTTCATACCCTCAACCGCTCGGCGGAAATGTTAGGGATCGACGATGAGGAAGAATCCAAATTCGAAAAATGGCTTATGGAAAAATTCGGTAAAAGTGTTGCGGCGGTCGCTTCCGTCATCGGCGCGATCTTGGGCGTACTTTTATCGGTCGGACTGTTCTTTGTGCTTCCGGCCGTGATATCGGATCTCGTTGCCAAATTCTGCGATAACCGTTTTTTAAAGAGCGCTGTGGACGGCGTTTCCAAGATACTTATATTTATTTGCTATATCGCGCTGGTTTCGCTCATTCCCGATATGCGGCGCGTGTTCGAGTACCATGGAGCCGAGCACAAATCCATCTTTTGCCATGAAGCCGGTCTTGAGCTGACGCCGGAAAATGTCAAAATACAAAGCCGTTTTCATCCGCGCTGCGGCACAAGCTTCCTTTTTGTCATGATGTTCATTGGCATTTTGGTTTCGGTTTTTTATATTGATGTAAACATTTACTTTCGAATCCCGATAAAGCTCTGCGTTCTGCCGCTTGTGGTGGGAATCGGGTATGAGTTTATCCGCTATGCCGGCAAGCACGATAATCTGTTTGTGCGCATTTGCTCTGCACCGGGGCTTTGGATTCAGCGTCTTACCACAAAAGAGCCGGATGTGAGCGAAATTGAAGTGGCAATCGCTTCCTTAAAGGCTGCATTACCCGAAATTTATCCGCCGGAGCCGAAAGCGGAGTCAGAGGCAGAGCCGGAAGATCCGGATGCTTCACAAGAACAAAAATAAGCCGCAAAAATGCGCGGCGATTTGGAGTCGAACGCAAGAATGACACTAAACGATTTCAGAACACAGGCAATCCATGCCCTTGAGTCAATAACCGATAACCCTCGTTTTGAAGCGGAACAGCTCATTATGTGGGTCTTAAAGCTGAACCGCAACGAGCTGACGCTCAAACGGCGCGAAACGCTTACGCCGTTAAGCGCCTCGCACTTAAATGACGCGCTAAACCGCCGTCTTTCGCGTGAGCCGCTGCAATATATCTGCGGCGAATGGGATTTTTACGGGCTTCGCATGTTTTGCGGCAAAGGGTGCTTAATTCCGCGGCCGGAAACGGAAATGCTTGTCGATTATGCGATCCGCGCACTTCCGCGCGGCGGTCATTTGCTTGATTTGTGTACCGGAAGCGGCTGTATTGCCGTGGCAGTGCTCAATAACCGCCCGGATGTGACGGCGGCGGCTGTGGATGTTTCACAGGCAGCGCTTATCTATGCCAGAAAAAATGCGGAGTATCACGGAATTACCGAAGACCGCCTGTCCATCGTCTGTTCTGATATTCTTGATTATACGCCGCTTCGCATTCCCGATGTTATTGTTTCCAATCCGCCGTATATCAAGACCGACGATATCAAAGACCTTGATCCCGAAGTGCAGTATGAGCCGTATATCGCCTTAAACGGCGGCTATGACGGCTTGGAGTTCTATAAGATCATCGCTTCTAAATATAGCCGTTACTTAAAAAGCTCTTCCGAGATTGCTATGGAGGTCGGCTATGATATCGCGGACGAGGTTTCTGCGCTCTTTCGCGGCAAACGCTTCCGTACCGAGCTTTTGACCGACCAGTTCGGCATTGAGCGTGTGTGCGTGGCGCGTATGCATGAGTGATGATTGTGCCGTGTGACAAATAATGACCGAAACATATTAATTTAAAAAGCGAGGAAAACATCATGGAACTCAAAGGAAAAAAGATCAATTTTCTTGGCGACAGCATTACCGAGGGAGCAGGGACAAGCTGTGAAGCGGCGCGTTTTACCTGTGTTTTAAAGGATATTGCCGGCCTTTCGGAAATCCGCAATTACGGTATCGGCGGCACGCGTATTGCCCGTCAGCAGACGGTTACCAACGAAAAGCATGATAAGAACGATTACTGCGGCCGTTTCCAAAGCATGGATGACGACGCGGATATTATCGTCGTTTTCGGCGGCACAAACGACTACGGCCACGGCGACGCACCGTTCGGAAGCTTTTCCGACCGCACGCCGGATACCTTCTGCGGCGCGGTACATTATCTGTTCCGCGGTCTTATCGAAAAATATCCGACAAAACCGATCATCGTTCTTACGCCCCTTCATCGTGAAAACGACTACGTGCCGAATGCTCTGCATGGCAAAATTTTAAAAGACTATGTCGATGTTATCCGCGAAGCAGCGGAAATGTATTCGCTGCCGGTGCTTGACCTGTTCGCTTCCTTTGGCTTATGCCCGGACATCCCGGCGCAGAAAGCCGCTTTCTGCCCGGACGGACTTCACCCGAACGACGCCGGAAACCGCATGCTTGCCGAGCGTTTAAAGAGCTTCTTGGAAACGCTTTAAACGGTATTTCCAATCGGAAAGGAAAGATATTTATGAAGAAAAACAATCTGTTTGGCGCGCTTAAACTGCTGTTAAACCGTTTCTTTGCCGTGTTTTGCCTGATACTCGTATCTCTTGCGGCCATCGGTACGATGCTAAACAAGGATAACGTAGTTTTTTGCAGTCAGATCCTGTGGCTTGCGTTGTTTTCGTTACTCATCGCAGTGACGTTTTCCATAACGGACTTTTTGGCAAAAAAAGATTTGGCGGCCGTCCTTGTACGTGCGGTACATTTTGTGCTTTCGTATCTTTCCTTTTTGGCGACCTTTGTATGGGGCGGTGCGGCAGAGTCCTATTTTAAATCAAATACCGCGCTTACCAACCGTATTTTTATGGTTGTGTGCATGTCTTTCTTATTTATCGGCGTATACGCGGCTGCGGGCGTTCTGCGCCTTGCGTATCTTTCCTTTGTGCGACGCAAAAATCAAACGCCGGACGAGTATCACAATATCTATTCCGATTTGGATACGAATTCGAATAAATAAACCGTATCGCTGACGCGAGCCGGCGATATCTTTATGACCGGAAAAACAGAAAAAACGAGGATATTATGGAGCAAAACAAATTAGGCAATACAAATACGTATGTGGCGACCTGCCTGTTCGGATTGGAAAAGTTTGTCGGCGAGGAAATTGACGCTTGCGGCGGCAACCGGCTTGAAACCATTGACGGACGCGTTGTCTTTACGGGAAATGACGATGTGCTTGCACGCGCAAACTTAAATCTGCGCACGGCGGAACGCGTCTATCTCCGGGTCGGTGCGTTTCATGCGGAAACCTTTACCGAGCTGTTCGACGGTGTGAAAAAGCTGCCATGGGAGCAGTATATCGGCAAACGGGACGCTTTTCCGGTAAAAGGGCATGCCATAAAATCGGCGCTCCATTCGATTCCCGACTGTCAGAGTATCATCAAAAAGGCCGTTGTCGAGCGCTTAAAAAGCGCTTACCGTATCGACTGGTTTGAAGAGACGGCTGTCAAGCTTCAAATTGAATTTTTTATCTTAAACGATGAGGTCTCGGTCATGCTTGACACAAGCGGTCTGCCGCTGCATAAGCGCGGTTACCGCACCGAAGCAGGTGCTGCACCCATCCGTGAAACGCTTGCCGCGGCGCTTGTCAAGATCGCCCGTCCCAGAGAGGACGTCCGTTTTTGGGATCCTTTTTGCGGCTCGGCGACCATTCCGCTTGAAGCGGCGCTTTTGATGACAAATACCGCGCCGGGACTTGGCCGTCCGTTTGCAGCGGAAAAATATGCGTTTCTCGATAAGGGCATTTGGGCGCGGGCAAGGGAAGAAGCAAACGAGAAGATCGTTCACGGCTGTTCTTTCGCCGCGTTTGCGTCGGATATCGACCGGAACGTATTAAAGACCGCAAGCGCCAACGTTCGCCGTGCTGGTATGGAAAAATACGTAAAGGTATTCCAAAAGGACGCGCTTTCCTTAAGTGCCGACGGCGTGCGCACGACCATTGTCTGCAATCCGCCCTACGGCGAACGGCTAGATTCGCTTCGTGAGGCGCGCGAACTGTACCGCAAAATGGGAACGGTTTTTCCTAAGCTTGCGCCGTGGCAAATCTATATCATCACGTCGGAGGAGGAGTTTGAACGCCTGTACGGCAAAAAGGCCGATAAGGTGCGCAAGCTCTATAACGGCATGATAAAGTGCAATTACTACCAGTATTTCAAGAGAGACGGGGCGCACAAGGCATGAGGATTGATCTGCATGTACACACAAAGGAATCAAGCGAATGCGGAACGCTTCCAGCTCGTGAAATTGTGGATATGTATAAAAACGCCGGTTACGACGGCATTGTCGTTACCGACCATGCGCTTCCGCGCTATGTGAAAAAGTTTGCTTCGGCCGTGGAAATGTTAAAGGTACAGCGCGAGGGATACCTTGCCGCCAAAGAATATGCCGATACGATCGGCTTTACGGTGCTTTACGGCTGTGAATTCCGCTTTACCGAAGCGTATCAGACCGACTTTTTGGTGTATGGCTCCGATCCGGATTATTTTATCAAGCGTCCGGAGCTTTTGGAAACGCCGATCGAAAAGGCGTTACCTGCCATGCGTGCCGACGGACTTCTTGTGTATCAGGCGCATCCGTTCCGCGATAAAATGCAGATTACCTCACCGGCACTTTTGGACGGAATCGAGGTCTATAACGGCCATAACGGCTATGATTCCCGAAACGGCTTTGCCATGCTTTGGGCGGAGCAGTATCGCCTGAAGAAAATATCCGGCTCGGATTTTCACAAACCGTGCGACCTTGCGCGCGGCGGCATTTTGACGAACGAGGATGTCACAGACAGCGCCGCACTCGTCAAATGCTTGAAAGAACAAACCTATCAGTTGATTGTCAGCTTAAATTAGCAAATTTATAAAGGAGCGATTTTTATGACTTCTCCGGTTCTTCTTCCGGAATTCAAAACCTGTCCGGCGGTCTTTGCCGTCAAAAACGACTATCAGATCATGGTTCCCGTCAAAAGCGACTTGCTTTTCTGGGTGACTGTCGACGGCAAAAACTATTATGACCATTCCAACGGCATTGTCCGCTCGTCCACGCGTATGCACCGCGTCAATGTTCCGACAAGCGTTTTGGATAAGGCCGGTGAATATACGGTGACCTACCGCAAGATCATCGACCGCAAGCCGTATTTTGCGGAAACCGAAGAGCCTGTTTCGGCAACCTATTCGTTCCGTCCTGTCCCGGCTTCGGGCGATATCAAAATCTATCATCTTTCCGATACGCACGGCAAATTCGATATGCCGAGCAAGACGGCCACCTACTTCGGAGATGACCTCGATCTGTTCATCTTAAACGGCGACGTACCCGACCACAGCGGAAAAGTCGAAAACTTCGATTTGATTTTTGAGCTTTGCGAAGCCGCAACCCATGGCACGCGTACCTGTCTCTTTTCGCGCGGCAACCACGATACGCGCGGTTTCTATGCCGAGAATATCGCCGACTATACGCCTACCGAAAACGGCCATTCCTACTATACCTTCCGCGTCGGCTCGATTTGGGGCATTCTTATGGACTGCGGCGAGGATAAAACCGACGACCATGCCGAATACGGACACACCGTCTGCTGCCATGAGTTTCGCCTGGAGGAGACCGAATATTTGAAGAAGATCATCGCCGACGCCAAGAATGAATATCTTGCCGATGGCGTAGAACACCGCCTTGTTATCGTCCATAATCCGTTTTCTTTGACGATTCCTGCGCCGTTTGATATCGAACAGCCTCTCTTTTCGGAATGGCTGAAGCTGCTCGGCGACAACGTAAAGCCGGAGCTTTTCTTATCGGGACACTTGCATACGACCGAGATTTCGCCGATAGGCGGCAAACTTGACGATAAGGGACAGGTTTGCACAGTCGTCGTGGGTTCAAGAGAGATCAATGATCCCGAAACTAAGAAAAACATCGATTTTGTCGGCTGCGCCGTCACGCTTTCGGACAAAAAAGCAAAGGTCTGCTTTACAAATTCCGCTCATGAAGTACTGGAAGAGCATATAGTAGAGTTGTAAAACTGTTTTGGCGGACAGATTTGAGAAGTGCCAAAATAAATGTTAAATAAATGTTAATATTGGAAAAAATACTTGATTTTTTCTACCAATAGGTATACAATACACAATGTAGGTTAGCACTTGATGATTTTGAGTGCTAAACAAATTCAAAACGTAATCAACATTTAGGAGGAATAAAAAATGAAATTAAAACCTCTTTCCGACAGAGTTGTTATTAAAGCTCTCGAAGCAGAAGAAACCACCAAGGGCGGCATTATCCTTACCGCGTCGGCACAAGAAAAGCCGAGCATTGCCGAAGTTATCGAAGTTGGTCCCGGCGGCATGGTAGACGGCAAAGAAGTCGTTATGACGGTGAAAAAGGGTGATAAGGTCATCACCAGCAAATATTCCGGCACGGAAGTCAAGCTTGACGGCGTTGAATATTCTGTTGTAAGACAGAGCGATATTCTCGCAGTCGTAGAAGACTAATCCGGTAACACAGGAGGTAATTGTTATGTCTAAGGAACTTGCATACGGCATTGACGCAAGAAATGCTTTGAAAAAAGGTGTGGACGCAGTTGCGGACACTGTAAAAGTAACGCTTGGCCCGAAGGGCAGAAACGTTGTTTTGGATAAAAAATTCGGTGCGCCGCTCATCACTAATGACGGTGTTACCATTGCAAAAGAAGTCGATTTGGAAGACCCGATGGAAAACATGGGCGCACAGCTCTTGAAGGAAGTTGCTACCAAGACCAACGACGCAGCCGGCGACGGTACGACCACCGCAATTCTTCTTGCTCAGGCTTTTGTCAGAGAAGGCATGAAGAACGTTGCGGCCGGCGCTAATCCCATGATTGTCAGAAAGGGTATTCAGAAAGCCGTTAACAAAGCGGTCGAATCTCTTAAAGATATTTCCAAGAAGGTCAACGGTTCGGGCGATATCGCTCGTGTCGGCGCTGTTTCCTCTGCAGACGAAGTGATCGGTAAGTTAATTGCCGACGCAATGGAAAAGGTTACTTCGGACGGCGTTATTACGGTTGAAGAATCCAAATCCGCTGAAACATACTGCGAAGTCGTCGAAGGTATGCAGTTTGACCGCGGCTACATTTCGCCGTACATGGTTACCGATACCGATAAAATGGAAGCTGTTATCGATGACGCACTTCTTCTCATTACCGATAAGAAGATTTCCAACATTCAGGATATCCTGCCGCTTCTCGAACAGCTCGTTCAGTCCGGCAAGAAGCTCGTTATCATCGCGGAAGATATCGAAGGCGAAGCACTTTCGACTCTGCTTGTCAACAAGTTGAGAGGTACGTTTACCTGCGTTGCCGTTAAAGCTCCGGGCTTTGGCGACAGACGTAAGGAAATGCTTACCGATATCGCAATCCTGACCGGCGGCGAAGTTATTTCGTCCGACCTCGGTCTTGAATTAAAAGATACCACGCTTGAACAGCTCGGTAAGGCTCGTCAGGTCAAGGTCAACAAGGAAAACACCATTATCGTCGGCGGTGCGGGCGATTCCGAAAAGATTAAAGCAAGAATCGGTCAGATCAAAGCGGCTATCGAAACCACCACTTCCGAATTTGATAAGGAAAAATTGCAGGAAAGACTTGCAAAGCTTTCCGGCGGCGTAGCCGTTATCAAGGTCGGTGCTGCTACCGAAACCGAAATGAAAGAAAAGAAGCTCCGCATTGAGGACGCCCTCAACGCCACCAAGGCGGCTGTGGAAGAGGGTATCGTACCGGGCGGCGGCACGGCATTTGCCAACATTCTTCCGAATGTTGCAAAGCTGCTTGATGAGACCGAGGGCGACGAAAAGACAGGTGTTGCTATCGTCGTTAAGGCTCTCGAAGAACCGATTCGTCAGATCGCATTCAACGCCGGCAAAGACGGCTCCGTCATCCTTGACAAGATTTTGAACAGCGGCAAGGCCGGCTACGGCTACGACGCTTACAACGATACGTTCGTCGATATGATGGAAGCCGGTATCGTTGACCCGACCAAGGTTTCGAGAAGCGCTCTTCAGAACGCAGCGTCGGTTGCTTCGATGATCCTCACCACGGAAGCTCTTGTTGCCGATAAGCCGGAACCGCCGGCTGCTGCTCCGGCTGCTCCCGCTCCGGGCATGTATTAATAAAAACGCGAAAGCGATATCCGGGAATGAAGTTCTCCCGTAGCGTTTGCTAAAACCGCTTAATAAGCTGATGACTTCTGCATTTTATATGCGGAAGTTGTCAGCTTTTTTTATTTCCGCATAATTTAGGAGGATTTTATATGTTTTTCAGTCTCGGAATCATGCTGTTGTCAGCGCTTCTTGCCGCGTCGCTTTGCAAAAAGCTCCGCATGCCGCCACTTATCGGCATGCTTGCCGTGGGAATCGCCATCGGGCCGTATGCGCTTGACCTTATCGATAGAAGTATTCTCGATATTTCTCCGGAGCTTCGTAAAATTGCGCTCATAATCATCCTTACACGCGCCGGTCTTTCGCTCGACCTTGGCGCGCTTAAAAGGGTAGGCCGGCCGGCGATACTTATGTGCTTTGTTCCGGCCTGCTTTGAAATACTCGGTATGGCGCTGCTCGCACCGCTATTTTTGCATATCCGGCTTATGGAGGCGCTTATTCTGGGCGCTGTGATAGGCGCGGTATCGCCAGCCGTTATTGTGCCGAAAATGCTGAAGCTTTCGGAGGAGGGGTATGGCACAGACAAGGGAATTCCGCAGCTTTTGCTTGCCGGCGCGTCGGTGGACGATGTGTTTGTCATCGTGATGTTTTCGACTTTTACCGGCCTTGAAAAAAACGGTACCTTTTCCGCATTCAGCCTTGCAACGATTCCGGTTTCGGTCATGCTTGGCGTGGCAGCCGGGCTTGGAATCGGCTGTTTACTTGGCAAACTGTTTGAAAAAGTACACATTCGCGATACCGAAAAGCTGCTTCTGTTTTTGTGCGCCGCTTCCTTTTTGGTAGCATTTGAGGATACATTTGGTGAAAAAGTTCCGTTCTCCGCGTTAATTGCCGTTATGAGTATCGGCATTGCCGTGCAAAAGATCCGGCCGATGGCGGCAGAACGCCTGTCTGCACGGTTCAATAAGCTGTGGGTTGCGGCGGAGATCTTCTTATTTGTCTTGGTTGGCGCGTGCGTCAACCTTCCGTATGCGGCAAAAGCCGGAATATCAACGGTTATTCTGATTCTTTTCGTCTTGCTTTTCCGCATGGTCGGCGTATTTGTATGCTTAGTCAAAACAAGTCTGAATTTGAAAGAGCGTCTGTTTTGTATGCTTGCATATACGCCCAAAGCGACCGTTCAGGCGGCTATCGGCGGCATTCCGCTTGCGCTTGGGCTTGCCTGCGGCGAAACGGTGCTTACGGCGGCGGTGATTGCCATTCTCCTTACCGCGCCACTCGGAGCGCTTTTGATTGATAAGACCTATAAAAAGCTGCTTGACAGAAGCTAAAAACAGAGCCGGAAATGAGTCACATTTCCGGCTCTGTTTAGCGTGATCTATAGTGCGCCGCATAGCCACCCGGCGTCATTCCCGTACTTTTTTTAAAGATTCGGCAAAAGTTGCTGAAATCCGAAAAACCGCACAGTTCTACGATTTTTCCGACTGGCTCGTCTGTTTTTACTAACATTTTTTTTGCTTCGGCAAGGCGGCAGGACAGTAAAAACTCCATGACCGACACACCGGTCACTTTTTTAAAATTGTGCGATAAAAACGATTGGCTTACGCAAAAACGCGCAGACAGCTCCTTTAGCGAATAGCTTTCCCGGAATTCCGATGACAGCAGCTCCTGCACTTTCGAGATGATCTCAAAAGTTGCCGCGTCAACCGTCGTATTGGTAAGCGCTGCATGGCGGTATATAAACACCAAAAGCTCGTTTAACATAAGCTCAAGCATTTCGTCTTTCATTTCGTTTTCCGATGTATATTCGCGTAACAGCCGGTCAAAAAGGTATCGGATATCCTCAAAATCCGATCCGGCCTGCAAAATATTATTGAAATGTTCGGGACGGTTGAAGAGAAGGGAATATAGTTTAGGGTTATCCGTGTATTTTGCGTGCGGCCGGATGCGAAGAATATAGCGTTTATAGTCGGTACTTGCACCGAAAATGGAGTGTTCCTCAAAGCGGCTGATAAGGAGGATATTTCCGGCGTGTATCGTCTGTTCGCGCCCGTTTAAGCGGAGGCGCGACGTGCCGCTTGTCACAAACAAGATCTGATGACAGTCGTGGTAGTGCGCTAAGGCCGGTTTATTCGTGTCGGCAAAATAGAACGAATGCAAAAGATTTTCCATAGATATCACCTGTAAGAAGTATAGCATAACTTTTCTAAAAATGCAAGATTTACATAACGAAAAGCGCGTCCTTTATAACACTTTTTTTTCGGTTGTGGTACAATAACGGCAGAATGGAGGAATATCTGTGAAACACAGCGTTTATTTGAGCAAAGAAGAGTTTCTTTCGCAAAACAGCGAGCTTGCCGCAACCCTGCCGTATTCGGACAGCATAAGCGCCCTTGCAGAGCCGTTTTCACTCGGAAAACACCGTTTTTCCAACCGTCTTGCCTGCCAAGCTATGGAGGGCTGCGACGGAACGGCTTCCGGTGAACCGGACGAACTGACAAAACGCCGTTACCGCCGTTTTGCCGAAGGCGGCGCAGGCGTTATTTGGTTTGAAGCGACTGCCGTTATGGAGGAGGCGCGTGCCAATCCGCGCCAGTTATACATAAACGAAAACAATTTGGACGCCTTCAAGCGCATTGTCGAGGACATTCGCCAAACGGCCATGAAAACAAACGGCTATGAGCCGGTCATTTTCATGCAGGCGACCCACTCCGGACGTTATTCCAAGCCGCACGGTTTTCCCGAACCGCTGATTGCATATAACAACCCGATCTTCGAAAAGGACGCACCGATCTCGCCTGACCGCATTGTTACCGACGATTATCTCGACCGCGTCGGTGAAGCGCTCGTTAAAGGCGCGCTTCTTGCCGAAAAGGCTGGCTTCGACGGCGTGGATATCAAGTGCTGTCACCGATATTTAAACTGTGAGCTGCTGTCTGCTTATGAGCGCAAGGGTCGTTACGGCGGCAGCTTTGAGAACCGCACACGCCTTCTTCGTGAAGCGGTGCAGGGAGCGCTTGCTTCGGTTGGACACGATTTTATCGTGTCATCGCGCCTCAATGCCTACGACGGCTTCCCGTATCCGTATGGCTTCGGTGTGCCGACAGACGGCAGCATTGATGTGGATCTTACCGAGCCGAAAAAGCTGATACAGCTTTTATATGATTACGGTGTGCGCATTCTCAACATCACCATGGGAAATCCCTATTTTAATCCGCATGTCAACCGTCCGTTCTCGCACGGCGCATATGAACCGCCGGAGCATCCGCTTCTCGGCGTAAAGCGCGTGCTTGACGGAACGGCAGAACTGAAAAAGGCCGTGCCAGGCATGGCGCTTATCTCGTCGGCTGTTTCCTTTTTGGGCGTTTGCGCACCGCATGTGACGGCGGCGTATATCGAAAACGACGCTTTTGATTTTGCCGGTTTCGGACGAACCATTTTTGCCTATCCCGATTTTGCGCGCGATATTCTGGAACATGGCGGCATGGATAAGAATAAGATCTGCATCTGCTGCTCCAAATGCACCGAGATCATGCGCAAGAGCGGCGGAACACCGGGCTGCGTGATTCGGGATAAGGACGTATATTTGCCTATCTACAATAAACTGTGTAAGGAGTAAGAACAATGGAAAATAAGAAAATAGCGCTTGTCACGGGTGTGGCCGGAGGAATCGGAGGCGCGGTCGCACGCCTGTTTTTAGAAAACGGATTTGCTGTTGTCGGTATGAACGTTGCGCCGCTTTCGCCGTTTGAAAATGAAGATTTCACCTATTTTACAGGCGACCTTTCCGATAAAGCCAGCCGCGAAAACTATATCAAAACCGCTGTCGATAAGTACGGAAAGATCGATACTCTTGTCAACGTTGCAGGCGTAGCGCCAAAGGTTCGCGGCGACCTTCTCGAAATGACCGAGGAAAGCTACGATTTTGTCATGAACATCAACACCAAAGGCACACTGTTTTTGACGCAGGCTGTGGCAAAGGTCATGATAGAAAATCCGTCGGATAAGAAAAGCATTGTCAATATTTCTTCTATGTCTGCGTATACCAGCTCCACCAGCCGCGGCGAATATTGCATTTCCAAGGCCGGTGTTTCCATGATTACCGCACTTTTTGCCGACCGCCTTGCCGAATACGGCATTCCGGTAAACGAGATTCGTCCGGGCATTATCGCAACCGGCATGACAGCTACCGTCAAAGGCAAATATGACGCACTCATCGACGGCGGCCTATTGCCGATCAAGCGTTGGGGCAAGCCGGAGGATATTGCAAAAGCCGTTCTTGCACTTGCAGACGGAAGTCTGCCGTATGTGACGGGACAATCGATCGACGTGGACGGCGGTTTCCACATCCGGAGGCTGTAAGATGGAATATTTGGAATATGACGCACTTGTCATCGGAAGCGGCGCAGCCGGCTTCAATGCCGCCAATCGGTTAATTGAAAACGGAGTTCTTTCGACGGCTCTTCTCACGGAAAACCGGAATTTCGGCACTTCGCGCAATACCGGAAGCGACAAGCAGACCTATTACAAGCTGGGTATCAGCGGCGATACGCCGGACAGCGTCAAGCTTATGGCGCAAGAGCTGTTCTCCTGCGGCAGCGTGGATGGGGACAATGCCTTGTGCGAAGCTGCTCTTTCACTTCGGTGCTTCATGAACCTGTGCGAACGCGGCGTTCCGTTTCCGACCGATAAATACGGCGAATACGTCGGCTATAAGACCGACCACGACAAGCATGAGCGCGCTACCTCGGCAGGTCCGCTCACGTCGCGCTTTATGACCGAAGCGCTTGAAAAGCGTGCGGCGGAATTAGATGTCAAGGTGCTTGACGGCTATTTGGCTGTGGAGCTTTTAACCGATGAAAACGGCGTTTTAGGTGTGCTTTGCGTGGAAAAAGCGACCGGAAAGCTGGTAGGCATTAAAGCCGGAAACACCGTGCTTGCCACTGGCGGCCCTGCCGGAATCTATGCGGACAGCGTCTATCCGACCTGTCACACCGGCTCGCTGTCGCTTGCCGTCAAATGCGGCGCTAAGCTGCAAAACCTTACCGAATGGCAGTATGGCCTTGCTTCGACCGAGCCGCGCTGGAATGTTTCGGGAACATATATGCAGGTGTTGCCGCGGTTTGTTTCGGTCGATGAGGACGGTACAGAGCATGAATTTCTGCTCGACTTTTTTGACGACGCCTATGCGGCACTCTCATCGGTGTTCTTGAAAGGCTACCAATGGCCGTTTGACAGCGGTAAAGTTCTTGATGGTTCGTCGGTCATCGACCTTCTTGTCTATTCGGAAACTGCCTTAAAAAAGCGGAAAGTCTATTTGGATTACACAAAAAATCCTTTCGGTCTTGAGAATATCGATTATGAAAAGCTTTCTCCGGAGGCATATACCTACCTTAAAAAAGCGGGCGCTCTTTTCGGAACGCCGATTGAGCGTTTGCTCAAAATGAACGCTCCGGCCGTTGAGCTTTATAAAAGCAAGGGGCTTGATATTGCAAAGCACTATCTGCCGATTGCGCTCTGCGCCCAACATCATAATGGCGGTATTGCCGTTAATGAGTGGTGGCAGACGAGTGTGCGCGGGCTTTTTGCGGTCGGCGAATGCGCCGGAACGCATGGAATCGTCCGCCCCGGCGGCTCGGCGCTCAATGCCGGTCAGGTGGGTTCGTTGCGCGCGGCAAGCTATATTTGCCGCTATCCGAAGCAAGCCGACACGGCTGCTTTTGAACGGGCGTTTGCAAAAGGCGCATCGCAGATAAGGTCGGCGCTCGATACGGTTGTAAGGGACGAAGATACATCAGAGAACTTGATAAATGCGGCGCGCCGCCGTATGAGCGACAGCGCGTCGGCTATCCGTAACCCGGAAACCATGACAAAAGCCCTTGAACAGACCGAAACGGATATCGCTTCTGCTGCAAGTGCCTTTTCCGTCAACCAAAAGTCCGATTTTTACAAATTCTATAAGTATACAGATACCTTGCTTACCCAACGTGTTATTTTAGCTGCCTTTTTGGATTATGCTGAAACGGTAGGAAAGACGCGCGGTTCGGCGCTGTATTATTCGCCGGACGGCTCGCTTCGGCAAGGACTTTCTGAAATGTTCCGGCTTAAAGTGGCACGTGAAGCGGCAAAAGACAAGATCCAGACGGTGACGCAGACAGACGGTAAAATAAGCTGCACCTGGCGTCCGGTTCGTCCGATTCCGGAAACCGACGGCTTTTTTGAAAACGTTTGGCGCTCTTTCCGCGAAAACGGAAACGTTTATTAAGGAGAATAACATGAAAGAAATCTATCTTGATATCATGGAAACCGCTTTAAACGCTTACGATAAAGAGCGGATACTTGCCTATATCGACGAAGTGAAAACCGACGGTCTTACCGAGCACGGCTTTGCGCGTCTTGCCGCAAATCTTGCTATTCTGAACGCTTTCGGACGTTGTACGGAATACTTTGATATCATGCTCGAAATGATGGATATGTGTTGCGAAAAGATGCCGGAGACGCGTGCAGCAAACGAGTTTTCGGTGCGCGAGATCGTGTGTGCGCTGAATCTGTGCCGCGAAAAAAAGACGGTGAGCGAAGAACGCATACAAAAGTGGACGTCGCTTTTGGCCGGTTTTGACCCGTATACCAAATACAATGTCGTGACAAAGCCGTTTGAATCGAAGGGCAATTGGGCGGCATTCGGCGCGGTCAGTGAGATCGTGCGCAGCAAGCTGTGCGGCATAGACAGCTCGGTTTTTATCGATAATCAGATATCGTCGCTGCTTAACGACTTCGATGAAAACGGTATGTATAAAGACCCGCATAACCCGATGGTGTACGATTATGTCACACGCGTTTTACTTGACTATATGCTGTATGCCGGTTATAACGGACAATATCGTGCACAGCTTGAGGATAAGATCCTCAAGGCCGCGCCGTTTTCCATAAAGCTTCAGTCTGTTACCGGTGAAATGCCGTTTGGCGGACGAAGCAATCAGTTCTTCCACAATCAGATGTGGATAGCTGCCGATTATGAGTTTTTGGCGGCGTTTTTCGCTTCGCGCGGTGAAACGGAAAAAGCCGGCGAATTTAAGGCGGCGGCGCTCTGTGCGGCAAAAAATCTTGCGCCATGGTTTGGCGGAAAATCGCTTCGTTCGCTTAAGAACCGCTATCCGGTCGATTCCATGATCGGCTGCGAGGGATATGGATATTTCAACAAATACATGGTAACGCTTGCGTCCATGGCCTATCTTGCCTATCAGTTTGCCGACGACAGCATTCGGCCGGCCGAGGCGCCGTGCGAAAAGGGCGGCTATGTCTGCCGTACAAGCGACACGTTCCACAAGGTAGTCTTAAACGGCTTTGGGTATTCTATCGAGATCGATACAAACGCCGATTTTCATTATGATGCCTGCGGACTCGGAAAGCTTCAAAAATACGGCAGTCCCGATACGCTTTGCCTTTCCGTGCCGTTTCCGCCGTCCGGTGCAAGCTATAAAACGGAAAAGGACAATATACGCGCGATGTCGCTTTGCCCTTATCTTGAGAAAGACGGCAAAACGTTATACGGCTCGGAATATCCGCTTGCCTATGCCGGTGAGAGGGTAACGGACAATGAAATAACCGCCCGGTTTACCCAAGAGCCGGACGGAAACCGGATCGAGCTTTCCTATTCGCTCTCATCCGCCGGAGCAGAGCTGAAACTAACTTCAGCAACCGGATTTATGCTTCCGGTATTTGAGTACGACGGCGAAAGCTTCACGAAAATAATGGAAAAAGACGGTGAGCTTGCCGTCTCGTATCAAAACCATATCTGTCGCTTTCTCTTTGACGCACCTCTTGACAAACAGTTTGAAAGGTACTATAATCGGAACGGGCGGTATCGCGTCTATAAAATTCCGGCTAAATCGATCCGGATTACGTTTGAGGAGGAAAGCATATGAATTCTTACCGTTTGGGACTTGTTTCGGTTTCCTTTCGTCCCTATACGCCGGAGGATATCTTAAAGGCCATGACAAAGGCCGAGTTAAACTATATCGAATGGGGCGGCGATGTTCATGCACCGGCCGGTGACATGGAAAAGGTCGGACAGCTTCCGGCGCTCCAAAAGGAATATGGCGTTGCTTGCTCCTCCTACGGCAGCTATTTTCGTATCGGCGTGTCGGCGTTTGACGAGTTGCCTTATGTTGTCGAAGCGGCAAAAAAGCTAGGTACGAATATCATTCGCCTGTGGGCAGGGAATGAGGGCAGTGCGGCCTATACCGGGCAAAAAAAAGAGGATTTCTTTTCGGAATGCCGCAAAATTGCGCAGTTTGGCGCACAAAACGATGTTATTTTCTGCTTGGAATGCCACAATTGGACATACACGGATACCAAGGAAACCGCGCTTGAACTCATGAAAGCCGTTGATTCGCCGAACTTCAGAATGTATTGGCAGCCGAATCAATTTAAGAGTGTCGAAGAAAACATCGCCTATGCCAAGCTTCTTTCGCCTTATACCGAGCATATTCACGTGTTCAACTGGAAAGGTGAGCAAAAAATGCCGTTATGCGAAGCCGTGGACGTGTGGAAGCGCTATTTAAGCGCGTTTGATACAGATAAAACGCTGCTTTTGGAATTTATGCCGGACGGCAATATTCAGTCGCTTGAAAAAGAAGCTGCGGCATTACACAAGATCATAGAGGAGTGAGAAGCTGTGAAAGAAACAAAGAGCATTCTGTTAAGTGAGCATTTTGCCGATCTTGAACGTGTTTACAGCAGTAAGGTGTTGGAGAAGCTTGAAGAAACGGCCGGACTTGACAGGACGTTTTATAATAAAGCGTCGGTCTTGCAGGACCCGGAAGCCTTTAAAAGCACCGAATATATTTTTTCGACCTGGGGCATGCCGTCGTTGGAGGAAAAGGAAATTGCCGGCTATTTTCCGAATCTGAAATGTGTTTTCTATGCGGCCGGAAGCGTTCAGTACTTTGCCGAACCGTTTTTAAAAAGCGGGATCAAGGTCTTTTCGGCATGGGCGGCCAATGCCGTGCCGGTTGCCGACTATACGGCAGCCCAAATCGTTTTGGCCTTGAAAGGATTTTTTGCGTCGTCGCGCTTGAATAAGATCTCGCGTAAGGAAGCGCGTGCGCGCTTTGCGGAATATCCCGGTGTGTTCGATGAAACAGTCGGCCTTATCGGCGCCGGTATGATTGGAAAAATGGTGATTCAAAGACTGAATGACCTGCATTTAAAATGCCTTGTGTTCGACCCATTTCTTCCGGAGGAGAGGGCAAAGGAACTGAATGTCACGAAATGCTCGCTTGAAGAGCTTTTTGGCAAATCGTTTGTCGTTTCCAACCATCTTGCCAATAACGAACAGACGCGCGGGATGCTTGACTATAAGCTGTTTTCGCTTATGCGCCGGAACGCCGCGTTTATCAATACCGGTCGCGGCGCACAGGTCGTCGAAGCGGATTTGGTAAAGCTGCTTGAAGAACGCCCGGACATTACGGCGATCCTCGACGTGACCGATCCCGAACCGCCGGTTGAAGGACATGCGTTTTATAAGCTTGAAAATTGCATTTTAACGCCGCATATTGCCGGCAGCAGCGGAAACGAGGTTCACCGCATGGCGGAATATATGGCAGAAGAATACCGTAAGTATATCTCGGGCGAACCGACAAGCTATGAAGTTTCGCTTGCGATGCTGAAAACCATGGCATAAGCGTGCAAAAACTACGTATATACAGAAAGAGCCGTGAGCGAAAAAGCTCACGGCTTAAATTTTGCTATATTACGTATTCGCTTTCCGAATCGCGGCGCATCAGGTCGGCCACCGTGATTCCGTCAAAAAAATCGTTTGTCAGCTTATAAAACCGCTGCCACATGTCAAGCGTCCGGCATTCATGCACCCGTTCGCAAACATCTGCGTCCTTTGCAAGACAGGCGACCGGCGCCAACTCGCCCTCTGTGAGCCGCAATACATCGCCGACACGGATATTATCCGGCTCTTTTTTCAGCCGATATCCGCCGCCTTTGCCGTGAACGCCCTCCACATAACCGCTTTTGGTCAAGAGCGGCAAAATGCGCTCCAAATACTTTAACGAAATATCCTGCCTTTCGGCAACCTCTTTCATGGGAATATAGCTTCCGCCGCCATGTTCGGCAAGGTCGATAAGAACGCGAAGCGCATATCTTCCGCGTGTGGAGATCATCATAAAACCGCTTCCTTTCGTAAAATGACGTTAACCAAGCTCAATCATGCGGTCAATGCAGGCGCGTGCGGCACGAAGCGTGTCTTCAGGCAACGTGATTTCTTCACCGGCAAGTCCCTTTAACGCACGGTAAACGTCCGGAAGCTTGGTGATCTTCAGGTTGTGGCATACGAGATCCTTGGATAGCGGATAAAAACTCTTGTCGGGAAATTCATACGATAAATGCTCGGCAATCGAAAGCTCCGTGCCGATGATAAATTCGTTTTCGGTGTCCTTGTGCTCGCGTACATAGTCGATGATAGCCGTGGTAGAACCGACAAAATCGGCCTGTGCGACAACGGCCGGCTTGCATTCCGGATGAACAAGAAGCTTTGCTTTCGGATGCAGCGCCTTTGCCTTTTCGGCTTCTTCACGCGAAACGCGCGCATGCGTCGGACAGCCGCCCTGAAGCAGCTTTATCTCCTTTTCCGGCACGGAGCGCGCCACAAAATCACCGAGATTGCAGTCGGGAATAAACAGTATTTTATCGTTCGGCAGAGCTTTTACGATTTTTACGGCACTGGAGGAAGTCACACAGACATCGCATACGGTTTTTAACTCGGATGTCGTGTTGATATAGGCGACTACGGCATAACCGGGATACATCTGCTTGACCGCTTCGATCTCAGCCTTGTCCATTTGCTCGGCCATAGGACATCCGGCTTCGCTGCGTACTAAAACCACCTTTTTGTCCGGCGAAAGAATCTTTACCGTTTCTGCCATAAAACGAACACCGCACATCAAAACGTTTTTTTGCGGTGTTTTGGAGGCTTTGACGCTTAGTCCAAACGAATCGCCGACAAAATCGGCAACCTCGCAGATCTCCTCGCCCTGATAGCTGTGCGCCAAAATACAGACATCGTTTTCTTTTTTCAGACGATGGATTTCGTTTTGCATTTCGTGTATAGTCATTGTGTGTTCTCCTATATTCCGGCGTTTACGTCGTCTTCCGATTCGCGCATGGCGAGAATCGTTTTTTCGACTAACTCTTCTAACGGCATTTCAAGCATATCCGCACCGTTTTGAATGACCTCGCGCGAACAGCCGGCTGCAAATTTCGGCGTTTTGAACTTTTTAAGTACCGACTTGGTTTCTAAATCCTTTACGCTTCCGGAAGGGTGCATTCTGGCAACAGCCCCGATAAGACCGGTAAGTTCATCGGTCGCGAATAAAACCTTTTCCATGGGATGCTCCGGCTTTACATCAACGGTCAAGCCGTAGCCATGGCTTGCGACGGCGTGTATTAACTCTTCAGGCGCACCGGCTTCGCGTAAAATTTCCTGCTCTTTGATACAGTGCTCGTCCGGATATTCTTCGAAATCGAGGTCGTGTAATAACCCGACAAGGCCCCAAAAATCGCGTTCGCTGCCATAACCGAGCAGATTGGCAAAATATTTCATAACGCCCTCAACCGTGAGCGCATGCTTTAAATGAAAAGGCTCTGCGTTGTAGTCCTTTAAAAGCGTGAGTGCTTGTTCGCGCGTCATATAAAGTCGTCCTTTCTGTCATAAAAATGCGCCGGAAGCGTGCAGCCGCCGGCGCAGAATTCTTTAAAATCAGTCGGCAAAAAGCGGCGTAGAGAGATACCGGTCGCCGGTGTCGGGAAGAAGAACGACAATGTTTTTGCCGGCGTTTTCGGGACGTTTTGCAAGCTCGATAGCCGCATGTACGGCAGCGCCGGAGGAAATACCGACCAAAACGCCTTCGCTCTTGCCGATGAGCTTGCCGGTAGCAAATGCGTCTTCGTTGGCAACCGGAATAATTTCATCGTAAACCTTGGTGTTGAGCACATCCGGCACAAAGCCTGCGCCGATACCCTGAATTTTGTGCGCACCGGATTTGCCTTCGGAAAGGACAGGGGAGGTGGCCGGTTCAACGGCGACGACCTTGATGTCCGGATTCTTGGATTTCAAGTATTCGCCAACGCCGGTAATCGTACCGCCTGTGCCGACACCGGCAACAAAGATATCGACCTTACCGTCTGTGTCCTCGTAGATTTCCGGACCGGTGGTCGCGCGATGTGCAGCCGGATTTGCGGGATTGACAAACTGACCGGGAATAAAGCTGTTCGGAATTTCAGCGGCAAGCTCGTCGGCCTTGGCGATAGCGCCCTTCATGCCTTTGGTGCCGTCCGAAAGAACAAGCTCAGCGCCATATGCTTTCATGAGCTGACGGCGTTCGACCGACATGGTCTCCGGCATTACGATGATAATGCGGTAACCGCGTGCGGCGGCAACAGCAGCAAGACCGATACCGGTGTTGCCGGAGGTCGGCTCAATGATGACCGAACCGGGAACTAATTTTCCGGCGGCCTCGGCGTCGTCGATCATTGCCTTTGCAATGCGGTCTTTTACAGAACCGGCCGGATTGAAGTATTCAAGCTTTGCAAGGATCTTGGCCTTTAAGCCGTATTTTTCTTCAATGTGAGTGAGTTCGAGAAGCGGCGTTTTGCCGATAAGTTGATCTGCGGAAGTATAAATCTTAGACATGGTAAAAAACTCCTATATGTTATAAAAATAATGAATTACAGTCAAAACGAAAATACAGATACCGGACATCGGCAACATCGCCTTCCGACCGGATAATGCGAATAACGGCGAACCATCTTTGCCGCACCTCACTTCGTTTTATTGCCTACCAATCTTGTAGGTTGGTATTATAATACCACGCAGCTTTCGTTTTGTCAAGAGGTTTTTCCAAAAAAATCAAAATTTTTTATAAAAAAGCTCCGACAGCTGTCGGAGCATCATAAGTGCCTAATCTTGCAGTGTTTTTTCCAAACAAACCAAATGGACGCTGCGAATGCCGTTAAACGTACAGGTAACGATTCCGGCCTCCCGATAGCCTAAATGTGCGTAAAGCCGTCTGGCAGCCGCATTTCGCTCGTTGGTGTCCATGCGTAAGTATGGGCAGCCGTTTTCCTTGGCGTAACTCTCATAAAAACGAACAAAGGCGCTGCCGTAGCCTTTTCCGGAAAGAGTCGGATCAACCACTAATGTATGTAAAACCATGACTTTATCGTCCGGGGCTTCGGGATGCTCCCAAGCCGCGTCAGCATATTCCGGAACTTGTTCCCGGTTAATCCGTGCGGCAGCAACCACGGTGTTTTCATCCTCAAGCACGAACATTTCGCCGGCATCGATTCCCTCAAGAGCGTTCTCTTTGGTCGGATAGATGTCCCGTACCCAGCCGACAGTCGCCTTTCCGGCTTCTTCGAGATCTAAAATGCGGTTGTAAATTTCGGCAATCCGGTCGAGATCGTGAACATCTGCTTTGCGAAATTTGTACGTAGTCAAAAAGTATACTCCTATTCTTTATTTTTGCGGTCTGCATGAAATTTTGTCTGTGCGAAGCCGCATTTGCGGCAAAAATCTGTCGGCGGCTCGTTTCGGTCAAGAGATTTGCGAAAACCGGTGGCTTTGGACGATGAAAGGATTTCATCAAGGGGCGCTTCGAATAGATTTCCAAGGACAAGCGAACCGTCGCTGTCGAGACAACACGGAACGACCGAACCGTCGCACAGCACGCCGATATGGTCTTTCAACGCATAGCAGGCGATCTTTTCACAAGGTGCAGCCATCGGCGGCCAAACAAAGGCTTCGCCGTTTTCGATAAACAGCTTTTTCCGAATGCGAATTCCCTTGGTGTTGGATACCCATTCGCCGGGAAAACGAGCACGCAGCGCTTGCAGAATTTCGGCGTTCCGGCTGTTCTGACCGCCGTCGTTCCATAAACGGAATACCGAAATGATCCCTTTTTGCGATGCCCGATCGGCAAAGTCGAAACAGCCGTGTAAATACGATTCGAAATCCATGCCGGTGTTGGCCTCAAAAGCATGAAGCGAAAGACTGACCTTAAAGAGCGCCGGGGCGTTGAGCAGCGTGTCCAAAACCTTAGGCAAAAGCGTGCCGTTGGTGGTGAGGATGACGCGAAAGCCGTGTGCGTGGGCAATAGCCAAAAAATCACCGATAAGCGGATGCGCCGTCGGTTCGCCCATGAGGTGAAAGTACAGAAAATCCGTGTACGGACGAAGCCGGGCGGCAAGGAATTCAAATTCTTCGCGTGTCATAAAATGCTTTTTGCGCGTCGTTCCGGCGCAAAATGAGCAAGCGAGATTGCAGACATTGGTGATTTCCAAATAGATCTTGGCAAACATCTGTTATTGCAAATAGGCACAGGCGGCCAATGCTGCCGCCGTACCGTCCGCACAGGCCGTCGTGATCTGACGGAACGCCTTGGTGCGGCAGTCGCCGGCTGTGAAAATACCGGGCGTCGAGGTGGTGCAGCTGTCGTCTGCCTGAACATAACCGCGGTCTAACGCAACAAGATTCTGAAACGCTTCGTTGTCCGGCGCAAGGCCAATGGCTTCAAAAACTCCGTTTGCTGTGATCTTTCTTGTTTCGCCGGTTACTCCGTCGGCTATTTCCGCGCCGATCTTGTCGCCGTCGGAAAAGAACGAAAGAACCTTGACGTTTGTGATAACCTCGATGTTATCCGTACCATAGATTTTTTCAGCCGTGTTTTTTTCGCAGGTAAGCGTGGGCATATCCTGTAAAATTGTGACGGTTTCACTGGTTTCGGCAAGCTGAAGCGCTTCCGCCGCCGCCGAATTTCCGCCGCCGACTACAATAACATGTCCGCCGGCATAAAACGCGCCGTCACAGGTGGCACAGAATGAAATGCCGTTTCCGAGCAGCTCTTCTTCGCCGGGAACATTTAAATGACGGTGCTTGGCGCCGGTGGCTAAAATCACGGCACGGCATTCGTGCGTGCCGCTATCGGTAGTAACGATAAAGCCGTTTTCGGTTTTTGCAATGCCGGTCGCTTCCTCGATATCAATGTCTGCACCTTGTGCAAGCACTTGGGCAACAAAAGCGTCGGCCAGTTCTGCACCGCTTATTTCGGTAAATCCCGGATAGTTTTCAATTTTGGGCGAATAGTTTATCTGACCGCCGAAGCTTTCACGGTCGAGTACAAGCACGCTTTTTCCGGCACGGCGCGCATAAATTGCCGCTGTAAGACCGGCAGGACCTGCGCCGATAACGATAATATCTTTCATAAATATATACCTTTCTTTATCAACAGAACGCCTGTCCGCAAAAAATGCAAACAGGCGTATTGATTTTGTCGCTTGAGTTAAGCAAGATATTGCTTGATAGCCGGTACGCCGACATAGATCTGTTCGCCGTCGATCAGTGCCGGAACCTGCTTAAAGCCGTATCTCTGTGCAAGTTCTCTGTTTTCTTCTACCAAAAGCTTTTCAAAAACGACTCCGGCTTTTTCGAGAAGCGCCGCCGCAACCTTGCAGTTCGGACAGGTCTTGGTGGTAAACAGGATGACCGAGCCGGTCTTTGCTTTCGGCGTTTCGGTCGCAACTTCTTCTTTCACGCTTGCCGCCTCCTTCGTAAGTGTATCCGGAGTGACACGCAGATGACTGTGCGTAACGTCGTAGACCTTTCTGTCCTTGAATTCCTCCGATTTACCGGCATTCCAGTTCTGAACCGGACGGTAGTAACCGGTGATACGGCTGTAGACCTCGGTCTTGCGGCCGCATTTCGGGCAGGTGTAAACTTCTCCGGATATGTAGCCGTGGTCGGGGCATACCGAATAGGTCGGAGAAAGGGTGTAATAGGGTAGCTTGTGATTTTCGGCAATCTTGCGGACAAGGTTGGCGGCTGCTTTCCAATCCGGCAGCTTTTCGCCTAAGAACGCATGGAAAACCGTTCCGGAGGTGTAGAGCGTCTGAAGTTCGTCCTGAATTTCGAGCGCCGAGAATACATCGTCGGTGTAGCCGACCGGCAGGTGAGAGGAGTTGGTGTAATACGGTGCTCCGTCGTCCGAACCGGCAGTAATGATATCGGGATAACGCTTTTTGTCATGCTTGGCAAGACGGTAAGCGGTGGATTCGGCCGGTGTTGCTTCGAGGTTGTAGAGGTCGCCGTACTTTTCCTGATAATCGGAAAGGCGTTCACGCATGTGATTTAAGGTCTTCTTAGTGAATTCTTGGGCGTCGTGGTGCGTCAGATCCTCGCGTAACCACTTGGCGTTGAGGCAAGCCTCGTTCATGCCGACAAGACCGATGGTCGAAAAATGGTTTTCAAACGTACCGAGGTAACGCTTGGTGTACGGATAAAGACCCTCGTCGAGCAGTCTTGTAATGACCGTGCGCTTTACTTTTAAAGAGCGTGCGGAAATGTCCATCATATGGTTCAGACGCTCAAAGTATTCTTCCTCGTTTTCGGAAAGATAGGCAATGCGCGGCATGTTGATGGTGACAACGCCGATAGAACCGGTGCTTTCGCCGCTTCCGAAGAAGCCGCCGGACTTTTTGCGAAGTTCGCGAAGGTCAAGACGCAGCCGGCAGCACATCGAACGCACGTCGCTCGGCTCCATGTCGCTGTTGATATAGTTGGAGAAATAAGGCGTGCCGTATTTGCTGGTCATTTCGAAAAGCAGCTTGTTGTTTTCGGTTTCCGACCAGTCAAAGTCGCGCGTAATGGAGTAGGTTGGAATCGGATATTGGAAGCCGCGGCCGTTGGCGTCGCCTTCAATCATAATTTCGATAAACGCCTTGTTGACCATGTCCATTTCTTTTTTGCAGTCACCGTAGGTGAAGTCGCGCTCTTTACCGCCGACAATGGCTTTTTGGTCGGCAAGGTCAGCCGGAACCGTCCAGTCGCGCGTGATGTTGGAGAAAGGCGCCTGTGTGCCCCAGCGGGACGGTGTGTTAACGCCGAAAATAAAGGATTCAAGGCACTTTTTGACCTGCTCGTAATCGAGTCCGTCTGCCTTTACAAACGGAGCAAGATAGGTGTCAAACGAAGAGAACGCCTGTGCGCCGGCCCATTCGTTCTGCATGATGCCAAGAAAGTTGACCATCTGGTTGCAGAGCGTGGCAAGGTGGCTTGCCGGAGCGGAGGTGATCTTGCCGGTAACGCCGCCGAGACCTTCTTTTATCAGCTGCTTTAACGACCAACCGGCACAGTATCCGGTGAGCATCGAAAGGTCGTGTAAATGAATGTCGGCGTTTTTGTGGGCGTTGGCAATTTCATCGTCATAGATCTCGCTGAGCCAATAGTTGGCGGTGATCGCACCGGAGTTGCTTAAAATAAGACCGCCGACCGAGTAGGTGACCGTGGAATTTTCCTTGACGCGCCAGTCGGTGGCTTTGACGTAACTGTCGACAAGCTCCTTGTAGTCGAGAATGGTGGATTTGACGTTTCTTAACTTTTCGCGCTGACGGCGGTAAAGAATGTACGCCTTTGCCACTTCCGCGTAACCGGCTTTGACAAGAACGGATTCAACGCTGTCTTGAATGTCCTCGACCTGTACGAGATTGTTTTTGATCTTCGGTTCGAATTCTGCCGTAACCTTTAAGGCTAAGAAATCGATGATTTGGGGTACGAAATTGGTTTCGCATGCTTCGAACGCAAGCGAGATCGCCTGCGAAATTTTTTCTAAGTTGAAATCGACGATCTTACCGTCGCGCTTGATGACTTGATACATGGAAGAATGCCGTCCTTTCAAAGATGGTTTTGTGTGTTGTGCTATTACTATACCACAGACGGCTTGGTTTGTCAAGAGGAAAAACACAATATTTTGATATTTACAAAACGTCAACATACTATATATTGTGTTTTGGCGTTTCTATACGCCGCGAAGCTCCGTGCGCTTCAAGTACCGCAAAGCGGCCTTGCGACAGGCTTCGAGCGTGTTTTCATCGGGCGCTTCCAGCCCTTCTTCAATGATATCGCCGGAGTCCTTGAAGCACTGTATATAGTATTTGGCGTCAGGAGAGGCGGCGTCGGATATCCATTTTGCCATTTTTTCAAAATCCTCCGGCGCATGAAGCGACGCGACCGTTGTCGTGCGGAATTCATAGTCGGGCGAAAGACGGGCGATAAGGTTCATGGAACGTGAAATGCGCTCTGTTATTTTTTCCGGCTCGGAGGCTTTTATTCCGACTGTCGCCGGATATTTTTCGGGAGAATTCTTTACATCCATGGCGACATAATCGATAAGACCTTCTTTAAACAGCTTTTCAAGCTTATCCGGAAAAGAGCCGTTGGTATCGAGTTTAACAAAAAATCCCATTTCTTTTATGCGGCGTATAAAATCCTCTAAATCCTCTTGCATGAGCGGTTCGCCGCCGGTAATGCAGACGCCGTCCAAAAGTCCGGTTCGCTTTTTCAGAAAAGCAAAAACATCGTCCGGCGCGAGATATTCCTCCGGATGGCGTACCACAAGCGCGGCATTGTGGCAGAACGGACAGCGGAAATTGCAGCCGTCGGTAAAAACGGTTGCCGCAGTTTTGCCGGGATAGTCAAGGAGGGTCAATTTCTGATAGTAAGGAATTTTCATGACAAATGTCCTTTCGGGAGCTATATTAACTGCTGCTCGTTGATAATCAGCTTAAATTCAAGGCCGAGCTTGGCCGCAGCCTTGCGGCAGAGGATCATGCGGTCCATAAAGATTTCGAAATAGTCCATGACCGAGCTGTAATGGGTATCAACGTCGAGCTTCAGCTTGACCTTGGTGTGG
>ERZ773136.950-NODE-950-length-30450-cov-11.355980_pt1 | contig 30450 bp, 25 predicted proteins | sample MGYA00580855_ERZ773136 | MGnify/ENA primary metagenome ERZ773136 (study PRJEB29015, sample SAMEA2737860) | human gut metagenome | biome: human gut; feature: human-associated habitat; material: faeces | place: China | collected 2012 ... | reverse complement strand
GTCAGAGCGCGATGCAGCGCCGTCTGGATGCAGCGTCTGGTCGTCTGATGATGGCTGAGCAGCAGTTTTCCTATGACATGACCCGTCGGAAACTGACCGGTGGGCAGGCAGAGCTTGCCGCAGTGCAGAAAGAACTCGAGGCGGCTGCGCAGAGCTGTATTCAGAAGCGACAGGCGCAGCTGCGCCACGCCGCAGCACTGACTGATTCTCTCAGCCCCTACCGGGTACTGGGGCGCGGCTATGCGATGGTATATAACAGCAAAGGAAGACTGTGCAGTGCAGATGTTCTTGCAACCGGTGATAAGCTCACCCTGCGCGGTGCAGCGCACACAGCAGAATGTACGGTCACGTCCGTGGAGGAACTGAATGAGAGCACCCAAAAGCTTTGAAGACGGCATGGCCCGTCTGGAAACTATCCTGAGCCAGATGCAGAGCGAAGAGACGACCCTTTCCGAGTCGGTCAAACTCTACGCAGAAGCGGCTTCGCTGATGGAATACTGCCATGCTGCGCTGGAAAAAGCATCGCTTCAAATGGAGGAGATCGATGCTTCCCGCAGCGAAAAGGCAGGACCCGAAACAGAAGAATAAAAGCAAACAGTTTGCAGGGAGGAACCATTATGGAGAGCGCAGAGTATAAAAAGCAGTATGACGAATATCTGTCCCGTGCAGAAAAGGCATTGAGCCAGGCGTGTGAGCGCTATCTGCCTGAGGAATCTGACGTCTGCCGCGCAGCGCGCTACAGCCTGCTGGGCGGCGGCAAGCGCATTCGCGCTGTGCTGGTGCTGGCCGTGTGTGATATGCTCCACGGCAATGCCGAGGCAGCTGAGCAGTTTGCAGCCGCAGTCGAGATGCTGCACTGCTATTCGCTCATCCATGATGACCTGCCCTGCATGGATAACGACGATATGCGCCGCGGCAAGCCCTCCTGCCACAAGGCATTCGGTGAATCCACCGCGATGCTGGCCGGTGACGTCCTGCTGACCGAGGCTTTCGAGGCAGTCGCCGGTGCGCCTGCTCCCGCTTCTGTCTGTGTCCACGCGGCACAGGCGCTGGGCGCAGGTGCAGGCAGCCGAGGCATGGTGTACGGTCAGGAACTTGATTTGAAATATGAGGCGCTTGCCGCTACCGAGGAACAGCTCCGTCTCATCCACCGCCACAAGACCGGCGCACTCATCAATGCAGCTATCCAGATGGGCGGTGCTGCAGCACAGGCCGATGAGGTTCAGCGTAAGGCGCTGAAAGCATATGCTTATGGCATCGGTCTCGTGTTCCAGGTCGTGGACGATGTGCTGGACGTTACCAGCACCCCAGAACAGCTGGGCAAACCCATCGGCAGCGACAGCGAAAACGGCAAGACCACTTTTGTTACCCTGTATGGAACCGACGGCGCAATGGTGCTGGCGCAAAAGCTGAACGAGCAGATCTGCAATGATCTGCAGCAGCATTTTGGTGCAAAGGCAGCTTTTTTGCAGCAGCTGGCTCAGCAGCTTCTGGTGCGCAAAAACTAAAGAAAAAGGAATACAGATATGCAGTTTATTCAAAATATCTTATCAGCCAATCAGATCTTGACCGCATCGCTTCTTAGCTGGTTCATTGCACAGGTGCTAAAGACCATCATCAACTTTATTCTGCTGGGTAAATTCCAGTTAGAGCGGATGTGGGGCGATGGTGGTATGCCCAGCGCACACAGCGCGACCGTCTGCGCCATGGCTATTGTTACCGGACGCAGCGCCGGGGTTTCCTCGCCGATTTTTGCGGTGGCCTGTGTGGTGGCTATCATCACCATGCACGATGCCATGGGCGTCCGGCACGAGACCGGTGAACAGGCAAAGGTGCTGAACCAGATGATTGCCCAGTGGATCGATGTAAGCGAGAAAAACGCTCCCTTTTTGCAGAATATGCACCTGAAGGAAATGGTCGGCCACACGCCGCTGCAAGTCGTGGCGGGCGTACTGCTCGGCTCCTTGGTAGGCTTTCTGTTCCCGGTCGTGTAAAAGGCGGCAGAGACGCCCAAAGTACAAACACATAAAGGATGTGTGAATATGGAATCGTTGTTGCTGGATAAGGTCGATCAGCCCAGCGATCTTAAAAAGCTGAATGCGCAGCAGGTGGAAAAACTTTGCGCAGAGATACGGCATTTTTTGCTGGAAAATATCTCCAAGACAGGTGGCCATCTGGCCTCTAATCTTGGCACCGTAGAGCTGACCGTGGCGCTGCACCGTGTGCTGGAAACGCCTAAGGATAAGATCGTTTTTGATGTGGGGCATCAGTGCTACACCCACAAACTGCTTACCGGACGCCGGAAACAGTTTGACCATTTGCGGCAGCTGGATGGCATTTCCGGCTTTCCCAATCCTCACGAAAGTGTGCACGATGCCTTTATTGCCGGACATGGCAATACGGCGCTTTCACTCGCTATTGGTATGGCTTGGGCCAAAAAGATCAAGCATGAGCCCGGGCTTGTGGTGGCGGTGATCGGCGATGGCGCTTTTACCGGCGGCATGGTGTATGAGGGGATGAACAATATCGGCGGGCTGGACAACCTGCTTGTGATCTTGAACGATAACAAGATGTCCATCTCTAAAAATGTCGGTGCACTGGCACGATATCTGACCCATCTGCGCACAACTACGGCGTATTATGATGCCAAGGATAATGTACGCAGTTTTCTGGACGGTGTGCCATTGATTGGTACGCCGATGAAAAAATCGCTGATCGGCGCAAAAACGCTGGTACGCCGCGCTATGTACCACTCCACTATGTTTGAGGATATGGGCTTTGAATACATCGGCCCGGTGGATGGCCACAACGTGGAGGAGCTGGAACGCACCTTGCGCTCGATCTATCAGCGGCCGGGTCCCCATTTTTTGCATATTGTGACCAAAAAGGGTAAAGGTTATCAGCCGGCAGAGATGAACCCAGGAAACTATCACGGTGTATCTGCTTTTGACCCGGACGGAATGCCAGACCCGGAGGTTGCGCCGAAGGAATCCTTCTCCACTGTTTTCGGCAAACTGCTGGTGCAGGAGGGAACACAAAACCCGAAGCTCTGCGCGATCACCGCTGCCATGAAGTACGGTACCGGACTGCAATTCTTTGCCCATCGTCACCCGCAGCGCTTTTTTGATGTGGGCATGGCGGAGCAGCATGCTGTCACCTTTGCGGCCGGTCTTGCCAGTCAGGGAATGCTGCCGGTGGTGTGCATCTACTCCACCTTCCTGCAGCGCTCCTATGACCAGATCATCCACGATGTCAACCTGTTGAAGGAGAATGTGGTCTTTGCCATCGACCGCGCCGGCTTTGTCCCTGCAGACGGCGAGACCCATCAGGGCATCTATGATGCAGCCTTCCTCAGCCAGATCGGCATCCCGGTCTATGCACCCTCCAATTACGAGGAACTGCAATACTGGCTGCACTATTTGCTGCAGGACACGGTCTCCGGCCCTCGAGCCATCCGCTACCCCCGCGGCGGCGAGAGTGCAAAACTGGCGCAGTATCCCTGCACAAAGCGGGAATACGACTTTTTGTATGAAACGCCCGGGGCAGAGATTCTTCTGGTCAGCTATGCGGACGAACTGGAGGATATATTGGAGGCCGCCGATCAATTGAACGCTGCATCGCAGAATGCAGACGTTCTGAGGCTTGTAAAGCTATACCCCTTTACAGATAAACTTATCGATACTGTGTCGAAATATAAAATCGTACTGTTTGCAGAAGAATGTGTTGCAGCTGGTGGTATTGGCGAGCATCTGGCCTGCGCCTTGCAGCAAAAGGGCTGGAACGGCCGCTTTTTACACTGCGCTGTCCACACGGCCTGCCTGCCGCACGCGACTGTTCCGCAGATCAAGCAGTGCACCGGTCTGGACGCTGCGGATCTTGTGCAGGCAGTCCGGTCTGCCCTCACGAAAGGAGAAAACGAGCTGTGAAAATTCGGTTGGATCAATATCTTGTGCAGAACGGCCTTGTGCAGAGCCGGGAGCGCGCCAAGGCTCTGATCATGGCCGGTGTGGTTTTTGTCAACCAACAAAAGGTGGACAAGGCCGGCGAGATGATCAAGGAGGACGCTGTGGTCGAGGTTCGCGGCCATGATATCGGCTATGTCAGCCGCGGCGGCTTAAAGCTGGAAAAGGCCATGAAGTGCTTCCCGCTTACCCCCAACGGCAAGGTCTGCATGGACATCGGTGCATCTACCGGCGGCTTTACCGACTGTATGCTGCAAAATGGTGCCGTGAAGGTGTATGCCGTAGATGTTGGCTACGGTCAGCTGGCATGGAGCCTGCGGACGGATGCGCGCGTGGTGAATATGGAGCGCACGAACATCCGCTATGTCACGCCGGAGGATCTTGCAGAGCCCATTGATTTTTTCAGTGTGGATGTTTCCTTTATTTCTCTGCATCACATCTTCCCGGTGGCACAGCGCATCACCACCCCGGACGCCATGGGCGTCTGTCTGGTGAAGCCGCAGTTCGAGGCAGGCCGCGAGAAGGTGGGCAAAAACGGCGTGGTGCGTGACCCTGCCGTGCATCGTGAGGTGTTGCACAATGCCATGTCTTATGCTGCGGAAAACGGCTTTGTGGTGCGCGGGTTGGATTACAGCCCGGTCAAAGGGCCGGAAGGCAATATTGAGTACCTGATGTTTGTGCAGAAGAGCGACCAGCCCGCTGTGCTGGACGATGAAGCCGCCGCACAGGTGGTGGCAGCAAGTCACACCACGCTGGATCGCTGAGACTCAACTGTCAGCAAAGGAGAAACCGGTATGACGGTCTACATTTCGCCCAATCCGGGCAAGACCTCTGCCAGCGAGATCGCGCTGCGTGCGGCGCAGATCCTGCTGACCCACGGCGCAGCTGTACTGATGAGCGATGCTCTGCGGGAAAGCTGCAACACGGCAGGGGTCATTTACCTGCCGCTGGAGCGGTGTCTGAAGCGTGCTGACGTGATCCTGACCATTGGCGGGGACGGTACCATCTTGCACGAAGCGAATCTTTCGCTCCGGTACGCAAAGCCCATCCTCGGCATCAATCTGGGACGCTGCGGCTTTCTGGCTACCTGCGAGATCGGCGAAATGGAAACAAAGCTGGCCGCTGTGGCGCGGGGCGATTTCCAGCTGGACAACCGGATGCTTTTATACGCCCGGGTGCTTGGTCAGGACGGCTGGGAGGGGCACGCCCTCAATGATGTGGTCGTGACCAAGGGACGCCTGCAACAGGCCATCGACTTCAGCATTTACTGCGATGATATTCTGGTAGAGCACTACCGGGGCGATGGCGTTATCGTGGCGACCCCCACCGGCTCTACGGCCTACTCGCTGGCAGCCGGCGGCCCGATACTGGATTCTCAGACCAAGGGCGTCGTGGTGACCCCCATCTGTCCCCACAGTCTGGCCAGTCCGGCCATGGTATTTGCGCAGGAGCGCAAGCTGAACGTCTGTGTGGGGCAGGTAGCAGACGATGAAGTATTTATCAGCTGTGACGGCGGTATCGGTTACCCCCTCAAGGCGGGTGCCACCGCAGAGATCCGCCTGTCCGATCAGAACGTCAAGCTTATCACCTTTGGACGGGCAGACCAGTTTCAGGCCATTGATCAGAAACTGCGCAAAAGACAATAACACGGGAGGCGATTTTTAAGATGGCACGCAGCCGCAAAGAAGATACAAAAACAAAAGCGGAACGTTTGCAGACGATCCTACGTCTTGTGCAGGAGCATCCCATCAGCCGACAGGAGGTGCTGCTGGAGCACCTGCGGAACGAAGGCTTTGAGGTAACGCAGGCCACCGTTTCCCGCGATATCCGGGAGCTGTGCCTTGTAAAGGCAGCCACCACCGAGGGCTACCGCTATGTTTCCAGCCGGAACGAAAGCTTCAATCCCAAGACCCAAGGGCGCTTTGAGACCATCTTCCACGAGTCCGTTCTGGGGGTAGATTACGCCGGACATGTTGTGTTGGTAAAATGCTATTCCGGCATGGCCAATGCTGCCTGCGAGGTTTTTGACGCTTTACAGTGGAAAAACGTTGTCGGTACTCTTTCCGGTGATGACACCTTTTTAATTGTTGCGCGCTCGGAGCGCGATGCTAAAACCATTTGTTCGGAGCTGACCCGTTATGTGGGGCAGAGATGACGGTAGGAGAACGAAGCCATGCTGAGCAGCCTGCAAATTGAAAATGTTGCCGTGATCCAGAAGGCAGAGGTGCACTTTGAACCGGGGCTGAATGTGCTGACCGGCGAGACCGGTGCGGGCAAATCCATCTTGATCGACTCCATCAATGCGATCCTTGGCAACCGCACCTCTAAGGACTTGGTGCGTACCGGGGCTGCAAAGGCGGTGATCCGCGCCGCCTTTGAGCAGGTGCCGCCTGCTGTGCTGGATAAGCTGGAGCAGTCCGGCTACGAGCGCTCCGAAGCACTGCTGCTCAGCCGTGAGATCACCGCCGAGGGCAAGAGCAGCTGCCGCATCAACGGAATGCCGGCTACGGCAGCCGTTCTGCGGGAGCTGTGCGGCGGTCTGATCAACATCAACGGCCAGCACGATTCGGTGGGTCTGCTCAACCCGGCGCATCATCTGGGCATTTTAGACGATTATGCGCAGAACCGCACTGTTTTTCAAGAGTACTATACCCTGTACCGGGAGCTGGTGCGGGTCAAGCGGGAGCTGGATGCTCTGATCACTGACGAGGCTGAAAAGCAGCGCAAGATCGACCTGTTGCAGTATCAGGTGCAGGAGATTGAGGATGCCGGGCTGACTGCCGGTGAGGAGCAGACGCTGGAAAACCGCCGGAAGGTGCTGTCCAATGCGTCTGCCATCCGGGACCGGCTGGCGCAAAGCTATGCGCTGCTTTCCGGCAGTGATGATGCCGCAGGCGCTGTGGATCTTCTGGGGGAAGCCTCCAACGCGGTGGATGCCGCTGCGCAGTTAGACCCTGCGCTTACAGCCGCCGCCGGGCAGCTGCTGGACTTATACTATAACGCCAAGGATGTGGCCGCAGATCTGATCGGGCGGCTGGACACCTACGACACCAACGATGCAGAACTGGACGAGGTGGAGCAGCGACTGGATCTTTTGTACCGGCTGAAGCGCAAATACGGCAGCACAGTGGAGGACGTGATCGCTTTCGGGCAAAAGGCCCGGGAAGAGCTTGATAACATCCAGCATTCCCAGCAGCGCTATGATGCATTGCAGGCAGAAAAGCTGCGTCTTTACACAAAAGCGCGGGAAAAAGCAGAGGTTCTGACCCAGACCCGACTGAAGGCCTTTGAGGAACTGAACACCCGCATTTCCGGCACGCTGGACTTTTTGAATATGCCGGGTGTGCGTATGACCTTGCGGCATACCCGCGGTCCGCTGGCCAGCCATGGACAGGACAGCGTTGAATTCTACATCTCAACAAACCCCGGTGAAGCACCCAAGCCGCTGGCCAAGATCGCGTCCGGCGGCGAGCTGAGTCGCATCACCCTTGCAATCAAAAATGCAATGGCCGATAAGGACGCCGTGCCTACCGTGATCTACGATGAAATCGACAGCGGTGTGTCCGGCAAGGCCGCGGGACGCATCGGCGAGGTGCTGCGTCAGAGTGCGCAAGGGCATCAGATCCTGTGCATCACCCATACGGCGCAGATTGCAGCACTGGCTGATTGTCATCTGCTCATCCAGAAAAATGTGTCCAACGAGCGCACCTATACCGAGATCCATCCGTTGGATGAAAATGGCCGTGTAGAGGCCTTGGCGCGCCTCATCTCCGGCGACCACGTTACCGAGCTTTCCCGCGCCAATGCACGAGAGATGCTGCAGGAGCGCAAGCACGGCGGATGATGCAGCGGAATGCATTTTTGCAGAAAGGACAGCTCTTGACAAGGCGGCGGTCTTGTGATAGAGTAGACAATGTTAATGGCGATGAAGGGAACAAGTACCCTGAAGTGTTCTGTCCAGAGAAGTCCCGGTTGGTGCAAGGGATCACAGAACAGCAGGGGAAATACCTCCCGGAGCTGCAGGCTGAATGTGTAAGGGGCTAGTAGGCTGTGCCGCGTGCGAGCGTTAAAGACGCAGGAGTGTCACTCTACTCTGGGGTGCGCACTCGTAAGGCCGCTTCCGTGAGGAAACGGCAAACAGAGGTGGTACCGCGAAGTTATCTCGCCCTCTGCCAAATTCATTTTTGGCAGAGGGCGTTTTTGTTTCCTCTGCCCCAAAAACAGGAGGTTTTTTCCATGACGCTGTACGAAGAACTGAAAGCCCGTGGTCTGGTAGCCCAGATCACCGATGAAGAGATCATTGACCTGATCAACAACGGCAAGGCTACTTTTTATATCGGCTTTGACTGCACTGCCGACAGCCTGACTGCCGGCCATTTTCTGGCGCTGACCCTGATGAAGCGCCTGCAGCTGGCAGGCAACAAGCCCATCGCCCTGATCGGCGGCGGCACTACTATGATCGGTGACCCCTCCGGCCGCACCGATATGCGCAAGATGCTGACCAAGGACGATATCGCTCACAATGCCGCCTGCTTTAAGAAGCAGATGGAGAAGTTTATCGATTTCTCCGAGGGCAAGGCTCTGATGCTGAACAACGCCGACTGGCTGTTGGACCTGAACTATGTTGAGTTGCTGCGCGAGGTGGGCGCCTGTTTCTCCGTGAACAACATGTTGCGCGCCGAGTGCTACAAGCAGCGCATGGAGAAGGGCCTGTCCTTCCTAGAGTTCAACTACATGATCATGCAGAGCTACGACTTCTACTACATGTTCCAGCACTACGGCTGCAATATGCAGTTCGGCGGCGACGACCAGTGGAGCAATATGCTGGGCGGCACCGAGCTGATCCGCCGCAAGCTGGGCAAGGATGCCTACGCTATGACCGTGACCCTGCTGACCGACTCTCAGGGCAAGAAGATGGGCAAGACCGCCGGCAACGCTGTCTGGCTGGACCCCAATAAGACCAGCCCCTTCGAGTTCTACCAGTACTGGCGCAACGTGGGCGATGCCGATGTGATGAAGTGCATCCGTATGCTCACCTTCCTGCCGCTGGAGCAGATCGACGAGATGAGCACATGGAAGGATCAGCGCCTGAACGAAGCTAAGGAAATTCTGGCTTACGAGCTGACCAGCATGGTCCATGGCAAAGAAGAGGCCGAGAAGGCCCAGAATGCTGCCCGCGCACTGTTCAGCGGCAGCGCAATGGATACCGAGCACATGCCTTCTACTCAGCTGACCGAGGCCGACCTGACCGATGGCTCCATCGGTATCCTGACCCTGATGGTCAAGGCTGGTCTGGCAGCATCCAACGGCGAGGCACGCCGTCTGGTCGTGCAGGGCGGTGTTCTGGTGGATGGCGAAAAGGTAGCCGCTCCCACCGTTGGCTTCACTGCTGAGCAGCTGGCAAAGGGTATTGTGATCAAGAAGGGCAAGAAGATCTACCACAAGGTCACTCTGTAAAAATATTGAACATGAAAATGCCGGTGTACTCTGTTTTGGAGTGCACCGGCATTTTTTTCACTTGATGGAGGATTGCTCGCTTGCTTGCAGAATTTACAGCTCGTAAGCCTTCTTCAATGCTTCGTAAGCTGCATCCTCATTCTCTGCGTGGACCAGCAGGGAAATATCCAGATCGCTGGTGGTGATAAGCAGTACTTCAATGCCGGCCATTGCCAGAGAATTCAGTGCACGGGCAGCTACGCCGCAGCTGGTGACCATTTCTTCACCAAACAGGTTCAGCTTGGAATAACCCACGCTGATCAGCGGAGAAGCCTTGGCATCCTTGTCCAGATTTGCAACGGAAATAGCCTTCATCACCAGCGGAAGATCACTGCTGGAAGCGGTAAAGCAGAAATCGATGGTGGTGCCATGGGGTGCACTCTGGCTGATCATATCTACGACCACACCGTTATCTGCAAAGATCTGCAGGTAACGTGCGAGGCTGTTGCCCTTGAACTCTACATCCTGCACACTGATCATCATGAGGCTCGGCTCAATATTGATCTTCGATACTCCGTACATAAGGATCCTCCGTTCTGCCCGAAAGGCGGGCTTCAACAATACAAAAATATTCAGGTAAGCTGCAAAAACTCCGGGTCGATATTTTCCCGGGCAATGGACTGAATCATTTCCAGGCTGAAATCTGGATACGCCTGTCGTACTCCGTGGGCCTTTGTAAGGGCTTCGGTATAATCGCGGAACAGGTAGGTACGCACATTGGATTTGCCTGCATCATAGTGGGTCATCGTCGGCAGAAGTCTGGGAGAGAGCACGCTGCAACGGACAGTGCCGTCCGGTTCGGTCGTTTTTTCAAGCTGAACCGATAAAATTGCGCCGACCAGCTGATTGGGCTTTTCCTGCGTGCTGATAAAATTGCCCAGAGAATAGGCCGTGAAAACCTTTCTGCCATCTGCTGCAGTCAGCCACTGAGCGTTCTGCAATACATGTGGATGCGTACCTACGATCAGGTCAGCACCCCAGTCTGCAAGGTTCTGCGCCAGAGTTCGCTGCGGATCTGCGATGGCATGGCTGTTTTCTACGCCCCAGTGCACACCCACCACCACAAAATCTGCAAGCTGACGTGCCGCTTTTACCTGCTGCTCGATCACATCGGTCTGGCTGGTATAGATCACATTGGCCTGCATGGAGCTGTTCTGCGGGATGCCATTGGTATGCTCTGTGTAGGAAAGATATGCGATCGTTACACCATTGACAGTCTGCAGCGGGATATGACCGTAGTCGCTTTCTCCCTTCCACAAACCGATCGTTACAACGTCCTCCGGCATGCTGTCCCAGAACCGCAGGGTAGCGGCAATGCCGGAAGCGCCTTTATCGTAGGTGTGGTTATTGGACAGGCTGAACACCCGCACACCCGCCCGGTAAAGCGCACGGGCGCAATCGCCCGGCGTAGAAAAGCATGGGTAGGAGGATGGCTCCAATTCATCCGTGCAGAGCGTTTCCTGATTGATCCAGTTCACATCATGCTGTGCATAAAAAGGCGCAATATGTTCGTAACAGTAATCGAAACTGTAAGCTTCCTCTCCGGAAGCGCGGCGCTGCGCCTGCTTATAAATGGGAGCGTGGATCAGATTATCTCCTGTTGCAGAAAAGCGGACAATCTGAACCAGCGGCTGCGGTTCCGGCTCTGGCGCAGGCTCTGCTTCTTCCGGCTGTGATACAGTGGCAGAACCTGCAGAAGAGCTTTCCGTGCTCACCGGTTCTGCCGTCGGTATGCTTTCCTGCAGAAAGAACTTTGGCAGCAAAGGCAGGCAGAACAGAAATACGATCAGCACCGCTCCGGCTGTCCAGAAAGCCTGCCTTCTGGCGCGGCGTTTTGCAGTCGGTCTGCGCCGGTGCTGTTGCGGGGATTGTTTGCTCATCCGCGTCCACATCCTTCCACCATGTTTCTGCCAAAAGCAGAGCAATCAGGCTTTTTAAAGTGCAGCGATCATATCACCCATATTGTACAGGCCCGGCTCCTTTTTTGCAAGGTAAACAGCAGCATTTACCGCGCCGTTTGCAAAAATATTGCGGGAATAAGCGGTGTGCTTGAGGGTGATCACTTCATCCGGGCCGCAGAACAGCACTTCGTGATCACCCACGATGCTGCCGCCGCGCACGGAACTGATACCAATTTCCTTCGGGTCGCGCTTCTGGCGGACAGAAGAACGGTCGTAAACATAATGATATTCGCCATTGTTCTGCTCATTGATGGCATCGGCCAGCATCAGAGCGGTGCCGCTGGGTGCATCCAGCTTGTTGTGGTGGTGCTGCTCCACGATCTCAACATCGTAGTTCACACCCAGAATAGCCGAAGCGCGCTTGCACAGCTCCGACAGCACATTGATGCCCATGGACATATTAGCGCTCTTGAACACCGGCACCGTGCGGGATAGCTGCACCACCTTGAGCTGCAGCTCTTCCGAAAGGCCGGTGGTGCACACCACGATGGGCAGCTTGTGAGCTTCACAGTAGGGCAGAGCCTTTTCCACAGCGGCCGGAGAGCTGAAATCGATGATCACATCGCCCTTGCCGTCCAGCTTTTCCAGGCTGTCATACACAGGGATGCCGTTCTGTTCGCCATCCTTTATGTCGATGCCTGCAATCACACGGCAGTCCTCGCGCTGTGCGATCATATCACACAGCACATGGCCCATGCGGCCGCCGATGCCCTGAATCACAATATCCGTCATAATTTTTATCCTTTCCTGCCCGTTTTGCATATCGGCATATCGCAAAATGCCCGGACAGAGCGCTCCGCCGGGCATTTTGCAGCCAAAAACTTATTCTGTAATAAGACCCTCTGCACGCAGAGCCTTTTCAATATACTCCTTGTGTGCCTCGCTCGGCTCTACCAGAGGCAGACGGCACTCGCCAGCTTCCCAGCCCAGCACATTCATGGCGTACTTCACCGGAATGGGGTTCACTTCACAGAACAAAGCATCTGCCAGCGGCAGCATTTCCAGCTGCAGCTCACGGGCCTTTGCGGTATCGCCGTCAAAGAATGCCTTGCAGCAGTTGTGCACCAGCTCCGGCTTGACATTGGACACGACGCTGATCACGCCCTTGCCGCCCAGAGCCAACAGGGGAACCACCTGATCGTCGTTGCCGGAATAAATGTTCAGCTCGTCGCCGCACAGCTGTGCGATCTTGGCTACCTGAGAGATGTTGCCGGAAGCTTCCTTGATGCCGTTGATCAGAGGATGCTTGCTCAGTTCCAGAGCAGTCTCCGGGGCAATGTTCAGGCCGGTGCGGGAAGGCACGTTGTACATGATCACCGGGATGCCTCCGGCCTCAGCCATGGCGGTAAAGTGAGCAACCAGACCAGCCTGCGTGGTCTTGTTGTAATAGGGAGTCACCATCAGCAGAGCGTCTGCGCCGCATTCGGCAGACTTTGCGGCCAGTGCGCAGCCGTGGTCGGTATCGTTGGAGCCGGCACCGGCAATGACGGGCACACGATGGTTTACAACATCCACCGTATACTTGATGGCGGCAAGCTGCTCCTCATCGGTCATAGTAGAGCACTCGCCGGTGGTGCCGCAGATGATGATGGCATCGGTATGGTGCGCGATCTGATCCTCAATAATGCGGCCCAGCTCGTCAAAGTTGATGCTTCCGTCCTCGTACATCGGGGTGATAATGGCAACACCCGCGCCGGTAAAGACAGGATTCTTCATAGCCTAAAAACTCCTTTGTATGCGCTTTTGCGCAAAATATACTTAGTCGAAATAGCCCTTTGCGGCCAGCAGCTCTGCCAGCAGAACGCCGCCGCCTGCAGCACCGCGCAGGGTGTTGTGGCTCATGCAGGCAAACTTGTAATCAAACAGGGTGTCCTCCCGCAGACGGCCGATGCACACTGCCATACCGTTTTCGGTGTTGCGATCCAGCTTGGGCTGCGGACGATCCGGCTCAGTAAAGTAGTGCAGGAACTGCTTGGGAGCGCTGGGCAGGTTCAGTTCCTGTGCAGGGCCGCGGAAGTTCGCCCAAGCTTCCAACATCTGCTCCTTGGTGGGCTTTTTGTCAAAGCTTACGAACACGGCTGCGGTGTGGCCGTCCGAAACAGGCACACGGAAGCACTGTGCAGTGATGACCGGCTTCTCGGCATTGACGATCTGGTCGCCCTCAATGTGGCCCCACAGCTTCAGCGGCTCGCGCTCGCTCTTTTCCTCCTCGCCGCCGATGTAGGGGATCACGTTGTCCACGATCTCAGGCATCCGGTCAAAGGTCTTACCAGCACCGGAAATGGCCTGATAGGTGCACACCAGCGCCTTGCTCACGCCAAAGTCCTTCATCAGGGGATGCAGGGCAGGCACATAGCTCTGCAGGCTGCAATTGGACTTGACGGCGATGAAACCGCGCTTGGTGCCCAGACGCTTACGCTGGGCGGGAATGATCTCGATATGGTCGGCATTGATCTCAGGTACCACCATAGGAACGTCCGAGGTGAAACGATGGGCACTGTTGTTGGAGACCACCGGGCACTCAGCCTTGGCGTATGCTTCCTCCAGTGCTTTGATCTCGTCCTTGGGCATATTGACAGCGCAGAAAACAAAATCCACCTGCGAAGCAACTTCCTCTACCTTGGAAGCGTCCAGAACGGTCATCTTCTTCACGCTCTCCGGCATGGGAGTAGTCATGGCCCAGCGGGAGCCCACTGCATCCTCATAGCTTTTGCCCGCACTGCGGCCGGATGCAGCCAGCACGGTCAGTTTGAACCAGGGATGATTCTCCAGCAGAGTCACAAAACGCTGACCCACCATACCAGTTGCGCCTACGATACCCACTTTATACTGTCTATCCATTTCCAGCACCTTTCCTTTCAAAAAAACAAACAGCAAATCTTATCATTGTGCACAACACGGCTTGCAAACCGGACAGCGATGCAATATAATAGATACTGTTTATACAGATTCTATAATATCATTGATACGTTGTCCGTGTCAATCATCGGAAAGGCAAATGCACAGTATGTTAAAAAAAGATTTTTGGTATGATTTACCCAAAGAGCTCATTGCACAGGAACCTGCGTCCCCTCGGGATGCGGCACGGCTGATGGTTCTGAGCCAAAAGGACGACAGCATCCAGCACAAGGTATTCCGCGACCTGCCGGAATTTCTGGAGCCGGGAGATCTTTTGGTAGTGAATAATTCCAAGGTGCTGCCCGCCCGCATCGTGGGCGTCAAGCAGCCTACCGGTGCCGTGTGCGAGCTGCTGCTGCTGCGGCAGGTGAAGGGAGAGCAGTGGGAGTGCCTGGCAAAACCCGGCAAGCGGATGCAGCCCGGCACGAAGGTAAGCTTTGGTGACGGCAGCCTGACCGCTGTGGTGGACGAGACCATGGAGGACGGCAACAAGTACGTTACATTCTATTATGATACCGAAACGCTTTATGAAAAGCTGGATGAATTTGGCAAGATGCCGCTGCCGCCCTACATCACAAAGCAGCTGGAGGATCAGAGCCAGTACCAGACCGTCTATGCCAAGGAGCTGGGCAGCGCAGCTGCTCCCACCGCCGGGCTGCACTTTACCCCGGAGCTGATGGACACCATCCGCGCCATGGGGGTCGGCATTGCCGAGGTCACCCTGCACGTTGGTCTGGGCACCTTCCGACCTGTGCAGGAGGACGAGATCTCCGACCATAAGATGCACAGCGAGTGGTACTCCATCAGCGAGGAGACCGCCCGGCGCATCCGCGAGACCAAGGCCGCAGGCCACCGGGTCATCGCTGTGGGCACTACCAGCTGCCGCACACTGGAGGCTGCCGCTGCCAAGTACGGCGAGATCAAGGCTTGCAGCGGCAACACCTCCATCTTCCTGTACCCGGGGGTGAAGTTCAACTGCATCGACGGTCTGATCACCAACTTCCATCTGCCGGAGAGCACCCTGATCATGTTGGTGTCCGCCCTGTACGGCTACGAAAAGACCATGCACGCCTATGAGGTAGCTGTGGCAGAGAAGTACCGTTTCTTCTCCTTTGGCGATGCGATGCTGATAGTCTGATGCAAAATTCGCGCTTTTTGCGATATTTGTATGTGAAAGGTAAGGATGCGATCTGCATCCGCCGCTCCCCTTACAATTACGGCAGACCGCTGCTGTGATCATTCTGATAACTTGCAGGCTCGTGGCCTGCATCGAGGCTGCACGGCTGTTTTCCGTGCGCAGAAAGGAACGAATAATCATGCCTTCTTTGACGACTTACACCCTGCTCAAGCAGGAGCACAGCGCCCGGCGGGGCGAGTTCAAAACCGTGCACGGCACGGTTCAGACCCCTGCCTTCCAGAACGTTGCCACCGCTGGTGCCATCAAGGGCGGCCTGTCGGCGCAGGATCTGAAGGATATCGGCGCGCAGGTCATGCTGTGCAACACCTACCATCTGCATCTGCGTCCCGGCGACAAGCTGGTAGCGGATATGGGCGGCCTGCACAAGTTTACCTGCTGGAACGGGCCTATCCTGACCGACAGCGGCGGATTTCAGGTGTTCAGTCTGGCAAAGCTGCGCAAGATCACCGAGGAGGGCGTGACCTTCGCCTCCCATCTGGACGGGCACCGCATCTTTATGGGGCCCGAGGAGAGTATGCAGATTCAGGCAAATCTGGGCTCTACCATCGCCATGGCCTTTGATGAGTGCGTAGAGAACCCCGCCCAGCACGATTACTCCAAGGACAGCTGCGAACGCACCACCCGCTGGCTGAAGCGCTGCAAGGCCGAAATGGCACGCCTGAAGCACGAGGGTATCTCGGTCAACCCGGATCAGCTTCTGTTCGGCATCAATCAGGGCTGTACCTATGCAGACCTGCGCGTGGAGCACATGAAGCAGATTGCAGAGCTGGAGTTGGACGGCTACGCCATCGGCGGTCTGGCTGTGGGCGAGCCCACCGAAGTGATGTATGAGATGATCAGTCAGGTGGAACCGCACATGCCCAAGGACAAGATCCGCTATCTGATGGGTGTCGGCACTCCCGGCAACATCATCGAGGCCGTAGCCCGTGGTGTGGATTTGTTTGACTGCGTTATGCCCAGCCGCAATGCCCGCCACGGCCACCTGAATACATGGAGCGGCATCATTAACATCAAGAATGCCAAGTATGAGCGGGACGAGCGTCCCATTGATCCCGCCTGCGGCTGCCCGGTGTGCCGCAACTATTCCCGCGCCTACATCCGGCACCTGCTCAAGGCAGATGAGATGTTGGGTATGCGCCTGACCGTGATGCACAATCTGTGGTTCTACAATCATCTGATGGAACGTATCCGGGACGAACTGGATGCCGGCACCTTTACCGCCTTCCATGACAGATACGTTAAACTTCTGGATACCCGAATTTAAACTTTAGCCTTGCAACAAGGCTGATAAGAGGGTATAATAGCATTATCTGAATTTTTGAGAGGAGATTTTGCCCCATGCAATTTCTGACTACCACGTCCGAAGGCTATATCAGCCTGTTCTTCACGCTGGCACTGATGCTGGTCCTGCTGTACTTCATGATCTACCGTCCTCAGAAGAAGCAGGAAAAGAAGGATGCCGCTATGCGCAGCAGTCTGGAGATCGGCGATCAGGTCACCACCATCGGTGGTGTCATTGGCCGCGTTGTCGCCATCAAGGATGACACCTTTGTTCTGGAGACCGGCGCTGACCGCGTGAAGATCCGCTTCACCAAGTCTGCGATCTCTTCGGTCGAAAAGCTGAACATGGACAAGGCTCCTGCCGACAAGAAGTAAGCGTTTACACCGTGCATACATGAACCGCCTCCCTGCATAGACTATGTGCAGGGAGGCGGTTTTGTTATGTCTGAGTCTCGAGGTTTCCCGGCGGAGCTTCTTTCGTTTCTGCTTTTCGGGGTGCTGGGGGTAGCTGTAACGGCGGCAGCTTTGGCATGTTTTGCGCAGCTGATGGCCGGGCAGGGCTGCTCCGGCAGTGTAGTGCCGATACTTGCCACAACAGCCGTGTGCATGGGCAGCCTGCTGTGTGCACTGACGGCAGCGTTTCGTAAAAAGGCGCGCGGTCTGCTGACCGGACTGCTCCAAAGTACATTTCTGGCAGTGCCGCTGGCGCTTTCTGCTATATGGAACGGCACAGCCGCTGAGCCTGCTGTGGTATGCCGCCTTCTGGCGGTGCTACTCTGCGGTTGCATTGGTGGGCTTCTTGGAGTCACCCTGCGCAGTCGCAGACACACGCTTCGTTGATCGATCCGGCAAATCGAATCCATCAGAGGGAGAAAACAGCGTATGTGGATCTATGAACAGACAAAATCAGAAGAAAACTTTTCTTTGCTGCCGCAGACGGTCGGCCTACCGGTGCAAACAGCAGAGTCTGCCCTGTCGCCCGCGCCGGCACAGGCAGCTGAACCGGCAGAACAATTGACGCAAAAAGAGCCCTGCACCCCGGCAAAGCGCCACGCCACCCGAGATTGCTGGCTGCTGGCTGCGGCGTTTCTGCTGGGGTGTACGGCAGCCGGTGTATTGCAGGCCGTATGCGATGCCCGGCAGACAGAACTGCTGCAGTATTATCTGGAAGCGTGGCAAAGGCTGTTTGCGCCGGGCAGTATGCAAGGAGCGGTACAGCTTTTCGGCATGGAATACCTGACACTCGGCCTTGTGGTCAGCCTATTTCTGGTATTGGGGCTTTCTGCCCTTGGCCCAGTAATGATCTTTGGCAATATGATGTTGTACGGCTTGGGCAGCGGGTTGCTTATGGTACAGCTTTGCGCCGCAGGCGGATGGAAAACGGTACTTCTGGCGCTGCTGTGGACAGGCCTGCCGGCGGCAGCAGCAAGCGGCTGTCTGTGCTTTTTCGGGGCTTGTGCTTTGCAGGTCAGCAGCCGGATCCACGCCTACTCCTTCCGCAGGCATCCCGGCGGACAAGCCCGCCCCGGGGTACAGGCACTGTTGGGACAATATCTGCTGACCATGGTGGTGCTGCTGCCGCTGTGCGGTGCGGCAGCAGGGCTTTCGTATCTTGGCAGTCGCCTGTGAACAGCATCCTTTTCTTGCGGGTTTTGGCACAGTGTGTTACAATAACAAAAGACCATAATAAATGAGGGACAGACATGAAATTGAAATCCGTCTATGTATGCTCCAATTGCGGAGAGACAAGCCCCCGCTGGATGGGGCGCTGCCCCAGCTGCGGCAGCTGGAATACCATGAACGAGGATGTTGTTGCTGAAGCGCCCAAGGCGGGGACTCCTGCCGCCCGTCAGGCTGCCGCGGCTCGTCAGGAGGGCGTGACCACCCTGACCGCCCGGCGGCTGTCAGAGATCAGCACGACGGAGGAAAAAAGCCGCATCCTGACCGGCATCTCGGAACTGGACCGCGTATTGGGCGGCGGTATCGTGCTGGGCGGTGTAGTGCTTTTGAGCGGTGAGCCGGGCGTGGGTAAATCCACCATGCTGTTACAGCTGTGCGGTGCCATCTCCAATCAGCACAGCGTGCTGTATATCACTGGCGAGGAATCTGTCCGGCAGGTCAAGCTGCGGGCAGCGCGGCTGAAGGTACCGCAGAATAACATCTTTCTGGCGGCGGAAAACGACGTAGACGAGATTTGCGGTCTGATCGAAAAAGAAAAGCCGGATCTTGTGGTCATCGACTCCATCCAGACCATGCGCTGCATGGATATCTCGTCCTCGTCCGGCACGGTCAGTCAGGTGAAGGAGAGTGCCGCCCGGCTGCTGGCGGTAGCCAAAAAGCAGGAGATTCCCATGTTTATCGTGGGTCATGTGAACAAGGATGGCGCAATTGCAGGCCCCAAGGTCATGGAACATATCGTGGATACGGTGCTCTACTTTGAGGGCGACAAGATGCTGCCGTACCGCATTCTGCGGGCAGCCAAAAACCGCTATGGCTCCACCAATGAGCTGGGAATGTTCGATATGACCGGCACAGGACTTGCCGAGATTGAAAACCCATCCCAGATGCTGCTGGAAGGACGTCCGCTGGGGGTTTCCGGCAACTGTGTGGCCTGTACCATGGAGGGCAGTCGTCCCATCCTGAGCGAGATACAGGCACTTGCCACCAAGACGAATTTTCCGGCACCCCGTCGCGCCTGCAGCGGATACGACTATAACCGCATGAATCTTTTGATTGCCGTGCTGGAAAAGCGGGCAGGGTACTTCTTTGGAAATCTGGATGTTTACGTCAACATTGTGGGCGGCATTGCACTGCGGGATACCGCCTGCGACCTTGCAGTCTGCCTGAGTATGGTCTCCTCGCTGCTGGACCGCCCGGTCAGTGATAAGCTTATCGCTATCGGAGAGGTAGGTCTGGGCGGGGAAGTGCGCAGTGTGCCCAACCTGGAGCAGCGTCTGCACGAGGCTGAGCGTATCGGCTTTGAGCGGGCGGTCATCCCAAAGCACAGCCTTGCACACCTGAATGCCGCAGATTATCCCGGCATGAAGCTGGTCGGTGCAGCGTATATCGCAGATGCCATCAATGCACTAAAAAATGACCGCCTGTGATGAAACGAGGAACCTATGTCGATTTATCTGGACGAAAGAAACCCCGGCAAGCACGCACCCTTTGAGGATGCTGCGCCGGATATTGTAGAATATGTGCGGTACCTTGAGGTGATCGCCGGTAAAAGCGCCAATACAGCTTTCAGTTATTACTGCGACCTGCGCTCCTTCAGCCGCTTTATGAAGCGCCGCCGCGGGCTTGTGGCCACGGATGCAGAATTTAAGGAGATCGACCCCAAGGGGCTGGATACGGCCTTCTGGGGCAGCATAACAAAAGAGGATATCTACGAATATCTGTATTTTCTGAACCGGGAGTGCGGCAACAAAAAATCCTCTACCGCCCGGCGGCTGGCCAGTCTGCACGGTTTTTATGATTATCTGGTCAATCAGGTCAACCGCTTATCCGAGGACCCTACGGCGGCCATCCGCCCGCCCAAACAGGATAAGGTCTTGCCCAAGTACCTGACGGCAGAGCAATCCATTTCGCTTTTGGAGAGCACCCAGACCCAGAGTGATTTCCCGGAGCGGGATTATTGCATGGTGGTGCTGTTCCTCAACTGCGGCATGCGTCTTGCAGAGCTGGTAGGCATGGACCTTGGAGACATCGATTTAGAGCAGCGTCAGATCCGCCTGTTCGGCAAAGGCCATAAAGAGCGTATGGTCTACCTGAATGATGCCTGCGTGGAGGCACTGCAACTATATCTGCGCAAGCGCAACACCATGGAGGGGCTTTCGCCCAAGGAAAAAGCGGTGTTTATTACCCGTATGCGCAAGGAACGTATTTCGAACCGCAGAGTAGAACAGCTGATCTCCGGTGCAATGAAGGCTGCGGGGCTGAAGGGCTTTTCCACCCATAAGTTGCGTCACACCGCCGCAACGCTGATGTATCAGACCGGCAATGTGGATATCCTTACCCTCAAGCAGCTTCTGGGGCACAGCAGTGTGGGAACAACACAAATTTATACGCACCTGCAAGAATTTCAGGTGCGCTCTGCCATTGAGAAAAACCCGCTGGGCAAGGTACTACCCATCAAAGCTGCAAAAGCAAGCTTGGATACAACAGATGCAGCAGGGGAGACATCTGTTGAAAATGACCCGGCGGGAGAGGACGCTTCTGAGCCGTCCGGCCCTATGGCGGCCTTTGAGGGCGCTGCACAGGATGGCTTCCGGGCAGATATCTCGGCAATGTCCAACGATGAAATAGACGATTCATCGCGCGATACTTAAACCTGTACAAAACGTCTGAGACGATTCAAAGACCTATGGCGCGATCCGGCTTGACCGGATAACGTCATGGGTCTTTATAATTTACATTATAAGCAGTCAGCAGCAATACATACAGGAGCATCCATAGAAACGCGCAACGTAATGTCTACACAAAAACAAATAAACAACCACAGCCGCAACATGAAATGTTATAAAGCAAGCACATAGATGCTTACTGGAATAAAATGAATTACAAATGAACTGATGCAGCAGCGCATAACACAGGAAGCATCTGTAAGCATGAGACAAATAAAACCATAAAATATGATAAAATTTGCAGAATGTGCAAAACGGCTGAACTAAGCCCGAAAATGAGCCAGCTGAGGCTGAAACGCCAAAATTCCGGGAAATGGGCATTTTTCACTTCCCTGAGTTTCGCATAACGTGCATTATACGAAACAGTCACAATTAAAAAGAGAAGCTGCCCTTCTCTCTTTCTGTCAGATTTTCGGCAGCTTCTGTGGACGCTTTTCTGTTTGCACACGGCCGCTTCTACGCCGCTGGACGTATTACCAGCATGTTCAAACGTTTGACTTATGCCTGCGGTAGCCGTTCCGGTGTGTTACAGGTCCTGTTATAAAAGCAGTATCGTTTCTTTTCCTTTGGTGATGCGATGTTCATTTCACCGGCAGCGGTTCTGTGCCGAAGTATGTACAGATGGCTTCGTAATAAATGCGTGCCACTGTCTTGCAGCCCTGTTCACTGCCAAAATGCTCCACATCCTCATCGTTCGTCACAAAACACTGCTCTGCCAACACTGCCGGACAATCCACATCCTCCAGCAGCGTAAAGCTGCGCTCAGGCCGAACCTGCGTGTAGGTATTCTCCACCAGCTGCTTCTGGTCGTTTTCCAGATAATAAATGTAGCGTACTCCCCCTCGCCCGCGCAGCCTTGCGCCGATGCTCTGCATTCCACCGGCCAGCAGTTTTGCAAAATAAAAACTTTCCTGATGCCATGTACGCCCGGGCACTGCCGGATAGCATTCAAAACCGGCTGCCGTAGAGCCATTGGCCGCGGAGTTGCCGTGGATGGACAGCAGCAGCTGCGGGCTTTGAGCGCTGGCTGCTGCTGCACGTTGGGCAGGTGTCGCGGTTTCATCAAAGCTTTCCCGGGTCTGCAGCGGAATGTAATTAGAATCCTCTTCTAACCATTGGAGCAGCGCAGCAGCCGTAGCTGCGGTGACCTGTTTTTCTTCGACCACTCCCCTTGCGCCCGGGTCACTGCCGCCATGTCCGGCGTCTATTGCCACCCGGTACGGCGGGTCGCCCACCACAGGACGAAAGTCCTCCGCTGAGACTGAGACTGCGGATTCTGCGGGTGCGTTCAGTTCCAGCGCCGCCTTCCATAAAAACAGGCCGAAACAGAGCATCAGTGCCGCAAAAACAAACAGCAAACCGTGTAAAAACCGGTTCCTCGTTTTGCAGCGGTGCGTTTTACGTTTGCTATGTTTATTTACTGGTCTGCGCTGACTGGTTGGCATAAAGCTTTACTTCCTGTTCGTTTTACATTCTTATTTATATAATACGAGTATACTCGCCTTTTCCTTGCACTGCAACAAAAAAAGACTGCCATTTTTTCAAAAGACAGTCTTTACTGGGTTATTTCAGTTCTACAACCGTTACACCGCTTTCGCCTTCGCCGTAACGGCCAAGGCGGAAGCTTTTTACCATGCGGTTGCCGCGCAGATGCTTATGGATGGCGGTGCGCAGTGCGCCGGTGCCGTTGCCATGGATCAGATAGACCACCGTCTGTCCGTTCAGGATGGCGCGGTCAATAAAGGAATCCACCTCCGACAGTGCCTCATCCACCGTAAGTCCCAGCAGATTGCACTCCATTTTGGCGGTGCGCTGTACGCGCTCTACCCTGCCGTTGGGACGGTTGGTATCGCCGGTCAGGCGGGAATACCGCTGCTGCGCCTTTGTCTTAGGCGCAGTGGATTCTTTTACCAGCTTTTCCGGCTGCTTCAGGCCCTTGAGGGGCACCTTAGTCTTGATGATACCGGCACGCACCAGAACATCGCCGTTTTTGTCTGGCAGCGCCAGAACGGTGGCCAGCTGGTTCAATTCTGCAATGCAGACCTCCTGTCCCACCTTTACATCCTTCAGCGGTACAAACTCCTTGACGGGGTTATGCACCACCTCCGTACCGGCAAACAGCTTTTCGGTCTCCTTTTTGGCAATTTCGCGGGCACGCTGCGCCTTCTGCTGGGCGCTCATGCGCTCGTCCTTTTGCAGCTGGCGCAGTTCATCGGTCAGTGCGTAGGCCTGCGTTTCCACCTGCTGTGCCAGCGTGCGCGCCTTGGCACGGGCAGCTTCCAATTCATTTTCGCCCTGCTGGATCAGTTCATCCCGCTTTTTGCGGGCTGCTTCCAGCTGATGGGAAGCTTCGTTGCGCAGCTGCTCCACTTCGTTCTGACTTTCCTTCAGCTGCAGCTTCAAGTCGTCCAGCTGACCCAGAACCGCATCCAGACGCTTATCCTCGGCAGACAGATGCTGCTGAGCCGCTTCAATGACGCGGCTGGGGATGCCCAGCTTTTCGCTGATCAGGAATGCGTTGGATTTGCCCGGTACGCCCACACTCAGCTTATAGGTGGGACGCAGGGTCTCCAGATCAAACTCGCAACTGGCGTTGACCACACCCTTAGTCTCCAGTGCAAAAACCTTCAGTTCCGCATAGTGGGTGGTCGCCATCAGCAGCACACCACGGCGGCGCAGCTCCTCAATGATGGCAACTGCCAGCGCGGCGCCCTCGGCGGGATCGGTACCGGCACCCAGCTCGTCCAGCAGCACAAGGGTGTGCGGCATAGCCAGTTCCAGTATGCCGGTAATCTTTTTCATGTGGCCGGAGAAGGTGGACAAGCTCTGCTCAATGCTCTGTTCGTCGCCGATATCCACCAGAAATTCATCAAACACACATATCTCGCTGCGCTCGTCAGCAGGGATCAAAAAACCGCACTGTGCCATAGCGCACAGCAGACCGGCGGTTTTCAGGGTGACCGTCTTACCGCCGGTGTTCGGGCCGGTGATGATAAGGGAATCGTATTCCCCGCCCAGTGCAATATCCACAGGAACACACTTTTGCGGGTCGATCAGCGGGTGGCGTGCGCGAATCAGGTTGAAGGAAGAATCCGTCCGCACAGCGGGTTTGAAGGCCTTCAGTTCCAGCGCAAGCCGCGCCTTTGCCAGCAGGATGTCAATTTCCAGCTGGTTCAGCCCGTACTGTACGGAAGCAGCCTCAAACCGCGCTGCATGGTACTTTTTGTAGTGCTGTACGTAGCTCAATATGGGCAGCAACTGCATCACTCCTTTGCAAGGCTCAAATAGAACAGTTCCAATTATAACCATTTGCACAGCAAAAGTCAATACTGCCCGTTAAAAAGCAAACATCAGAGAGGGACAGCCGCACCGCGCCAGGCTATACCGGATACACCGAAAAAAGAGGATGCGGACGGATCCGCACCCTCTAAAGCAAAAACAAACCCGAAACAATGCTTCACGAAGAAGATTGAGTTCGGATTTGCACAATATGGTGGAGCTGACGGGAGTCGAACCCGTGTCCGAAAAGAAATCAGTTAGAGTATCTCCGGGCGCAGTGCATTTATTAAAATTCCCGCAGTGCGAGCGAGTGCACACGCTTGACACATTGGTAGCTTCATAAATTCATGACGAGCGGCAAAGCTTAGGCCCGTGCACGTTCAGTACCTAATCGACGCCCTGACCCCATGCGGTACTAACACGGGCAGGACGGCAGCGCCTAATTAGGCAGCTACGGCAACAGGATAATTGTTGTCAGTTAATTTAAGTTGGCGCTTTTATCGTGGGTCACCGCCACGGCCCGCTGCTCACGCCTCTCTCTCCCCGTCGAAACCATTACAGCCCCGTATATTCGGCAGGCAAGCCCACCGGGAAAGTGAAGTAGAAACAACTTATCGCTGCGTTTTGAGTGCGCGGTCAATGTCGCGCTTGGCGTCGCGCGCCGCAGCAGACGCACGTTTGTCATACAGCTTTTTGCCCTTGCATAGGCCCAGCTCCAGCTTGACGCGCCCCTTTTTAAAGTAAAGAGAGAGCGGCACCAGCGTGTAGCCCTGCAGCTTGATCTGCTGCCCCAGACGGCGGATCTCCGCCTTGTGTGCCAGCAAACGCCGCGGACGGCGCGGGTCCTTGTTGAAGATGTTGCCCTGCTCATAGGGGCTGATGTGGATGCCCTTGGCGATCAGCTCGCCGTCATCGATGTCTGCCCAGGAATCCTTCAGGTTGACCCCTCCGGCGCGCAGACTTTTGACCTCGGTGCCTACCAGCTCGATGCCTGTTTCCAGTGCCTCGATGACAAAGTATTCGTGGCGCACCTCACGGTTGACGGCAATCATTTTTTTTGCACTCTTGTCCTCTGCCATGGGGCACACCTCCTTTGCTATTGTGGTAGGATATTAAGTATAGCGCACCTGCGCGGGAAAGTCAAGCATCCGCCGTCGGATTTATGCAGCACTTTGCGCGGAAAAATGCAAAAATTATATTTTTTGCAAAACCCTGTTGACATTCTCCTTCATATCCGCTATAATAATAAAGCTGATTCGAGACAGCCCGGTTGACCGGGTGTAGCGCAGTTTGGTAGCGCGCTTGAATGGGGTTCAAGAGGCCGTGAGTTCGACTCTCGCCACTCGGACCAAACAGTGAGCTGAGTTTTTCAACGCAGAACCGCTAAGTTTGAAAGAACTTGGCGGTTTTATTTTTTTGCTTTTTTGCGGTGAAAATAGGGCCAGTTCTAACCGATTTTATCCAGCAGGCAAAGGTCGCTGCATATTTGCTGCAATGCCTTGCTTTCTTTTGGTATCCAAATGTCCGTAAATATTCGCCGTCATCTTTATATCAGGATGCCTTAACCATTCCTGCACGTCCTTCAAGCCAAAGGATTGGGACAGTATTGAAACTCATATGTAACTTCAAAACTTTCGATAAAGTGTGAAAAGTCGGGAGCTTGGAACGCTGCGGATATTTAACTGTTTGGAGCATCCACAAAAAACGGACAAACATATGCCGTGTGCCGATAAGACAGTAATTTGAGAAAACTACAAAATCGGCATCTGCTAAGCAGGATTGGACAACAAAACAGGCGGCACTCAACGTCGGTTGGGTGCTGCCTGTTTTTGTACATCTAAGGGTTGCGAATCACCTGTTTTTTGCGCTGAAAAGCAAGGATAGCGAAAAGGGTGAAATAGTTATCGCCTCTGTGCGGTTCTTTTGTGAAACAGCGAATCGCTGCATAGCGGATACCGTTCGCTGGGGAGTGCGTATATTTGCGGTCAAGCAAAATACCCCTCAAAACCGTAAAGTCGATAGATAGGTATTTCGATGCAGAGTATGATTGACATCATAAAAACCGTCAAATCAGTTTGCGCTTATAGGAAAGCTATGCTCTAACGTGATAAATTTCATAAAATCTATTGAAAGTGTTCATAGTCCTGCGTTACAATATGTATACACACTTCGTTGTAACGAAAGGGATGAAGCTGATGGCTGATACATATATCAAGTATAACGACCACTCAATAAGCTCTGCATTCAAAGATCATTACATTGTTCCTGATTATCAAAGAGAATATGTTTGGACTGATGAACAGGTTGAGCAGTTGATGGCAGATTTATTAGATGCCTATAACACTGATAATAAAAAAGCGTATTTCCTTGGCACTATAGTAACTTATGATTCCGGCAGCCAGTTTGAATTGATTGATGGACAACAACGCCTTACCACATTTTTTGTTTTGTTATGTGCAATCAAAAAATTTTATGTGAACTGTGGTGAGCAAACCAGCGTTATTGAGAATTTAATTTATAGCCCAACTATGAATAGCGAAGGCGATGTGATTAACTTATATCATCTCCAACTCCAATATGAAGATGCTGGTAACTGTTTGGAGTTGATTGAAAAGGGGCAGGAACGGCCGAACTATCTAACGCAATCTGGCGAAAGGCTCTTCGACGCTTTCCAAACGATACAAGATTTTTTGAGTGAGCGATTCCCCGATATAGCCAGCTTGAAAAAATTTGTAGTTTTTCTGTTGAATAAAACAAGTTTCATTCGCATCGAAACCTACGATATCTCAGATGCACTAAAAATTTTTGAGACAATTAACCAGCGGGGCAAGGGACTCGACCCTATGGATTTGCTTAAGAATATGGTGTTTCGTCAAGTTGATAGAAGCAAATTCAAAGAATTGAATATGAACTGGAAATCCATTACGCGCTCGCTTGAAAAAATAGATGAGAAACCGCTTCGTTTCCTCCGCTATTTTATCATGGCTAATTATGATACTTCCAGTGAGAAAGATGGGATTCTTCGTGAAGATCAGATATATACTTGGCTGAGCAATAACAACGCCCAATGTCGCTACGAAGAAGCTCCGTTCCAATTCGTTCAGAAAATGGCACAAAACGTTGAATTGTATGTTAAGTGCAGAATGCCCGACGATAAGTCCGATGGAAATGTGCATTTGAAAAACATTCCGCTGTTAGCGGGAAAATCTTATAAGCTGCATCTTATGTTGCTGCTTGCCGCATCTAATATGAATCCGGATGCACTTGCCAGCTTCAAGGCAATTCTTGAATCTGTAGTTTATTACACCGTCATTGACAAAATTGCTACTAATGTCACTGAGCGAACCTTTGCTTCATGGTGTAAAGACATTCGAAACATTGTCACGATTGAAGATTTGGATCGTTTTGTAAAAGACACTCTAATCCCTACAGTGAACGATTGGAAACTGGATAACAAGTCAAATTTTCTTCGTCTTGGCTTGAATAGTATGCAGCAGTATCGAATAAAGTTTATTCTTGGCAAAATTACTGCGTATGTGGATGCACTGAGATTAGGAAAAACAACTGTAGATGATTTGACCTCTTATACGCAGACTGCGGTAGAAATTGAACATATTATGCCGCAGACCTGTGCGGATAAAGAATTATATGGCATGAACGATGAGGATTTTTCAGTTTATATCAACCGGCTTGGAAATCTCACTTTGCTTGAAAACAGTATCAACAAATCTATCCATAATGATGTTTATGCAAACAAATCTAAAGCATATAAGCAATCGAAATTTTATCTCACATCTTCGCTTTCTGAACTGGTGAATCAAGGGCACGATACCGCAATTAACCGAACCAATTCTCTGCTATTTGCTTGGTCTGATTGGAATAAGCGGTCTATAGAAGAGCGCCAAGAAATGCTATATCGCTTAAGCGAAATGATTTGGGAAATGTCGTAAGCTGCGAAGCATGCTTATTTCCACTGGAACGTCACCATGCCATAGACATAGATGAACAGGATGGCCACGGGGACCACATACTGAAACATCGGCTTCATCCATTGCCGCACCTTCAGGCCCCGGCCCGCGTTGGCCTCCAGCAGGAAGCTGTTCCATCCCCAGCCGAACCGGTTGCAGCAGAACAGGGCAAACACCAGTGACCCCAGGGGCAGAATGTTGTTGGACACCAGGAAATCCCACAGGTCCAGCCAGGAGGTGCCCTCTGCGAAGGGCTGGAAGTGCAGCACGCTGTAGCCCAGGGCCGTCGTCAGCGCCAGGGCAAAAATACCCACGCCGCAGATGGCGCAGCCCTTGGGGCGGGACCAGCCGGTCAGCTCCCGGATCATAGCCAGGATATTTTCACATACCCCAAGCACCGTTGACATGGCAGCAAATACCATAAAGAACGGCACCATGATGACACGCATCATCGTTAATTTGTTAGGCAGATTCATGGTTTATTCCTCCACTTTGCTTTCCGCATAACCATAAAGATCATAAGTATCGGCATCGGTGATGGTAACGTTATAGAACGCGCCGGCTTCCAGCGGGGTATCTGCCGGGGTCATGATGCTGCCATCAATTTCCGGGCAGTCTGCTGCGGAGCGCAGCAGGTACATGCCGGTTTCATCGTCCACGCCATCGCAGATGCACTCATAGGTCTTGCCGACCTTTTCTGCTTCCTTTTCCGCGCTGATCTCGGCCTGCAGCTCCATAATGTGGTCTGCGCGGCGCTGCTTGACTTCCTCGTCAATCTGGTTGTCCATCTTGGCGGCCACGGTGTTTTCCTCGGCGGAATAGGCAAAGCAGCCCAGGCGGTCAAACTTGACGGTTTTGACAAAGTCGCACAGCTCGCTGTACTGCTCCTCGGTCTCGCCAGGGAAACCTGCAATCAGGGTGGTGCGCAGCGTGATGTTGGGGATGGCCGCGCGCAGGCGGCGGATGGCATCCTCAATTTCTTTGCGGCCGCCGCGGCGGTTCATGTTTTTCAGGATCGTGTCGTTGCAGTGCTGGATGGGCAGATCCAGATAAGGCAGGACCTTCTCGTTCCGCTTCATGGCGGCGATGAAGTCGTCGGTGATGCGCTCCGGGTAAGCGTACATGATGCGGATCCACTCGAGGCCTGGGATCTTGTTCAGCTTGTCCAGCAGCTCGCAGATGCTGCCCGGCTTGCCCCAGTCCTCACCGTAGGCGGTAGGGTCCTGGGCCACGATGATGAGTTCCTTGACGCCCTCACCGGCCAGCCAGCGGGCCTCGGCCACACAGTCGTTGATCTCGCGGCTGCGCAGCGCACCGCGGATCAGCGGAATGGCGCAGTAATAGCAGCCATTGTTGCAGCCCTCGGCAATGCGCAGATATGCCCAGCCCGTCCCGGTCGAGACGACGCGGGGAATCTCATCCACGGCGGCACTGTTGCTGCCGAACAGGCTGAGTCCGCGCCCCTCGCAGACGGCGTTAGCCGCCGCGACGATATCGCCGAAGCTGCCAACGCCTAGCACGGCGTCGATCTCCGGAAGCTCGCTCTGTATCGAGTCCTTGTACCGCTCGGCGAGACAGCCCGTCACGATAAGGCCGCCGAGCTTTCCGGCCTTTTTCAGCTCGGCCATTTCGAGAATGTTGTCTATGGCCTCGGTTTTTGCGGCGTCGATGAAGCCGCAGGTGTTGACAATTGCGAGATCAGCGCCATCGGGGTCGGGGACAAGCTCGTAGCCCGCCTCGCTCATAAGGTACAGCATCTGCTCGCTGTTGACAAGATTCTTGGCGCAGCCAAGAGAGATCATTGCGAATGTACTCATCAGAAATCCTCGTATTGCTTACTGTATTGTTCAACCGCCGTGCGGATATCGTCCCAGGAGTAACCGCGGCGGTAGAGCGCCGCGCTCACCTTGCGCACCGCCGCAAGATCAAACGGATCGGGCAGGTGCTGCCGCAGGTAGCGCTCAAGCGCACTGTCGTTCTCCGGCATCTCGGCCAGAGCAT
>ERZ773136.943-NODE-943-length-30625-cov-3.804318_pt1 | contig 30625 bp, 9 predicted proteins | sample MGYA00580855_ERZ773136 | MGnify/ENA primary metagenome ERZ773136 (study PRJEB29015, sample SAMEA2737860) | human gut metagenome | biome: human gut; feature: human-associated habitat; material: faeces | place: China | collected 2012 ... | reverse complement strand
GTACTGTGGATTATCGGCGGTGAAAAGGGGATTGGCCGCATGATCGGCGAAGCGCTTGCTCAGCGTGAGGGAGTCCGTGTGGTACTGAGCAGCCGCACAGGTTATCACCATGAAGCGGTGCAGCAGGACGCATTAGACGTTATCCACTGCGACGTGACGCAGGCGGAGGCGGTTAGAGCTTGTCTGGCAACTCTGCTCGAACGCTATGGACGGTTGGATGGCGTGATTTTTGCTGCCGACGCTACCACCACATTGACACTGCATCAATTGAGCGAATCTGCGCTACGCGACACGCTAACGGTGAAAGAACGGGGTACTGCTAATGTGCTGCATGCGTTAGCGCAACGGAATCTGCTGGATGAGCGTCTGCTACTGCTGTTCTGTAACTCGTTGGCTGCCGTGAATGCGGAGATTGGCCAGACAGGCTATGCTACCGCCAGCGCCTATTTGGATGCACTGGCACAGCAACTGCGTACCCGCTACAAGGTGAATGCGCTCAGTATCGGGTTGGATGCATTGCGTGAGCAGGGCATGTTGTTGGATGCTATAAACGGCAGTGAATACGATGTCTTGCGTGGACTGCGCCCATTGATGACGGGAACGTTGCTACAGGCTTATAAACAACAAGGGGCTGACACCAGCTACTACGCGCGATTATCCCCCGAGTCCGATTGGCTGCTGGATGAGCACCGGATATCCGGTATCGCCACGCTGCCGGGAACCGGCTATCTGGCGCTGGCGTATGAAGCTCTGCGCCATTACTTTGTGCAAGACCAAATCTGCATTGATGAATTGGTCTTTTTGGCACCGTTGACTGTGATGGACAACTGCAGTGTTGACGTTTTTGTTGACATTTCACCTAACGGGCAAGGAGTTAGTGTCGAGGTGAAATCAATGACGGAGCGCTTTAGTGGCACGTTAACAACCCATGCCAGAGGCAGGGCGACGCGTCTGATGGTAGACGATAATGTTGTGTGCGATCTCACGGGGCTGATGCGCGAGATGCACACTATCACTCCTCCAACAAAGGAATTATCGAGCACGCACTTCCACTATGGGCCGCGCTGGCACAGCGTACAACAACTGTATGGCAATACCGCCCAGACTCAGGTTTTCGCAACGCTGGCCCTGCCCACCGTTGCCGCTAATGATACGATCGCACTGCACCCTGCGCTGTTGGACATCGCCAGCAGTGTTGTCGAACAACTGCCTGGTTTTCATACTGATTCGGTACCTTTCCTTTATCAGGATTTACGCCTGTACCGCCCGTTGCCGAACACCTTACATGTGGCGCTGACTGTCAATCGGCACGATGAGGAGGGTGACAGCTACGCTTTCACGCTCTACGACATGGCAGGCGAGATGGTTGCCCGCTGTGCGGCAATGGTGAAGCGCAAGGTACAGCTCCACATACAAGATGTCGATGACGACACGCGACTGCGCGTGCCCAGTGCCGATAACTACCAACTGCGGCTGGCCGCTGAGGGGGAGGGGGCAGGAAAGCTAGCGTTGTGCCCTACGCCGCGCTTAGCGCTGGGGGATTCACAAGTAGAGATTGAGGTACTGGCCACCGGACTGAACTTTAAGGATGTGCTGTTCACCACGGGATTGCTCCGGCAGCAGCCGGGTGAGGCTCCGCTGCAATTGGGACTGGAGTGCGCCGGACGCATTACTCGCGTGGGTAAAAATGTCACTGAATTTGCCCCGGGAGAGGATGTTATGGCGGTGCTAAACGGTGGTTTTGTCCAGTACGCACGGGTAGAAAGCGATTGCGTAGTGAGAAAACCAGCCCATTGTCGCATCGAACAGGCGGCTGCGCTGCCTATCGCATACCTCACCGCCTATTACGCACTGGTGGTGCGCGCTAATTTGCAACCCGGAGAACGAGTATTGATCCACAGTGCGGCGGGGGGCGTTGGCTTGGCTGCGCTACATATTGCCAAACGCTGCGGAGCACAGATTTTCGCCACAGCAGGTAGCGAGCAGAAACGCGATTACTTGCTTTCGCTAGGCGTACATGCCGTAGCTGATTCACACGACGAACAGTTCGCTGCCACTCTGCTGACCGCATCGGACGGACAGGGGATGGATGTGATCCTTAACTCCCTCACAGGCCGTCTGCTTGACGCTAGCCTCGCGCTGCTGGCACCGCTGGGCCGTTTTCTTGAGCTGGGCAGCAAGGACATTGTGGAAGACAAAGCGCTACCGATGCGTTTCTTCGCCCAAGGCGGCACCTTTATTCCGATTAATTTTCACGCGGCGCATGGTGCGTTTAGTCGCTACCTGCAACAGATTGTCGCTTGGATAGATGATAACACGCTACCGCTCCTTCCATGCAAATCCGTACCATTGCCCGAGGTTGCACGCGCCTTCGCCACCCTGACCACGCCGCAGCATATTGGCAAGGTGGTGGTAACGCATCGCACTGCGGCAGGCATGGACCGGCTGAACGCCATGATAGCAGAAAGGCGCCTCGGCGGCTATGCGCTCAGCATGAGCAATGCCGAGGTGATGCGCCAATTGTGGCCGATACTGAACACTCGCAGTCCGTGGGCGCAACTGCTGCTCTCACCTCGGGCGATCGATAGATTAGCGCGGGGCAACCGGGTGGATCGCGGTGTACCGTCTGCCGCTAACGATACGATTACTCAGCAGACAGTGAAAAAGCGGCCCCGTCCGGAAATTGGCGTGCCTTACAGCCCCGCGACACGTGAAGTGGAACGCGTGCTCTGCCAAATCCTGGAAGAGTATCTGGGTCTGGATAGAGTAGGCATTGACGACAACTATGCCGAATTAGGGGCAACCTCACTCGATATGGTGCAACTGAGTGGGCAAATGGCGCGTCACTATCCGCAAGTGAGCGTGGTGTCGCTGTACAACCACGCCACCGTGCGCCAGCTGGCGACGTTTTGCCAGCCCCCGGAGGGCGAGTCAAATGCGCCATCACCACAGCCTGCAGTACAGACGAATACGCGCGCGAATCAGATAGCAAAACGTGCTTTGCAAATTGCGAAAAATACTGCGCGCAGTCACACGTCTTTGCATTAATCCGGGCGCCTCCTCGCCCTGAAGAAAGGTAATGAAGTTTATGGAATACGCAAGCGAAATGAACGGCATGGAAATCGCCATTATTGGTATGGCGGTCCGTTTCCCGCAGTCCCGGACGTTACACGAATTCTGGCATAACATCGTTCAGGGTAAAGAGTGCGTCACCTTCTTTAGCGAGGAGGAGTTGCTGGCCGAAGGCGTCGAACAGAGTACTCTGGACAACCCGGCCTATGTACGGGCCAAGCCCTATATCGAGGGCATATGCGACTTTGATGCTGCATTTTTCGGTTACAGTCACAAAGAGGCGCAGACTCTGGATCCGAAATCCCGCGTATTACATGAAGTTGCCTACCATGCGCTGGAAGATGCAGGCTATGCCCAACGTACCAGCGATCTGATCACCGGGGTATTCGTGGGGGCGTCAGAAGATGTGGATTGGCTACGGCGTTCGCTGTCACAGATTGGCGGCGATGCGCTGAATCGTTTTGAGTCTGGCATCTATGGTCATAAGGATCTGCTCGCACATCTCATTGCCTACAGTCTCAATCTCAACGGTCCGGTGTATAGTCTCTACACCAGTTGTTCGACTTCTCTGAGTGCAACGCATATCGCTTGCCGCAGCTTGTTGTTTGGCGAATGTGATCTGGCGTTGGCGGGTGGAATTACTATCGATTTACCGCAGAAGTCAGGCTACTTCTGTCAACAGGGCATGATCCACTCCACCGATGGCCACTGCCGTCCTTTTGACAGTCAGGCTTCTGGCACCCTGTTTGGCGATGGCGCGGGTGTGGTTGTGCTTCGGCGTTTGGAAGATGCTCTGGCAGCGGGCGATCGCATCTATGCGGTGATCCGGGGTAGCGCGGTCAACAATGACGGTAAACAAAAAATCGGTTTTGTCGCGCCTGGTCATGAGGGACAGAAGGCGGTCATTTGTGCGGCCTGTCATCTGGCAGAAGTAAGCCCAGAAAGCATCGGCTACGTTGAAACCCACGGTACCGGCACCCGTATTGGCGATCCTATCGAGTTCGCTGCGTTGACGGAGGCGTTCGATACTTCACACCGCCAATACTGTGCACTAGGGGCTGTAAAGGCGAATATTGGCCACACCCACGCGGCGGCGGGCGTGGCTGGGTTAATCAAGACGGCGCTGGTACTTCATCACCGGACCATTCCGCCGCTCGCCAACTATCAAATGCCTAACTCGAAGCTGGATCTGGCGCATTCACCGTTTTATATCCCGATACAGCCGCAGGAGTGGCCCGCATCGCGGATGCCGCCCCGCGCTGGCGTCAGTTCTTTTGGCATTGGCGGTACTAATGTGCATATGATTTTGGAAGGGCTGAATCCTGCGGTGCGCGATGACCATGACCAAGTGCGAGCACCGGTGTTTATCCCTCTCTCCGCGCCGTCTTTCGAGCAGTTGGATGAGCTGACGCAACAGCTTACCCCGTTGCTGGCTACCCTTGATGCGTCAACGCTAGCCTACACACAACAAGTGGCGCGCCCCGTGTTTGATTGCCGCCGAGTGATACAAGTGGAAAACGATGGTACGCAAGCGATGCTGGCATCGCTGGATAACCTAATGCCCGACGCTCCTTGGGGCCTACACTGTCCAGATCTACGTACTACGAACGATTGTACTTACGCACAGTGGCTGGCGCATTCGGCACATTATCAACGCGAAGCGACTGCTCTGACGGCATTACTCGACGGCATGAATATTCCACCCGCTTATTGCCACGCTGAAACGTGGGCGGCACAAGCGAACAGCAGCCTGCTAATCAGAGGCTGCCAGACTATCGCCGCGCTAAAAACCTGGATGAACCTGCTACCGACATTAACACTGCTGTCGGGTGCTGGAACAGGCCTTTTGCCTGCCGCTGCAGCCAGTGGCATGATTGCGACGCAAGACGTGTTGCATTTGCTGTGGGAAATGGAGCAAAAGGCGCTTCATCTCTGGCTTCCTGAGCGCCATGAACCTATCCCCGGCTACGTGCTGGCTTGGCAAGGAAATCCCATCACCGATGCACAGCGTAACGACAGAGGGTTTTGGAGTGAAGCGCTGTTGGCAGATACCCGAGAACTGGGGGAGGGCGTTCACAGTATCAACTGGGTTAGGCTGCCGCCGGAAATAAGAGAAGACGTTGATGTATTGCGCTACGTGGCGCAACTGTGGTGTGCAGGTATCAATGTGGATTGGGCCGTGTGGTACGGCACTCCGCTGCCGCAACGCGGGAGCGCATCAGCATATCCCTTCGCACACAACCACTACCCATTGCCTGGACGGGTAATGGGTAGTGTGGAGACCCAACCCGAAGCAGGACCCGAAACGCACCACCCTTATCAGGCACGTCCCGTGTTAAGCGTACCTTTCGTAGCCGCACACTCGCGGGGTATGCAGTATATCACAGGTCTGATGGAACTGTTGCTGGAAATATCGCCGGTCGGGGTGGACGACGACTTTTTTGAATTAGGCGGGCATTCGCTGCTGGTGACGCAATTGACCTCCCGTTTAGAACGCGATTTCAACGTACATATCGATCTTTTGACCCTGATGGAAAACCCCAATCCGCGCAATATCTACGCGCATATCGCGGCGCAACTGGGGGGCGAAGACAACCTCGAAATAGCCTGTCAGTAAAGGAGCTCAATGATGAACGTGGCGGTAATAGGTGCAGGAGTAATGGGAACTGGCGTCGCTCATAACATGGCGCAATACGGCATATCAACTAACGTTGTGGATATTTCTCAATCTCAGTTGGATAAATGCCGACAGATGATCGAAGCGAACTTACGCTTATATAATTTTCACCCGCAGCATAAAAAAAAGACGCATAGCACAGCGGAGATAATGGAAAATATCCGTTTCACAACTGAGTTGGACGACATTGTAGAATGTGATTTGGTGATTGAGAATATTACTGAGGATATAGAGAAAAAAAATGCACTATACACACGGATGAATACGATCTGCGGCGCGTCGACAGTGTTTGGTGTTAATACGTCCGCCATATCTATCACTGCGTTGTCAAAATTAATGCGACATCCGGAGAATGTAGTCGGCGTCCATTTTATGAACCCGGTACCGCTGATGCACACCGTCGAATTAATCCGTGGTGTACATACTGCAGAGCGTACACTGAACATATTTCACCACTTATTTGCTCAGTTGAATAAAACCGGCATCGTGGTCAATGATTCTCCGGGCTTTGTCACTAATCGTGCCATGATGATTTTTGTTAACGAAGCCATATTTATGGTGCAGGAGCAGATCGCCCGTGCTGAGGATATCGATACGTTGTTTAAAACCTGCTTCGGGCACAAGATGGGGCCACTACAAACTGCCGATTTGATTGGCTTGGATACGATTTTGCAATCGTTGCAGGTGCTATATGAAAGTTTTAATGATGATAAGTATCGCCCCAGCTTTTTATTAAAGAAAATGGTCGATGCAGGGTATTTGGGCGTGAAATCAGGGCAGGGGTTTTATCGCTATCAACAGACGTACGCCGAGCAGTGATTCTGGGTTAACCAGATAGGGATATGAATATGAAAAAGCAAGATATGAAAGCCGCCATTCGGGAATTTCTTTCACGCTCATTACGTGGGCATACGTTGAACGATGATGACGATATTTTTTCTCTCGGGCTTGTCCATTCGTTATTTACTGTGCAAATCATACTGTTTATAGAAAAAAATTTTCAGGTTGAGCTGGAAGTGAGTGAGTTGAAAACAGAACAGATTGCTACCGTCAATAAAATAGTGGAGCTCATTCAGCGACAAACAGGCCTGGAGTAAACTATGTGCACTGAAAATTATGAGCTGGCTCAGCAAGAGGCAGTCCTGTTTGCCAAACAACATCTCGCCCTGGCTGCACAGAATATTGAACGTCAGCAGTTTATTGTGCCAGACATTATTTCTTGCGTGGCGCAGGCCGGGTACTTAGGTGCGTCAATCCCCCAAAAATATGGCGGACGAGGTTACGATTCTTATCAACTGTGCGCTTTGCATGAAGTGATGGCTGGGGTTCACGGTTCGTTAGAAAATCTCATAACAGTGACTGGCATGGTCAGCACGCTGCTGCAACGCGTGGGCAGCGCAGCGCAAAAAGCCCATTATTTGCCAAAGCTGGCAACGGGGGAATTGATCGGCGCGATTGCCCTCACAGAGCCGAATATCGGCAGTGACTTAGTGAACGTGGAAACAGAATTACAGCAGGATGGCGACGGTTGGCGGCTGAACGGGAAAAAGAAATGGATCACGCTAGGGCAGATTGCTGATTTTTTTATTGTTTTAATCCACTGTGGTAATCAATTAGCGACAGTGCTTATCGATCGCAATACCGACGGCTTTACTATCACTCCACTCAACGACATGTTGGGGTTACGCGGCAATATGTTGGCAGAGCTGCATTTTAATGACTGCCGCCTGAAGGAGGATGCATTGCTCGGTCCGCTCACCCCTGGGGTACCGCTGGCGGTGAATTTTGCGCTCAATGAAGGGCGGTTCACCACCGCTTGTGGCAGCCTAGGATTATGTCGGGCCGCTGTGGATGTGGCAGCGCGCTACATCCGCCAGCGTAAACAGTTCAAGCGGCGGTTATTTTCTCATGGCATTGTTCAGCACTTGTTTGCCACAATGCTGACCCAAACGCGCAGTGCGCAACTAATGTGCTTCAGCGCGGCGGAATACCGCGAAACGCTGCACCCGGCCATGATAAACCAAATCCTGATGGCGAAGTATGTCGCTTCCAAAGCTGCGGTGGACGTGGCCGGGAAGGCGGTGCAACTGCTCGGTGCGAATGGTTGCCATGCCGATTATGCCGTCGAACGTTACTACCGCGACGCCAAAATCATGGAAATCATCGAAGGGACATCGCAAATTCATGAAATCCAAATTGCGATGAATTACATGATGGGGAGTGAAGCATGACGAAGGATGTCGCACTGATGTTCCCTGGCTCCGGTTCGCAATATGTAGGCATGGCACGGTGGCTGTATGAGCGTTATCCGCAGGTGCGTACTCTGTTTGATGAAGCTAGCCAGATCACGGAACGGGACATGGCAGCGCTGTGCCTGTCGGGTACTTTGGTACAACTTGCTGAGCCGACGGCAATGGCGCTGGCTATCTATACCACCAGCGTGGCCCACTTTGTCGCGTGGCAGCAGTTTTTGGCGCAAACCGGTGTCCATGTCAACCTACGTTATATGTTGGGTCATAGTTTGGGCGAATATGCTGCGCTGACCTGTAGTGGTGCGCTGAGCTTTTCCCAAGCACTGGCGCTGGTGGCGATGCGTAGCCGTTTAGCCAGTGAGATCGCCCGCGAAATGGACGCGAGTACCACTATCATCAAGCAAGGGAATCAGGCACTGGTGGCAGCGGCGTGCGAGGTGGCGGAGCGTGAAACCCGACAGCAGGTCGGTATTGCCTGCTTCAATTCGCCGCAACAGTTTATGTTATCCGGACAAAACTCGGCCATTATCGCCGCCGAGCAATACCTGCTGGATCATGATCGCCAAGTCGAAGTAGTGCCGCTGATTGGTGGTGTTCCTTACCACAGCCCACTATTGAAACCTTGCGGACAGCAATTGCGCAAGGCGCTGGATCGCTGCGAATGGCGACGTCCGTGCTGCCCAGTGATCTCCAATGTCAACGCTCAACCCTATCCCGATACGGTCACGCCAGTCCAGTGGCTAGAACAACAGCTCTCTCAGCCAGTGCAGTGGCAGCGCTCTCTCACCTACCTGACAGGACACTTGTCACCGATCGCGATAGAGATCGGTCCGCAAAGTGTGCTGAAAAACCTGCTGCTGGAGAATCGCTATCCAGCACCAGTTTACGCATTTGACAATCGTCATGATCGTGCGCAACTAGCATTGGTGCTGGGGGATAACATGGCGGTGAAGACCGATCCGGAAGCCGTGCGCCGCCAACGCATCACGCTGCTCACTAACGCCCTGACAGCCACACGCCATCACCGCGCCGCCGATGTGGCTGCCAGTGCGCAATTGAAAGAATTGCTCAGTCGTTTTTTTGAGCGCATCCAGCAGATTGAGCAGCGCGGCACATCCAGCGAAGAGGACATTGCTTTTTTGCATGAGCTTCTTGAACAGGGATTTCAACTCAAAGGCAGTAGTCAGGCAGAAATCGACGCCTGCCACGCGCGGTTGGCTTCCGACAACGGCGGACAGGCGTAACCCGTCACGCCATTTTACGTACTTATCTCGCTTTGAAGGCCAGAGTTATGGAACAGCAAGGGATTATGAGACAGTTGCCTACCGACGACCAAACGATAGTCGACTATTTGTATCGTATCGCCGGAGAATATGGGGAAAAAGCCGCTGTATTGATGGGGGACGCGGCGCTGAGCTATCACGATCTTAATGCACGCTCTAACCAACTGGCGCATTATCTGCGTGGGCTGGGGATCGGCGAGGATCGTGTGGTAGCTATCCGCCTGCCGCGCGGCATGGCAATGCTGATTGCCATTTTCGCTATTGTAAAAGCTGGTGGTGCCTATTTACCGCTGGCGTACAATGCACCGCGCAGCCGCATTGAAAATATACTGAGCAACAGCGGCGCTGTTTGTCTGATCGGTACTGACGATGGTGATCGCTGGCCGATTCCTCGCGTCGAAATCGACAGCGCGGCGGTCAGTGCCATGCCAACGACGGATCTGCGTTACCGACCACATGCGCGGCAACTGGCGTATATTATTTACACCTCCGGTTCCACCGGTGTCCCTAAAGGGGTGGCGACGGAACATGCAGCGCTGCTAAACCGAATTGTCTGGATGCAGAACGCTTATCCTATCAGTTCTCAGGACGTGCTGTTTCAGAAGACGGTGTACACCTTTGACGTCTCTGTCTGGGAGATGTTCTGGTGGGCGATGTACGGCGCATCTGTAGTGCTGTTACCGTCCGGACTGGAGAGCGATCCGCGAACCTTGGCTCGACTGATTCAGCGTCACCGCGTGTCGGTTGTGCACTTTGTCCCTTCGATGCTGAACCTGTTTGTCGAGTATCTGGAGATGAAACAGGATCCTCGTTTGACCGCCTCATTGCGATTAGTGTTTTCCAGCGGTGAGAAACTCACGGTCCACAGTGTGGCTCGCTTTTATCAATCGGTGGCGCAGGGTGATCTTATAAATCTCTATGGCCCGACCGAAGCAGCAATCGATGTCAGTCATCACCGCTGCCTGCGCGGGTACGACTACGACGATATCCCTATCGGTCAAGCGATTGACGGTTGCCGACTCTATGTGCTGGATGACCATGGTAATCCGGTAGCAGACGGCGAAGAGGGCGAACTGTATCTCGCTGGTATCGGGCTGGCACGTGGCTATCTCAACAACGTGGCGTTAACTGATCGCTGTTTTACTATACATCCAACTTTGCGCCATTTAGGGAAACCGGAGCGGCTGTATAAAACTGGAGATCTGGTGTGGCGCGACGGGGAAAGCCAACAAATTCATTACATTGGCCGTAATGATTTTCAGATTAAAATTAGAGGGTTGCGCGTTGAATTGGGAGAAATCGAAGCCCATGCGATGCGTTTCCCGGGGGTACAGCAGGCAGTCGTGGTGGCGGATCAGGATGATCCCGACAATCAGTTGATTTACGCTTTTGTCGTCAGTAGCGTGCCGCTCAATTTGGCGGCCTTAATGGACGCACTGTCCAAAAACTTGCCTGCCTACATGCTGCCGAACCGTTTGTTGGCAATGTCAGAGTTACCACTCTCCGACAATGGCAAGTGCTGTCGTAAAACGTTGCTCGACTTGGCGCGGGCGTACTCAGCCAGTCGCGTCGATTTACGTGAAACTCCCGCCGTGCGCTACCTACCGTTGTCATCGGCTCAATCGTCGATGTGGTTTATGCAACAATTGGCGCCGCATACTGCACTATACAATAACCCCACCGCCTTGCTGCTTGAAGGAGAACTGGATCGCACGCGGATGGACGGCGCGATTCGTCAATTGATGAGTCGGCATACTCTGTTACGTGCTATGGCGGAAACCCACAATGGACAACCAGTATTGGCGGTGCCTCAGTGCGTATCGTCGCAGGCGTTGCTGACCATAGTGCCACTCCCCTCGGTGAGTGATGATAACGCGCTACAGGCGATGATCAACCAGCGTGCGGCACACCCCATGCCCTTAACGTCAGGCACACCGCTGTGCCGGTTTGAACTGTTGACGATCGATGACGATCGTAGCGTATTGTTGATTCATCTGCACCACATCATCAGTGATGGCTGGTCGAAAGGCGTTTTGTTACGCGAATTGCAGGCCGCATATAACGGTGAATCGCTGACGCCAGAACCGTTGTTGGAGTATGCCGACTACATGGAGTACCAAGAAGAGTGGCGTCAGAGTGACGCCTATCAGGACGCGATGCGTTACTGGCAAAATACCCTGGCGGGGACGTTGCCGATTCTTGATATCCCCACCGATCAACCGCGTCAGAAGGTGGCACGTTACCAAGGCGCGTTTGTTGCCTTCGCATTGTCTGCCAACACATGCGAGCGAGTGTTGGCGGCGGCGCGTGCGCAGCGCGTGTCGTTGTATAACTATCTGCTGACCGCCTTCGTCCTCCTGCTGCATCGTAATGCGCGTCAACAGGAATACATCGTCGGTATGCCGATTGCTGCGCGGCTGACGAAAGAACAGGAGCATATGATCGCGCCGCTGGTCAACGTACTACCGCTGCGCTTACCTCTTGACGAAGCGGCATCGTTTTCCGAGTTAGTACAGACGATCAGAGGTATTCTGTTTGCCGCTTTCAGGCACCAGCGTCTCGAATTTACCGACATAGTGCGCGCAGTGAATGTGGATCGCAGCGCCGGACATTTCCCAATATATCAGTGCATGTTCCAACTCGACAATATGCCTCTGGCGAGCCCGACACTAAACGGTGTCAACGTTACACCATTATTGTTGGATACCAGTGCATCTCAGGTGGATATTTCGCTAAGTATGCAGCATATCGATGGGCGCATCACCGGCACTTTCGAATACGACGCTGGGTTATACAGTGCGGATCGTATTCAGCACCTGGTGGCGCAGTGGAGAGAACTGCTAGATGAGGCCAGCAGCCAACCCACGCAGTTAGTCCGCGATTTGATTCGTTTCACCCCTCGAGAGCACGCTTGGCTGGCGCGGCACAACGCCACTGAAGTTGCTCTGCCGCCCGTAGATAACCTGCTGGCGCTAGTGTTACCGCACTGCCAGCAGCGCCCTACACAGGTGGCTTTGCGCCACGCTGACGACGCCATGACCTATGGCGAATTGCAACAGGCCACGATGCAGATGTGTACTTGGCTGCGTGCGCAAGGCGTAAAACGCGGAGAATCTGTCGCACTGCAACTGCCTTTTTGTTTCGAATTGATTATCGCACAATTGGCGATCCTCTCTTTGGGGGCGAGCTATGTGCCGCTGGATGGTAACGCGCCAGCGGCCCGCAATGCCCTGATCTTGGCGCAGGCAACGCCGTGCATGCTGCTGGTGGCGCAACCGCTGGAATCCCCTCATGGGCTGACGATACCTTGGGTGCTAGTGCCTGACTGGCGTAGCCTGCTGACAGAAATACCGAACCTGCCAGTTAGTGTTGCGCCAGATGCTTTAGATTGCGATGCGGTGGTGATCTTTACCTCCGGTACTACCGGGCAGCCCAAAGGCGTCCGACTCAGCCAACGTAATCTGGTCAACTTAACCGCATCCTTTATATCCAGCTATCAAGTGACGCATCAGGATGTTCTGCTACCCATTACCTCAGTCGCGTCTGCTAGCTTTGTCGGGGAGGTACTGCCGCTGCTCGCCGCTGGCGGTACCTTAGTATTGGCGCAAAAAGCGCAGAGTTTGGATAGTGATGCGCTCATTGCGCTGCTGGCATCTCAGCGGGTGACTATCCTGAGCACCACCCCATCGCTTTCTGCCAGCCTCTCTGTGCTGGCTCAGTCGATGGGATCGCTGCGCTTGTTTCTGTGCGGTGGTGAAGCGTTAGAGTATGAGCAGATAGCGCCGCTTCTGCCGCACATGGCAGTGGTTAACGGTTATGGCCTGACCGAAAGCGGTATCTGCTCGACCTACTTTCCTGTCGCAAAGCGTAGGGAGCAAGAAACGGGAGCATTGCCCATTGGCCGCCCGATTCAGAACACCCAAGCTTATGTGGTGGATGCATATAATCGTTTGGTACCGCCAGGTGCCTGTGGAGAACTCTGTTTCTCTGGTCTGGGCATTTCGCCCGGCTACCTTGATGCACGACAGGATCCCGAGCGCTTTGTCGAGTTGCCGGAATACCCTGGCGTTCGGGTGCTGAAAACTGGCGATCGTGCTCGTTGGGCAACCGACGGGATGTTGTTCTATCTCGGCAGACAAGATCGCCAAGTGCAGATCCGTGGATACCGAGTTGAACTGGGCGACATCGAAAGCCTACTGAAACAGCATCCGGATATTGCTGATGCGTGGGTCGATGTGCGACGCAATGCGGCGGCAACGCCGCTACTAGTGGCCTTCTATTGCAGCGTCAACGGCGTTGCGCTGGATGCTCAGCAATTGCGCGTATGGCTCAGCCTGCGGCTTCCGTTGCATATGCTGCCGTTGCTCTACGTGCCGCTGAGCGCCATGCCGCTAGGTGTAAACGGCAAAATCGATCCCCAGTGCCTGCCGCTGGTCGATCTGCGGCAGTTGGAAGGGCCGGGCGAGTATGTCCCTCCGGCAACCGAACTGGAACAGCGTCTGGCGGAGATCTGGCAGCAGTTGCTTGGCCTGGAGCGTGTCGGCACCACCACAAATTTCTTCGATCTCGGTGGACACTCACTTCTGCTAGTACAGATGCAGCAATACATCGGGCAGCAGTGCGGTCAGCACGTGGCGTTGGTTGACCTGCTGCGCTTCACTACCATCAAACGCTTGGCGGAATTTCTGCTGGCCCCGGACGCAGCGCAAGGGACCACAGGAGATCAGACACAACTGCGTGCGGCGAAGCAGCGTTTGGCCTTTGGTCACACGCGCTGGGCAGCCACAACCGACAGTCATCACTGATTCCACTGAATGAAACGCGTGATAAACCTGAATATAGGGGGAAAGCAACATGGCAGAGAATGATTTTGGTATAGCTATCATTGGGATGGCGGGGCGTTTCCCTCAAGCCGATACGGTACAGGCGTTTTGGGAAAATCTTCTGGCAAGCCGAGAGTGCATTTCCTTTTACAGCGATGAGGAACTGCTGGCGATGGGAATCAGTCCTGAATTTGTTCAGCACCCAGATTACGTCAAGGCCAAAGGGGAGGTAGCTGACATCGATAAATTTGATGCTGCTTTCTTCGGTATCGCACCCCGAGAGGCGGAGCTGATGGATCCTCAGCACCGTGTCCTGTTGGAAACCGCGTGGGCAGCCTTCGAAGATGCGGGCTATGTGGCTGCCGATTATCCGGGGGATGTGGGTATTTTTGCTGGCAAAAGCATGGATTCCTATTTGATGCTGAACTTGATGCCGCACTTTAAACGCGTTTTCTCTTCTGGCAGTTTGCAGGCGGCCATTGGTAACGACAAAGACAGTATCACTACTACCATCGCCTATCACCTCAACCTGCGCGGCCCGGCGATCACGGTGCAGACTTCCTCATCGACATCCTTGGTGGCGGTGTGCGTGGCATGCCAAAGTCTGTTGACTTGGCAGTGTGACATGGCGATTGCTGGCGGAGTAACGCTGGGGCCACCAGCAAAAACCGGCTACTTGTCGCAGGAAGGTGGGATCACCGCCGCCGATGGCCACTGTCGGGCGTTTTCCGATAACAGCAGCGGATTTGTGCCCGGCACCGGCGCGGGGCTGGTGGTGTTAAAGCGTGTTGATGAAGCGCTGCGTGATGGCGATAACATCTATGCGGTCATCAAAGGATTTGCCGTCAACAACGACGGTTCGGAGAAGATCAGTTATACCGCGCCGAGCGTGGATGCCCAAGCGCGCGCCATTGCTCAGGCACAGCGGTTGGCAGGTTTGACACCGCAGGATATCACTTATGTGGAAGCCCACGGTACCGGTACGCGTTTGGGCGATCCGGTTGAGTTTTCTGCGCTAAGCCAAGCCTTTGCGGGCGCGTCACAAAAGCAGTACTGTGCGCTGGGGTCGGTAAAAACCAATATCGGCCATTTGGATACGGCAGCGGGCGTCGCAGGGTTGATAAAAACCGCGCTGGCAGTGCAGCAGGGAATAATTCCCGCAACATTGCACTTTGAACGGCCCAATGCACAGATCGATATGACCAATAGTCCGTTTTACATCAACACTACCTGTCAACCGTGGCAACCGGAAAGCGGCATCCGTCGCGCGGGCGTCACCTCGCTTGGCATGGGCGGCACCAATGCCCATGTTGTGCTGGAACAAGCGCCAGCCGTTGACTTGCAAGCGCGAGCGCCTGTACCTGCCTACAGTATTTTGCCGTTTTCTGCCAAGACCGACAGTGCCTTATCCTCGGGGCTGGCGCGTTTTGCCGATTTTCTGCAACATGAATCGCTGCCGGATAGGCGGGATCTGGCGTGGACACTCTCACAGGGACGTAAAGCCTTCGCACATCGCGCCGCGCTCGTAACCAGAGATCTACATGCTGCCGGGACGCTGTTGCAGCAGGCCGCGACAGCGCCGTTTGCTCGTGGTGTAGCGCAGACACAGCTCGGGCTGGGGCTGTTGTTTTCCGGGCAGGGTAGCCAATATCAGCGCATGGGCCATCAGCTCTATCAGGTTTGGCCGGCCTACGCCGATGCCTTCGACCGTTGCGCGACGTTACTCGAGCGTGAATACCAACTGGATATCCGCCATGAGTTGTTCAGAGCAGAAGTCTCGTTAGCCCAAGGCGAACGCCTTGCGCAAACCTGCCTCACACAACCGCTGCTGTTCAGCGTCGAGTATGCCTTAGCCCAATTGTGGCTCAGTTGGGGAATCACGCCAACGGTAATGATTGGTCATTCGCTGGGCGAATGGGTGGCAGCGACGTTGGCAGGCGTGTTCTCTTTAGAGGATGCGTTGCGCTTGGTGGCGCGTCGAGCAGAGCTGATGCATCAGGCACCAAGCGGTGCCATGTTGATGGTGGCGCTGCCCGAAGCACAGATTCGCGCACTGATTACCGCCCCGCTGGCGATTGCCGCTGTTAACGCCCCTGACTATTCGGTTATCGCCGGGCCTACGTCGGAGATCCTCGCCGTCAGCCAGCGTCTGACGGAGCAGAACATCATCAACAAACGATTGCATACCTCTCATGCCTTCCACTCTAGCATGATGCAAGATGCGGCGCAGGCGCTACGTCAGGCATTTGAGAATGTACGACTGAACCCGCCGACGCTCACCATCATCTCTACCGTAACCGGCGCGCACGTCAGTGCCGACACTCTCACCACACCGGACTACTGGATTGAACAGATGCTGATGCCTGTGCAGTTCTCCGCTGCACTGCAAGAGGCGCAAGCTACATTTGATGTCGATTTTCTGGAAATCGGGCCAGGTGCCACCCTGACCCAACTGACCAACGGTCATGCATTAGGTGATCGTCTCGCGTTCAGCTCGCTGCCAGCAGGTGCCCGCAGCAGCGATGAGCACAAACATATCTTAGATACCGTGGCAGCGCTTTGGGTGCGAGGGCATAACATCGATTTGTCTGCGTTTGCAGGTGAGCAACCGCGCCGTGTCTCTCTACCGACCTACGCCTTTGACAAAATCCGTTACTGGGTCGACAGTCCAGAAGAACAGAGGAGCGCCGTAACGCCGGTGGCGGACGCGGGAAGTGTCATCCCTAGCGAACCGTCGGTGCGCCGTCAGCCGCGTCCGGCGTTTTCGGTGCCTTACGCGGCTCCAGAGAGCAAAACGCAGCGCGGCTTAGTGGCGATTTGTGAAGCATTGCTGGGAATTGACGGCTTGGGCATTGACGACAACTTCTTCGAAGCTGGCGGACATTCATTGATGCTGGGCATGTTGCTGGCGCAGGTACAGGAACGGTTCGCCGTCACTCTTTCCTTTTTCGACGTGATGGAGGATGCCAGCGTGCGCGCGTTAGCGCAGTTGGTCGAGCAGGAGCAGCAGGATGATGGAGGGTCCGCACTTGCCGTGCTAGTTAACGACATGATTAATGAGTGACGTTGGCAAAAGTATTTAACACAGCGAAAAGGAAAGGACGGTCATGACGATACATCATGCCGCATTGGCGCGAATGTTACCGGCGGAAAAAAAGGAAAAGCTATTACGACAGTTGGCGCAATCAGGCGTGTCGCCCAGCCGCATTCCCATCATCAAAGCGGATCCGGCGCAGGCAATCCCGCTGTCGTTTAATCAGGAGCGGTTGTGGTTTTTGCAAAAATACGACAGTACCGCCACTAACTACAACCTTTATGTGGTGTATCGTTTGCATGGCGTGGTGGATATGCCGATGCTCACGGAGGCATTGCGCCATGTGCAAGCACGCCACGCCATCTTGCGTACCCGTATCATAGTACGTAACGATCGGCCTTGCCAGGTGATAGATGATGCGTCTTCGTTAGTTCTCGATACGGTCACGCTGGCAGCGCAGGCCCCAACTTCAGCGCTAGATGCGGTAATTCAGCAGGTGATAAACACCCGGTTCGATCTGGCACGCGGTCCTCTGTGGGGGGTAACTCAGATTATTCAACCCGATCAAGGTTGTCATTTGGTGTTTTGCGCGCACCATATCATCATCGACGGTATCTCGTTACGGCTATTGTTCGATGAGTTACAGCAGCAGTATGCTCGATTGCATGCTGGTAATGAAACGTCGCTGCCTCCGCCGCCGCTGCAATATGCCGATTATGCCTTCTGGCAGCGCGAATGGTTCCAGGATACCTTGCTGGCGAACGAACTTGCCTACTGGCGTGCGCGTTTGCAAGACGCGCCTCTGCTGTCGACATTTCCATCGCTGCACCCGCGCCCGGCACAACCCTCTACACATGGTTCCCGGTTCAGCATCACCCTGGATGAAACATTAAGCCTCGCGTTGAAACACGTAGCCCGCACGCAGGAAACAACGCCGTTCGTGCTGATGCTGACTGCCTTCCAACTGGTGCTGATGCGTTACGCTCAGCAACAGCGATTGGTGATAGGCATGCCAGTATCGGGGCGCATTCGCCCGGAATTGCAGAGTAGCATTGGTTATTATGCCAGCACTGCGGTTATCTACACCGATTTTAATGGGGTTGAGGTAGGGCGCGAGGCGCTCCAGCGTGTGAAGGCCAGCGTGAAAGAGACGCAGGGGCGCCAGCAACTGCCGTTTGAAAACTTGGTGAATATGCTGGATCTCCCTCGCAGCCTTTCCCATTCACCGTTGTTCCAGATCCTCTATATCTACCATAACCACGTGACCCCACGCGCTTTTACCTTGGCTGGTGCGTATTGGGAGCAGGTGACGTATCACAATCAGACCGTCAAATACGACATGACAGTCGAGGTGTTCCAAAACGACGCCACGTTCGACGTCTCCTTTGAGTACGATTTGGGGTTATACGATGCTGATGTGGTGAAGCAGATTGCCGAGGCGCTGCGTCAGCACTGCTTATCGTTGACATCATCACTGGAGACCCCGATAGGGGCGATCCCTCTGCATGCGCCGGAGACCGCAACGCCGCGGCATGATCCGCTCAACGCCACTAACGTCCCGTGGCTCGGGCCGCAGGATGTGCTGCGTATCATTGAACAGCGCTGTGTGCAGCACCCAAAGCAACTGGCAATACAGCAGCATGACGGCACACTGACCTACGCTGAGCTCTGGGCGCGTGTGCAGTTCATCGCGATGCGTTTTCGAGCGCATGGCATACAACCGGGCGATCGTATTGGCGTGCTGTTGCCACGTCACAGGGATGTGATTGCAACCATGTTGGCGACGTGGTTTGTGGGGGCGTGCTACGTGCCGTTCGATATTCATCAGCCTGCCGCGCGTTTGCAACGCCTTATGCAACGCGCGCGTTTGGTCTGTCTGGTGGTCCGTCAGCCGGGAGAGTGGGGTGAAATTGTACAACTGTCGTTGCCGGAATTGATGCAGGACATGTCGAATGCGATCCGGTATTCTACACCTTGCGCGCTGTTGCCGGATATGCAGGCCTACCTGTTGTTTACCTCCGGCAGTACCGGTGAACCTAAAGGCGTGTGCGTTGTTCACCGCGGGTTGCTGAACTTGTTGTTGGATATGCAGCGTACCTTTGCGGTTGGCTCGCAAGACCGGCTGCTCTCGGTGACGACGCCAACATTTGATATCTCATTCTTGGAGTATCTGTTGCCGCTGATCTCCGGTGCGAGTCTCTATCTGACAGAGGCGGAACGCGCCGCAGACAGCTTCCGTATGATTCCGCTGATTGCCGACTATCGACCAACGCTGATGCAGGCGACGCCCTCGTTCTGGCACGGGCTGTTGATGGCGGGTTGGCGTGGCGACCCGGAACTATGTGTGCTGGCAGGCGGTGAAGCGCTGCCAACGAAAGTGGCGGAAGAACTGTTGCGCTGTTGTGGTTCATTGTGGAACCTCTACGGTCCCACCGAAACAACCATTTGGTCGCTGAAATCGCAGATAACCCAAGCGGAAAACATCACCCTCGGCGCTCCCATTGCCAATACCCGTATATACATTCTGGACAATGAGGGCCATCCAGTGCCGCAAGGCGTTGACGGCGAGCTTTACATCGCCGGGGATGGTGTGGCGCAAGGGTATGATGGGCAGCCTGAGTTGAACGCACAGTTCTTCTTGTCAGAACCAGGGGTCCCCGGTGGCAGGATGTTCCGCACTGGCGATCTGGTCAGGAGTGATGCGCAGGGGCAGTTGTTTTTTGTTGGGCGCAAAGATAGCCAGATCAAACTGCGCGGTTATCGTATTGAGTTAGGCGAAATTGAACGGACGTTGGCACGGCATCCGCATGTGGACGCCGCGGTGGTGGCCTGTATTGAAAGAGCACCGTTACACAAAGCACTGGCAGCATTCATCATCACCAGTGAGCCTCCCTCGCTATTCGAGCAACTGAAAAACGAGCTTCGGCAGCAACTGCCAGACTATATGGTGCCAACGCTGTGGCAGAGGGTGGCCGACTTCCCGAACACTGACAACGGTAAAATCGATCGTAAGCGGTTAGCGGAAAATTTCGTTGCCGATAGCTCCCTTGTGTCGCCGCAGACGCAAGCGCTGAGCGACACGGAACAGATGTTGCTGGCGCTGTGGATGCGCTATTTGCCGATAAAAAACGTCGATCCTGAGTGCGATTTCTTTCGCTTGGGGGGACATTCGCTGTTGGCGGTAACGTTGGTAGCAGAGATCAACCGCACTTTTCACTGCGCCTTGACCCTGAAGGACATTTTCCACTACTCCACACTACGGGCACTGAGTGCGCGTATTGCACAGCAATCTATCACGGACGCTGCCGCGTCTCAGGATGACTGGGTGATAGTGCACGACCCTGAGCATCGTCATCAACCGTTCCCATTGACGGATGTTCAGCGCGCCTACTGGCTTGGACGACAGACGGGTGCTACCTCGATCGCGACCCACATCTACCATGAATTTGACGTAGAACACTTTAATGTTACGCATTTTACCCATGCGGTGAATGCGCTGATCGCTCGCCATGAAATGCTACGTGCGCGGGTACTCCCCGACGGTACTCAGCAGATTCTGGCGCAAGTGCCGGCGTATCAGTTAGAGCAGCGCGATCTGAGTGCTTTGTCCCCTAACGCACGAAACGATGCCTTGATGGCGATCCGCGATCGGCTGTCGCATCATGTGCATCCCGCAGATCGTTGGCCGCTGTTTGATTTCAGTTATTCGGCTTGCACGGCGCAACATGGCCGCTTGCATTTCAGTCTCGATCTGCTGATTGCCGATGCTCTGAGTATGCGCACGCTACAGCAGGAGTTGATGATGCTGTACCGTGAGCCCCATGTGTCACTGCCGTTGCTACCGTTCTCTTTTCGTGACTACGTGCAGGCGCTGTTGGTAGAGCAGGCGAGTGAAGCCTATGCACGCGATCAGGCCTATTGGCAACGGGCGCTGCCGCAGCTGTATGGCCCACCAACGCTGCCCGTACAGGGCGATTTGGCGCAACTGTCTGCGATCAGGTTCGTACGTCGCCGTCATCGGCTGTCAGCCCACAACTGGGGAGTGCTGAGCGCGCTGGCCCAACGCACACGTATCACCAAGACGGCATTGTTGTTGACAGTCTTTAGCCAAGTGCTGGCACGTTGGAGCCTTAGCCCGACGTTTACGCTCAATCTGACGTTGTTCAACCGCCCGCAGGGTTACCCCAACGCAGAGGCAGTTATTGGTGATTTTACCGCTGTCAGCTTGCTGAATGTTTGTTACGACAGCCAGCACTCTTATGCCCACAACGCTCAGCGTATTCAGGTGCAACTGTGGGAAGATCTCGAACATCGTCGTTTCAGTGGGATCCGCGCCAGCGAGGCGCTGATCCATAGCGGTCGTTTCCATGCGCCGATGCCGGTGGTATTCACTAGTATGTTGGATATCGACGGGGAGACGACTGCGCAAGACCCTCGGGACACAACCCGTTTTACTCTGTGTCCGGACGCCAATATTACCCAAACACCGCAGGTGTGGCTCGATCACCAGGTGATCGAGTTGGCTGGGGAGTTGCATTTCAACTGGGACGCGGTCGAGCAACTGTTTGATACCACGCTGCTGGATCAGATGTTTGGTGCTTATTGTCATGCGCTGCAGGCGCTGGTTGCCATGCCGCAAAGTTGGTGGGGGGTAAATAGTTCTCTGGCGCTGCCCACCGTTAGTGCACCGGTCACGCAGGCCCCTGCACCTACGGCCTTGTTGCACCATGGGTTACTGCGTCAGGCAGCACTGACGCCACAGGAAACTGCGCTGATCAGTCCTATCCGTGAATTGACCTATCGCCAACTGTCGACGGCGGCGGATCATGTGGCCCGCGCCCTGTTAGCGCTGGGCGTGCAGCATGGCGACCGCGTGGCGGTGGTGATGGAAAAAGGCTGGCAGCAGATTGCCGCCGTACACGGCATTTTACGACTGGGTGCGGTCTATCTGCCAGTGGATCCGGTGCTACCGCCACAGCGTCGCCAGCTTTTGCTGACGGTGGGCGAGGTGCGGGTACAAGTAACGCAGCCGGGTCTCACGCAATTGGAGCCGTCGCTGCCCGTGCTGATCATCGACGACGGAATGCTGGACACGCCTGCTGCGCCGTTGCCTGAAGTGGCTGGGGATGTCACGGATCTGGCCTATATCATTTTCACTTCCGGCTCCACCGGTACCCCGAAAGGAGTGATGATCGACCACCGTGCGGCCATGAACACGCTGGAAGACATCAACGAACGCTTTGGCCTCAATGCGCAGGATAGGGTGTTCGGGCTGTCATCATTGAGCTTTGACCTGTCGGTTTACGATGCCTTTGCGCCTTTTATGGTGGGTGCAGCGCTGGTACTGCCGGAAGCAGGACGGGAAAAAGATCCGCGTCATTGGCAGACAGTTATGGTACACGGTCATGTAAGCGTCTGGAATGCAGTGCCCGCACTGATGCAGATGCTGTGCGAATACCACAGCGGCGATCGGATGAGTTATCCGACGTTGCGTCTGGCACTGTTGAGCGGCGACTGGATCCCGCTAACGTTACCGGAGCAGATGCGCGAGCGGCTCAATGAAACGATGGACATCATCAGTCTGGGTGGAGCGACCGAGTGCGCCATCTGGTCGGTCTACTACCCGATAGGTGAGGTGGAATCGACGTGGACCAGTATTCCCTACGGTCGGGGCCTGCGCAACCAGCCAGTATACGTGCTAAATGCGCAACTGGAGGAATGTCCGGTCGGGGTGGAAGGAGAGATTTGCATTGGCGGGATGGGGCTGGCACAAGGCTACCTGAACGATGCAGAGAAAACGGCGGCGAGCTTTGTCTGGCGCGAAGCGAGTGGTGAGCGAATTTACCGCACTGGGGATCGCGGGCGCTACTTTGCTGACGGGCAAGTCGCCTTTTTGGGGCGCAACGATACCCAAGTGAAGGTGAATGGTTACCGTATCGAACTGGGGGAAGTCAAAAGCCACCTTGAACAGCTCGACAGCGTAGGGAGTGCCGCCGTGGTGTGCCACCAGGGACAGCTGTATGCCTTTATCACTGCCGCAGAAAACCTGCATCCTGACGATACTGACGCCCTGTTAGCGCGTGTTCGTGCTCAGTTAGCCGTGCAGTTGCCGTATTACCTGCTGCCCCAACATTTCTTTCTTCTCAAGGTGCTGCCGATGACAGGCAACGGCAAAATTGATCAGGCGGCAATGGTTCAAGAGGTTATCCAACGTATGTCGCAATCTACATCACAGAAGTCGAGGGCCCTCGCGCACGCCTCGCCCTATGAACAGCAGGTGGCCGCTCTCTGGTGCGAGGTACTACAACGAGAACAGATCGGACTGAATGACAACTTTTTTGAAGCGGGGGGCGGCTCAATCCAGATCGTGCTGTTGCATCGCCGTATTGAGGAGATTTTTAAGGTTACGGTACCTATTGCTGAGCTATTTCGCTTAACCACCGTGAAAAGAATTGCCGGTTATTTGCAGGCTATGCAGGACAATGCACGGGCGGTGAATCAAACACAGCAGCGTGATGCTTCCCGATCCCGCGCCCAGCAACGACTTGTACGTCGTCACCAGCGTCAGCGTTAAGGAAAAACTAATGACTTACAGTGAAAGCGATATTGCCATTGTTGGCATGAACTGCCGGTACCCCGGCGTGCACAGCGTTGCGGCATTCGAAACGGTGCTTCGCACCGGATGCAACATTTTGGACCCCAAAGTGACCCCGAGCAACGGCCACAATCACATTACGCTGAACAACGTCTATGAGCACATGGCGGAGTTCGATGCCAACTTTTTTGGCTACAGCCGTGCAGAAGCAGAAATCATGGATCCACAGCAGCGCGTATTTCTGACCTGTGCTTGGGAGATGTTTGAACAAAGCGGTTACAACCCGAAGCAGCACGATGCGCGCGTCGGCCTATATGCGGGCGTGAGTACCAGCTTCTATTTGCTTACTCACCTGATGAACAACCCAGACAAGCTTGCACAACTCGGTGGTCTCCAAATCATGGTCGGCAATGACAAAGATCATTTGACGTCCCAACTGGCTTACCGCCTGAATATTACCGGCCCTTGCGTGACGGTTCAGGCCAGTTGTGCCACCTCGCTGGTGGCAGTGCATCTGGCCTGCGAAGGGCTGCTGAGCGGTCAGTGCGATATGGCGCTAGCGGGTGGCGTCACGTTTCGCATGGAGGAGCAGCGCAGCTATGAATCGCACGGTGATGGGCTGCAAGCAGAGGATGGCCTGATTCATACTTTTGATGCGCAGGCGAGCGGTACGGTCTACAGCAGTGGTTTGGGCATGGTGCTGCTCAAACGGGCTACAGACGCGCAGGTGCAAGGGGATAACATCCTTGCCGTCATCAAGGGAAGCGCCATCAACAATGATGGCGGTGCGCGCAGTGGTTATACCGTGCCGGGTGTTGATGGTCAGGAAGCTGTGATGATTGAGGCGCATAGCTTGGCGGAGGTGACGCCGCAGCAAATTCAGTATCTAGAACTGCATGGCAGCGGCACGCCGTTGGGTGACGCTATCGAATTCGCGGCCATCAAACGTGTGTTTGGGACGCCAGCGCCGAATGCGACACCGTGGCGTCTGGGGGCTGTGAAACCTAACGTGGGTCACGTAGAAATGGCATCTGGCATCACCAGTCTCATAAAAACGGTGCTGAGTCTTACTAACCGGGTGTTTTACCCTACGCTGAATTTTCAACGGGCTAATCCGCAACTGGGGTTGGAGGACAGCCCGTTTGAAGTGGTGTCCCGTTTAACGCCTTGGCCGGAGGGCACCACGCCACGCACCGCTGGTGTGAGTGCGTTCGGATTGGGCGGCACCAACGCACATCTGGTGGTACAAGCGCCGTTATCGACGCCGCAGGCGAGGGCGCAGCAGATGGGGCCTTGTGTCGTTGTACTCTCGGCAAAAAACCACAATGCCCTGGAACAGATGCAAAACGCCCTGCTGGCGAAACTGGCCGCACATCCAGAGATACGCTTACAGGACGTGGCTTACACCCTGCGTCACGGGCGTTTCTCCGCCCCGGTACGTAAGTGTGTCATCGCAGAGAATTGCACCCAGCTAGCCCGACAACTCCGCGACGCACCGATGGTGGAGGCAACCACGGGTTGCACGATCTACTGGAGATTGGGGCACCGTTTCGTTGTTGCACTCGAGACGCTTAGTGACTGGCTGGCGTGCTCTGAGGTGTTGTCACAGGCGGTGGGACAACTGCTCGAGCATTTTCCGCTCGAACCAGCCTGTCTGCAAGATCTCTCCCCTGCGCAACGGACGTTTATCAGCCAGTATGCGCTGATCGCGTTGATTGACGAACGGGAAACGTTGAATGTGGTGCTATGCGGCGACGGTGATGGTGGCTATGCTGCCGCCGTACTACGAGGAGACTGCACACTAGAGCAAGCATGGCACAGGTTGAATGCGGGCCAACCGTTTGATGATGTGCCGACGAATCCCCTCTTGCAGCCCGATGTCTGCTCTTTGATGCTGGACGACGCGGCGAGTGATGCCAATCGCACCGCGCTAGAGGCGTTAGGGCAGTTATGGTTGGCTGGCGTCAGCCTAGATTGGCGCTGGGTGGATGCGGCGGAGCGTATGTTGGGCAGTCAACGCATCGCCCTGCCGGGGACCGTTTTTACACCGCAGCGCTATTGGGTCGAGGCCGTACGGCCTGCCACGTTCTCCCACGAATCGTCGAATAATCTCTTATCCCGCGCAACAAAATCCGATATTATTGCAGTGGTGACGGAGATATGGGAACGCACGCTTGGTGTCAGCATTGATGATCACCACGCCAGCTTCTTCGAACTGGGTGGGCATTCGCTGTTAGCGTCAACCATTTTATATGATATTCAGCAACGTTACGGCATCACCTGTACGCTAAGCGCATTCTTTGCCGATCCCACCATCGAGGGATTAAGTTGCTATCTGCTCGAACAAGGCGGCAGTGAGACAGCGGTTTCAGCATTGCCTGATACGGTCTTTGCCCCTGACCAGCAGCACCTACCTTTTCCGCTGACTGACGTGCAACAGGCCTATTGGGTTGGGCGGCGAAAATCCTTGGGATTGGGCAATATTTCCACCCATATCTATGTGGAATATGAACTACAGGGGCTAGATGAAACAGCGTTCAACCGCGCGCTCAATGCGGTGATTGCGCGGCACAGCATGTTGCGTGCAATTGTCAACGATGACGGTATGCAGCAGATATTGCCAAACGTGCCGGAATACCACGTTGCCTTCTATACCACCCAGTGCGAGGATGCGTTTCAACAGCGTTGCCGTGAGCTGCGTGACACCCTCTCACATCAGATGATTGATTGTAGTCGCTGGCCTCTGTTTCAGATGGAGGTCGTGGTTGATCCGCAGCAAAAAGCCCGGCTACATGTATCTATCGACCTGCTGATAGCCGATGCATGGAGTCTGGAGTTGTTCATTCGGGAACTAGCTTATCACTACCGCCATCCGCAGGCGGCATTGCCTACATTGACGTACAGTTTCCGCGACTATGTGCTGACCTTAAAATCCTACGAGAAAACGCCGCAGTTTGAACGGGCACGTGACTACTGGCGCGCCCGCATCGAAACTCTGCCGCCGGGGCCACGATTGCCGCTGCGTACCGACCCCACGAAGCTGGAAAACCCCACATTCGTGCGCCGTAGCTATTGTCTATCTCGTGCTATCTGGCAGCGCTTGAAAACGCAGGCGGGTCAGATGAGTATCACGCCTACTACACTGCTGCTCACGGGGTTTGCTCAGGTGTTGGCGCGCTTTAGTTCCTCGCCGCACTTTAGCCTTAACCTGACGCTGTTTAATCGTCTGCCGTTGCACGCAGATATCAATCACTTAATTGGCGATTTTACTGCACTGACGTTGCTGGAGATTGATATGTCGCAGGGAGAAACCTTGCAGGCGCGGGCAAACGTGATCCACTCTCAACTGTGGCGCGATTTGGATAACCGCTTGTTTGGCGGTATCCAGGTCTCTCGACTGCTGGTACAAACTCACCGCGATCCGGCGAAATCGGTGATTCCTATCGTGTTCACCAGCTTGCTCAATCAATATGAGGCGAGCTGGGAAACGGATGATACGCTGTTCAACCAACCGCAGGATGATCTGTACAGTATTTCACAGACACCGCAGGTGTGGCTCGATCATCAGGTAATGGAGCGTAACGGGGAATTGCACTTTAATTGGGACGTGGTGGAACAATTGTTTGAACCGGCGCTAATGGATCAGATGTTCCAGTGTTATTGCCAACTCCTGCACGCCCTAGCCCAGCGACCACAGCTCTGGCATGAGACTCAAGATGTGCTGGCGCTGCCCACCGTTAGCGCACCGGTCACGCAGGCTCCTGCACCTACGGCCTTGTTGCACCATGGGTTACTGCGTCAGGCAGCACTGACGCCACAGGAAACTGCGCTGATCAGTCCTATCCGTGAATTGACCTATCGCCAACTGTCGACGGCGGCGGATCATGTGGCCCGCGCCCTGTTAGCGCTGGGCGTGCAGCATGGCGACCGCGTGGCGGTGGTGATGGAAAAAGGCTGGCAGCAGATTGCCGCCGTACACGGCATTTTACGACTGGGTGCGGTCTATCTGCCAGTGGATCCGGTGCTACCGCCACAGCGTCGCCAGCTTTTGCTGACGGTGGGCGAGGTGCGGGTACAAGTAACGCAGCCGGGTCTCACGCAATTGGAGCCGTCGCTGCCCGTGCTGATCATCGACGACGGAATGCTGGACACGCCTGCTGCGCCGTTGCCTGAAGTGGCTGGGGATGTCACGGATCTGGCCTATATCATTTTCACTTCCGGCTCCACCGGTACCCCGAAAGGAGTGATGATCGACCACCGTGCGGCCATGAACACGCTGGAAGACATCAACGAACGCTTTGGCCTCAATGCGCAGGATAGGGTGTTCGGGCTGTCATCATTGAGCTTTGACCTGTCGGTTTACGATGCCTTTGCGCCTTTTATGGTGGGTGCAGCGCTGGTACTGCCGGAAGCAGGACGGGAAAAAGATCCGCGTCATTGGCAGACAGTTATGGTACACGGTCATGTAAGCGTCTGGAATGCAGTGCCCGCACTGATGCAGATGCTGTGCGAATACCACAGCGGCGATCGGATGAGTTATCCGACGTTGCGTCTGGCACTGTTGAGCGGCGACTGGATCCCGCTAACGTTACCGGAGCAGATGCGCGAGCGGCTCAATGAAACGATGGACATCATCAGTCTGGGTGGAGCGACCGAGTGCGCCATCTGGTCGGTCTACTACCCGATAGGTGAGGTGGAATCGACGTGGACCAGTATTCCCTACGGTCGGGGCCTGCGCAACCAGCCAGTATACGTGCTAAATGCGCAACTGGAGGAATGTCCGGTCGGGGTGGAAGGAGAGATTTGCATTGGCGGGATGGGGCTGGCACAAGGCTACCTGAACGATGCAGAGAAAACGGCGGCGAGCTTTGTCTGGCGCGAAGCGAGTGGTGAGCGAATTTACCGCACTGGGGATCGCGGGCGCTACTTTGCTGACGGGCAAGTCGCCTTTTTGGGGCGCAACGATACCCAAGTGAAGGTGAATGGTTACCGTATCGAACTGGGGGAAATCGAGCGCTGCATTGCGCGACATCCCGATGTGGAGCAGTCAGTGGTGGTGGCAGTGGGTAATTCTCAACATCGTCGGCTGGTCGCTTTTGCCAAACTGCACGATCGCCACCAGGCGCAGGCATTGCAAGCTAAGGAAGCGGAGGCGGCGGCACTGGCGCAGGGTATTATTGTGAATCCGGCACAGCGTCTAGCGTTCAAACTCAAGGAGCCACATATTCGCGCGCTGGATGGTCTGGGCATTGCACTGACGGCACCGGCGGATAGCACACGTTACATCAAACGCCGCAGCTATCGTCATTTCAGCGCGCAAAAAACCACGCTGGCACAGTTGGGGCAATTGCTGTCGGGCTTGGGGCAGATGCGTCTACCCGGTCTACCTTTTGCCAAGTATGCCTATGCGTCCGCCGGGGGGCTATACCCGGTGCAAACCTACGTGTACCTGCATCCAGACAAGATCGAAGAGGGAGTATCCGGTATTTACTACTTCGACCCGCGACAGAGCTGTCTTATGCCGGTAGCACCAGAAGTCGAGCTGAACAGTGGTTTTCATGCCGGACCTAATCAGTCTATTGCCGATCGGGCGGCATTCACGCTGTTTATGGTGGCTGATATGGCGGTGATCTCGCCATTCTATGGGCAAGAGGCAGCTTGGCACTTCTCGGTGATGGAAGCAGGTACTCTCTGCCATTTACTGGAAGAAGATGCGCCGCGCTACGGATTGGGGCTGTGCCAACTTGGGATGGCAGACTTTTCCGCTGTGGCATCGCATTTTCAATTGTCGCCACATCATCGCTATGTCCATTGCACCGTGGGGGGCGTGATAGGGCAAGAGGCGGCAAGTGCTGCAGCATTGCTGCGCGATTTCTCCACCTATGAGAAACCGAAGGAAACCGCTGCGCCGCTGGACATGCAGAGCTACAAAGATGCCATGCTGCGCGGCCTGCGTCAGCAACTGCCTGACTATATGGTGCCGAGTGATCTGATGTTAGCGACCGATTTTCCGTTAACCGCTAACGGCAAGCTAGATCGGCAACAATTACAGCTGCAGGGCGAACAAATTGCCCACCAGCGTGACGGCGTGGGTCCAATCCAGGTGGACAGTGCGTTACAACAGCGGCTGGTGGCGCTCTGGCAGGAGGTACTCGGCGTGAGCCACGTGTCGGCCGAAGACGATTTCTTCTCGCTGGGGGGCAGTTCTATAGAATTGGTGCGTATTCAGCAGGCACTTGAGGCGATTATCGGGCAGGAGATTCCCATTGTCGATCTGTTCCGTCTGCCAACCATCGCGGATGTGGCGCGTTACCTTGATGAGCAACTGCACAATCTACCCGCCGCCCACGATATCGTATTAGCGCAGGCTGAGGTTTCGCAGGTCAGCGCTGCGCGCGAGAATCTGGCGTTGCGGCGTAAACGTGCCCAACAGGGAGAAAAGGGCGATGAGTGAGCAGAGCTATCGTAGCGCAGGGACACTGTTGGCACAGTTGGCGTCCGGAGAAACCACCTCAGTGGCGTTGGTGAATCACTATTTTTCACGTATGGCGCAGTTTAACAAGCCGTTGAATGCGGTGGTGCAGCAGCACTATGCGTTGGCGTTGGAGGCCGCCGCGCGCGCCGATCGTGAGCGACTGGAGGGGCGCGCAAGGGGCGTGTTGCACGGATTACCTTGTACTGTTAAGGAGTCGTTTGACGTGCAAGGGTGGTTAACCACGTCCGGTGCCCATTATCTGAAAGATAACCGGGCGACGCAGGATGCTCCTTCCATCGCACGCTTACGCGCTGCCGGGGCGATCCTGATGGGAAAAACCAATGTGCCGATGATGACTGCCGATTGGCAAACCTATAACGATCTGTATGGCACCACCCATAACCTGTGGGATAG
>ERZ773136.941-NODE-941-length-30667-cov-7.478799_pt1 | contig 30667 bp, 24 predicted proteins | sample MGYA00580855_ERZ773136 | MGnify/ENA primary metagenome ERZ773136 (study PRJEB29015, sample SAMEA2737860) | human gut metagenome | biome: human gut; feature: human-associated habitat; material: faeces | place: China | collected 2012 ... | reverse complement strand
AAAGAAACCGGCGGCGCAAAGGTTACTATGAAACTTCCTTGCTGATTTTCCGATAAGGTGCAATTATGAGAAGTTCCTTTTATACACATAGATTGTACCAGAAGGCAGCCTCGTTTTCAACGAAAAGCCACTGACCCTGAATAATTCAGAGTCAGTGGCTTTTTCAATGCTACTTGAACGGTAATTTGAAATGTTGTCCTTATGCGTAGGTAACTTTAGCGCCCCGCTTATGGTATTAAGGAGATAAACCGACAGAACAATATCGCCCTGCTATATTATTACGCTGGCTCAGAAACTTTTTCATCGGTGCCGCCAAGTGCGGCCATAAGCGAGTTCAACCAATTGAAGATTTGATCGTTTCCTTGAGTATTATCACACCAGGCCTGATAAAATGCTGGAATTTTAAAGTCGTTGGAGTTCAGTGTGTTTCTGCCGGAGCCGTCGTTTTTAAGATATTTTTCTGCAAATTGCGCCACAAGTGTGGAATATTGTAAGATCGATTCGATGATGTATTCTTTGGCGCACTTTACATGGTCGGCGCTGTAATCGAAATTGGCAAACGAACGCTCTGCTGTTAAAGGCTTGCCTGCGTGGTTTAATGCATTTACAACATATGCTACAAAAAAGTACCGCCCATTTGCCAGAACGGCCAGAGTGTTGGCATCGGGGGTTGCCGCATTCCGATACTGCTTTTCTACCAAACGGTATACTTCGGAGATGCTCACGGCAAAGTTGACAGGCTTGTACCAGGATAGGAATAAAGCGGCCTTGTCATCGTACAGATCGAACGGAGCATATATCGGTTTGGAAGGATCGCTCTCGGAAAATTCGACTGTGTCATATTCGCTGGAGGTATCACTATACCGAACGATGACCTGTGTGGGGCTGGAACGTGCTTCACCGGGAGCGTTGTAATAGTAGGCAGTTACGATGCGGCCAAAATCAGAAAGCTGATAATGGAAGCGGCCGGGCGCATTTTGCCTCCGTTTCAGAAGCTTAAAGCAATAAAGGGGGTAGGTACCGTTTTCATAAAAAGAGTTGATGAGCGTGATCTGCGGACAGGTATATGCAACGTCCATGGGAGTAGGTCTTTCCATCTGTCAGGTGGTTGGCGGACATCTCGTCGAAGAGATTTTTTTCAAAGAACCGATCGGACTGTGAAAGTGGGGTCCTGAAAATATTGGGTTGGCACGGAGTGTCATAAACTTTTGATTCTCCGCGAAAAACGGTGATAGTATGATCTACCTTAGTCTGCTTGAGCTTTTTTTCAATTTCGCTAATATAGTCTGAGATGGATTTTACCGGCAAATTCAAACAATCTACCAACCTTTCAATAAATGAGTGCCCTGCTATTATAATACGATAAGTCGGATAATAGTGTCGATAAAAATATTAATAATATAGAAGAGATATCATTTCAACAAGAGAGATGTCCCAGCACCGGGCGGGAATAAAAACGCGGGGCGCAGATGCCCGCGCCCCGCGCCCGCTCAGGGGATGAGCGGAAGAGAGAAAGAGAAGAATATCATCAGAGAATCGTGCCGCCACCGAGCACGGTGCCGCCACCGAGCACGGTGCCGCCACCGAGCACGGTGTCGCCATCGTACAGCACGACGGCCTGACCCGGCGTGATAGCGCGCTGCGGCTCGTCGAAGACGAGGTGCACGTGCCCGTCCCCGAGCACCGTGACTGTCGCCGCCTGCTCGCGCTGGTGGTAGCGCACGCGCGCGGTGGGACGTCGTAGGCGATCCAGTTGAAGTCATTTGCCGTCAGCTCACGAGAAAAAAGCGCGTCGTTGCCGCTTAGCACCACGCGGTTTTCTGCCGCATCGATGCGCTTGACGTAGAGCGGCGCGTCCGCGGCGATGCCGAGGCCCTTGCGCTGGCCGACGGTGTAGTGCACTATGCCCTTGTGCCGGCCGAGCACACGGCCGCTTTCATCGACAAAGTCGCCCGCGGGGCAGTCGCGGCCCGTGTAGCGCGCGATAAAGCCAGCGTAGTCGCCGTCCGGCACGAAGCAGATGTCCTGACTGTCCGGCTTGTCGGCGTTGTAGAAGCCCTGTTCCTCCGCGATGCGGCGCGTCTCGCTCTTGTGCATCGCGCCGAGCGGCAGGCGCGTGTGCGCCAGCTGATCCTGCGTGAGCGAGTAGAGCACGTAGCTCTGGTCCTTGCTCTCATCGAGCGATTTTTTGAGCAGCCACCGCCCGTTTTCCTGCTCGATGCGCGCATAGTGGCCGGTCACAATGGCGTCGCAGCCTAAAATGCGGGCGCGCTCGTAGAGCCGCTCAAACTTCAGGTAGCGGTTGCAGTCGATGCAGGGGTTTGGCGTCGCGCCGCGCTCGTAGGACGAGATGAAGCGGTCGATGACCTGCCCTTTGAAGTCGTCTGAAAAGTTGAAGACATAATAGGGGATGCCGAGGTGCAGCGCGACGAGACGCGCGTCCTCGACATCCTCGAGCGAGCAGCAGGTTTTGGTGCGGCTGACGCCGATGTCCTCGTTGTGGAAGAGCTTCATCGTCGCGCCGATGCACTCGCAGCCCTGCTCCTTCATCAAAAATGCGGCGACGCTCGAGTCCACACCACCGCTCATCGCAATGAGTACCTTATCCATATTTCCTCACATCATGCGGCACGCTTTGGCGCAGGGAATGTCCCTGTGAGAAGCGATGCCGCGTTTATCGTTTTGCCTTATTTTGCCGCGTGCTTATAAAGTGAACGGCTTTTTGCCGCTGACGAGGTCGTTCCACAGCGGGGACATGCCGCGTAAGTATTCCATGACCTCGGGCACGGCTTCGAGGATGCGGTCGATTTCCTCGTCGGTGTTCCACTCGCACAGACTCAGGCGCAGCGAGCCGTGCGCCACGTCATGCGGGCGGCCGATGGCCAGCAGCACATGGCTTGGGTCGAGCGAGCCGGATGTGCACGCGCTGCCGGACGACGCGCAGATGCCCTTTGCGTCGAGAAGAAGCAGCAGGCTTTCGCCCTCGACGCCCTCGACGCAGAAGCTTACGTTGCCGGGGAGGCGATTTACGGGATCGCCGTTGAGCGCGCTGTGCGGGATATTGGACAGGCCGTCGATCAGGCGGTCGCGCAGGGCGCTGACCCTTTTCGCGTTCTCGTCGAGGTACGCGCAGGCATCTTCGAGCGCCGCAGCCATGCCCATGATGGCGGGAATATTCTCCGTACCCGCGCGCTTGCCGCGCTCCTGCGCGCCGCCCTCGATGAGGTTCGTCAGGAAGACGCCCTGACGGGCGTACAGCACGCCGGTGCCCTTTGGACCGTGGAACTTGTGCGCGGAGAGCGACAGCAGGTCGATGTTCTGCGCCTTGACGTCAATGGGCAGATGCCCCGCGGCCTGCACGGCGTCGGTGTGGAACAGCACGCCCGCCTCGCGGCAGACTGCGCCGATCGCGCTGATCGGCAGGATGGAGCCGATCTCGTTGTTGGCGTACATGACGGAAACCAGGCACGTATCCTCGCGGATGGCGTCTTTCACCTGCTGCGCCGTCACGGTGCCGATGGGGCCGACGGGGAGCAGCTCGACGGCGAAGCCCTCTTTTTCGAGCTTTTGGAGCGTGTGCAGCACGGCGTGGTGCTCGAATGCGGTCGAAATGATGTGCTTTTTGCCCTTGCGTTCGCCGAGGCACGCGGCGGAGAGGATGGCCTGATTGTCGGCCTCGCTGCCGCCGGAGGTGAAGTAAATTTCGCGCGGGGAAGCGTTCAGGCATTTTGCGATGCGGTCGCGCGCGCTGAGCAGCGCCCCGGCCGCCTGCTGGCCGACGGAATGCAGGCTTGAGGGGTTGCCATAGATCGTCTCCAGATAGGGGAGCATGGCGTCGATTGCGGTACGGCTCATTTGGGTCGTCGCGGCGTTGTCCGCGTAAATAGTGGTCATTGAGATAAATCCTATCTTATAAGTATGTTGATATGATACACAGGAACGTTCGCTTTGTCAATGGATTTTGAGATCGCGAGGGGAGTGCAAAAAAGGAAGAACCGCTCGCAAGAGCGGTTCTTCCTTTTACAATAGGGGGGTGGAGGATTTTTGACTTACTTTTCCAGCTGCGTCCAGTCGCGGGTCTCGCGCAGCTCGGTCCACTTTTCATACTGGGAGTTCGTCTTGAACTCGTAGTAGTGGCTGTTCGTCGCTTCCTGAACGGCGTGGTAATACCAGGCCTTCGGGTTCGCGTTGTCCGTCCAGACCGTCATGTTCGGGAGGAGATCGTCCTCGGTCTCAGGCAGACGGTTCAGCACGCGGTTGACGAGCGTCATGGTCTCGGCACGGGTGATGTCGCGCTGGGGACCAAACGTGCCGTCGGGGTAGCCTGTGATGATGCCCATGGAGCTGAGGGTCGAGACCGCGGTGTTGTACCAGGAGGTGGCGGCCACGTCGGAGTAGCGGTTGGCCTTGGTCAGGTTCTCGTCGCGGACGTCGTCGGTCAGCAGACGGAAGAAGATGGTCGCGACCTCGGCGCGGGTGATGTTGTTCTGCGGGCGGACCTCACCGTTGCCGTAACCGACGATTCGCGGTTGCCTCGAAGACCTCCTTAGTACATGAGTTGCCGAAACCTCCAACGGTGGGGTTGCCAAAAATATCCTTTGTCATATAGTACGTCGGCTCACCGTCGGTCAGAGCGATAATGTTCTTGGAGTCAATCTCCTGAACATTAGATTTTGCAAATAACAGGTTTGCGTTTTGCAGACCGTCATCCAGATTGGTGCCGCCGTCGGGTTTCAGGTCGTTGATGGCGGTCAGAATAGCGGTATAACCCGCCTCGGTGGAAACATCCTGCCAGCCCGCGTCTGCTACTGTTGCGTTTGTATTGAAATCGACCAGCGCAACATAGCGGCCGGTGCCGCCGTCTTTCGACGAATTGTGAGGGTTTACGCCACCGCGGACACGGCGAGCGTGTCGCTCTGCTGGGAGTAGGTCAGGGGGGAGACGCAGCCGGCGAAGGTGGTCTCGTTGATGACGCGCTTGGTGACGGCATAGGTCATGCCGATCTGGTACCAGTTGCCGCTGACGTTGACCTTGTTCCAGGCGTGGTAGCTGCTGCCGGCGTAGCCCTTGGTGAGGGTGCAGGGGATGTCTGGCTGCGGCACATGGCGGCGAAGAGGGACGCGAGGTCGTAGCAGATGCCCTTGTTGCTGTTCAGGGTGGCAGCGGTGTCGGGGATGTACTTGCTGACCTTGCCGGAGGTGATGTCGTTAGCGAGCTTGGTGTCGTAGGTGTAGTGACCGGCGATGTAGTTGTAGATCGCGGTGACCTTGTCCATGTCGGTCTTGGCGTCCTTGCAGAGCTCAGCGGCCTTCTTGCACACATCGTCGCCGGAGGTGAACTGCATGTCGGTCGTGACGATGAGGTAAGGGGCGTAGGCGTTTTCAATCTTGGCGTTGACCTTCTTGCTGGTCACAACGCGGTAGGTCGTGCCGGAGATGTTCTCGCAGAGGGAGATGGTGTAGGTGCCGTCGCCCTGCTCGAGGGAGAAGACGGCGTCCTTGCCGCTCGGGCAATTCTTGTAGGACACCTTTTCGCTGCCCTACTGGATGCCGACCTTCAATTTGGCATTGGAGGTGTAGTTGACGGTGACGAAACCATACTTGGCATTCGTGGTGTCAATGGTGGTGCCATTGGCAGCGCTGGCGTTCACAACCGTGAACATGGACATGGCAAGAAGCACTGCGAGCATAGCGCAGGCATGACGAAACAGCCGTTTCATACGGCGATCTCCTTTCGGTAACTGGCTGCCAGCCCTGTTCCCAGGGGTAAGGCCCTATAGCTTTGCGTCGCCGGTTTTCACCGGGTTTGCTATTATCGTTTGAGATGCGGTCGAAGCGGCTGCACCTACTCTTTTTTACAGCTCGCACTATATACGCGTTCTTAACGTTTGCCAACAGAGAATTTGACCTTTTTTCGACAAAAAAACAGACAAAAAGGAGCGCGGAAACCGCGCTCCTTTTGATGTTTTTGCAATTTTCGGGCAAAATCACACGCTGAGCCAGTCGTCGAGGATAAGACCCTCGTTGTGCTTGGTGAGAAAGCCCACGCTCCACTCGCCGCCGAAGGCGATGAGCTTGCGGCCCTTGAAGTCCTCGAGCACGCGGGAGCCCGAGCAGAGCATCAGGTCCTTCACGTCGCACGGGCACTCGCGGATCAGGCGCAGGTGCTCATAGGGGAGGCCGCTCATGCGCAGGTCGACGCCGTACTCGTTTTTCATGCGGTATTCGAACACGTCGAACTGCAGCGTGCCGACCACGCCGACGACCACGTCCTCAAAGCCGCTGTCGGGGATTTTGAAGATCTGGATGGCGCCCTCCTGCGCGATCTGCTCCACGCCCTTGACGAACTGCTTGCGCTTCATCGTGTCCTTGGGTGAGACGAGCATGAAGTGCTCGGGCTCGAACGTCGGGATGCCGGAGAAGCGGAACTTTTTGCCGGGCATCGTGATCGTGTCGCCGATCGAGAAGATACCGGGATCAAACACGCCGATGATGTCGCCCGCGTAGGCCTCGTCGACGATCTCGCGCTCGGCGGCCATCATCGTTTGCGGCTGGGAAAGGCGCATCTTGCGGCCGGACTGGACGTGGAAATACTCGGTGTCGCGCTCGAACTTGCCCGAGCAGATGCGCATGAACGCAAGACGGTCACGGTGGGCCTTGTTCATGTTGGCCTGAATTTTGAAAACAAAGGCGGAGAACTCGGGGGAGTAGACGTCCACCTCGCCCGCGTCGCTCACACGCGGCAGCGGCGGCGTGGTCATCTCTAAAAACGCGTTCAAAAACGGCTCGACGCCGAAGTTCGTGAGCGCGCTGCCGAAGAACACGGGGGAGAGCTTGCCGCAGCGCACGGCGTCCAGGTCAAAGTCGCGGCCCGCGCCGAGCAGCTCCACCTCGTCGGCGAGCGTGTCGCGGCGGGTCTGACCGATCAGGTCGACGAGCGCGGGATCGTCGAGCTCGATTTCCGTGATGCCCGCCTTTTTGGCGTGACCCGCATCGGTGAAGTGCAGGATGCAGCGCTTATCGCGGTCGTACACGCCGGCAAACTCCTTGCCGCAGCCGATCGGCCAGTTGACGGGATAGGTGTCGATGCCGAGCTCGCGCTCGACCTCCTCGCAGAGCTCGAGCGGGTCGCGCGTCTCGCGGTCCATTTTATTGATAAAGGTAAAGATGGGGATGTTGCGCAGGGCGCAGACCTTGAAGAGCTTGCGCGTCTGCGGCTCGACGCCCTTCGCGCCGTCGATGACCATGACGGCGCTGTCCGCGGCCATCAGTGTGCGGTACGTGTCCTCGGAGAAGTCCTGATGTCCCGGCGTGTCGAGGATGTTGATGCAGTAGCCGCCGTGCTGGAACTGCATGACTGACGACGTGACGGAAATGCCGCGCTGCTTTTCGATTTCCATCCAGTCGGATTTTGCCGCGCGCTCGCGCTTGCCCTTGACCTCGCCCGCCTGCGCGATGGCTCCGCCGTAGAGCAGAAACTTTTCCGTCAGCGTGGTTTTACCGGCGTCCGGGTGTGAAATGATCGCAAACGTCCGGCGGCGGGAGATCTCTTCCTGTAAAGTGGCCATGACTGCCTCCTGAAAAATACGATTTACCGGGCAAGTGTATCACAGCCCCCCGCATTTTGCAACAGAATCCTAAAATCTATGCTTGACAAAGCGAAAAATGTCTGGTATAGTACATCTTGTTCCGCGGGCGTAGCTCATCTGGTAGAGCGCCACCTTGCCAAGGTGGAGGTAGCGAGTTCGAGCCTCGTCGCCCGCTCCAAAAAATAAAGGCATGACGTAAGTCATGCCTTTATTTTTTGGCTCCAGCGGGCAGAGGGGCGAACAGGGCGCGAGCGAAGCGAGAAAACGCCCCAGTGAGGCGTTTGGTGCCCGCTGTGCGTGTCGCGGTGTGATAACACCGCGAGCGAGCCTCGTCGCCCGCTCCAAAAAAGAGGTCACAACTTACGTTGTGACCTCTTTTTTGGGATTCCTGTGAGAAATTAAAATGCTCGGGCGAAGTGAATTCGCCCTCCGCCAAGGTTTTGCTGCGCAAAACGCTTGTACGGCGCAAAAGCGTTGTTTTTTGCTTCGGTAGGCCAAATAGATACGGGACATCCGAACTGGGTGTCCTGTTTTTTATAAGAACGTTCCCTGTCAATGATTGAAAACAGGTTTTTAATTTGCTATGATACCTTCATACTTTCCATAGGGGGATAATTTGTGAAAAAAAGATTTGCTATATGCAGCACAATAGTTTTGCTGCTGCTTTTGTCAGCCTGCGGCGCACCGCAGACGTTGGACTTTTCCTACGCTCCGGAAGGAGAAGAACTTTCTTCTTTGATGGTGGAGACTTCACAAACTCACCGCGCAGAACTGGAGCACGTTCCCTCTGCGGCTGATTTTGCCGATGCGATTTCGGATGACCCCGCCTCGGCAGGGCTGCTGAGCGAGAGCGAGGTGGAGAGCCTTTTACGAGGTCATGCCGCGATGGAGACGGTGTCGAAGGAACAGGCGCAGTCTGATGTTTCCCTGCTGTTCCGCACGCTGCAAAGCGCTTACGGCGCTTACGAATACTTTGGGCAGGAAAAGTTTGACGCAGCGGAGGACGCTGTGACACAATGGCTTTCCTCACAGGATGATGAGATTAAAGTTTCTGCGCTGGGAGAAAAACTACAGGAATCTCTCGCATTCATGCTTGCGCACGACGCGCATGCCGTGATTTATGAACCGGCGGCGGAAGAGATCGAAGCGCAGGTGCGATATGAATACTTCTTTGCCGACGGCTTCTATTTTTCAAAGGATGTCAACGGCAGCTATTATATGGTGAATGACGGGGAGAGGTGGACATTGAGTAGCTTCTCCGATGAACATGTCAGCGTGCAGCCGACGCTTCTGCAAGACGGACGCATTGTTTATCAGCCGACGCTTTTTGCGCTGCGGAAGGACGCCGTGCAGAGCAGTGTCACACTGAAAAATTCTTCTGGAAAAGCGAAAATCTATCGCCTTGACTGGACGGAGAGTCAGCCGCTTGATGTTGACCTCGGCACGCTGGATTACCGCCTGATACAGGAAGACGGTCTTACCTATGTTTCCCTCCGCAGCTTTGTTTCCGGCACATATGATAATATGCTTGCACGCTATGCTCGGGAAGGGGCAAAAGCACGCGGGAGCAAAGCGGTGATCTGTGACCTGCGCGGCAATGTTGGCGGCTCGGACAGTTGGCCGAGAAAGTGGATACAGAGTTTCCTCGGAACGCAGAACAGTATTGAGACCTCCATGCTGTATGCGCAGAAAAACAGCGCCCTTTTTGCTGCGGAAAACAGCGAGAGTCTGCTGCCGGAAGATGAGGGAACTTGCTTTGCCCGTGAAGTCCACGGGACCTGGTATGAAAATGATATTCCGATCATCGTGTTGGTTGACGATCATTGCGGCTCGTCCGGCGAGGGCGCGGTACAGCTTTTGAAAACGCTTGACAATGTGCTCGTTGTCGGCAGCAACACAGCGGGATACCAGCTCTGCGGAAATATCAGCACCTTTACATTGCCGTATACCGGCATCGGTGTGCGCTTTGGGTCAACGCTTTTCCTCTATGGGGACGGAGAAAATGTCGATCACAGGGGCTATGCTCCGGATGTCTGGTGTGATCCGCAGGATGCGCTTGCTTCAGTGCTGGCACTGCTGAAAGAACAGGGGGGCGTCAGTGCAGATGCTTGCGAAACCGTGAGAGAAAAAATAGTGAAATGATGAATTTTTCGCTCATACAGGCAGAGCGGCAGCGGGTAATAGAAGCAACTCAAATCGTATAGCACCCACACTTGGCAGGCATTCGATTCCGCAGGCTGCGCAGATCTTCAAACTGCAAACTGCCAATGTCGGGGGTCGAGGGGAACTCCCCTCGCGTTCGCTTGGGGGGGGTACAAGGGGGCATTCTCTCACGCGAGAGAATGCCCCCCCTTTTTCTACGTCCCTGCGCGGCCACAGGGGGAGAACCTCAGCGTCCCCCTTGCGCAGCAAGCCCCTTTCATGCTATGATATTTTCACAGAAAAAGAGAAAGTGAGGAGATCATCATGACTCTCGATGAAGCGATCAAGTCCCTGATGGCTTTGCAGGCCAAGCTCGCGGCCTACGGCCACGCCATGGGCCTGCTCTTTTACGACGGCGCGACCACCGCGCCCAAGGGCACGGCGGCGAACCGCGGCCAGACCATGAGTATTTTGAGCGAGGAGCACTACAAGCTCACGACTGGCGGGGAGACCGTCGCGCTGCTCGAATTCCTCGACGCGCACAAGTCCGAGCTCAACGAAAAGCAGCAGCGCATGGTGTTTTTGCTCATCAAGGACATCCGCAATATGCAGAAGATCCCGATGGACGAGTACGTCGCCTACCAGCAGCTTCTGGTCGAGGCCGACGACGTCTGGCACCGCGCGAAGGAGACGAGCGACTTCGCCCTCTTCGAGCCGGTGCTCGAAAAGATCTTTGAGACCAACATCCGCTTCGCACATTATTGCGCGTCGGAAAAGGACCCCTATGACTACTGGCTCAGCGAGTATGAGGATGGGCTGACGATGGCGCAGTGCGACGAATTCTTTGCGACGCTGCGCGAGCACATCGTGCCGCTCCTGAAAAAAATCAAAGAAAAGCCGCAGGTCGACGATGCGATGCTGCACGGCCATTTTCCCGAGGAGAAGCAGGCGCAGCTTTCCGACTACCTGATGCGCACGATGGGCCTCGATTTGGACCATGTCGGCCTGTCCACGACCGAGCATCCGTTTACGACGTCGCTCGGTTCGCACTTTGACGAGCGCATCACGACGCACTATTTGGAGGAGAATTTTGCCTCATCGATGTTCTCCGTTATCCACGAGGGCGGCCACGCGCTCTATGACACCGGCAGCGCGGATGATCTCGCCTATACGGTGCTCGACGGCGGTGTCTCCATGGGCATCCACGAGAGCCAGAGCCGTTTCTATGAAAATCTGCTCGGCCGCTCGCGCGCCTTCACGGGCTTCGTGTTCCCGAAGCTCTGCGAGTTGTTCCCCGAGCTGAGCGGCCACACGGCGGAGGAATTCTACCGCGCCATCAATAAGGCGGAGCCGTCCCTCATCCGCACCGAGGCCGACGAGGTCACCTACAGCCTGCACGTCATGGTGCGCTACGAGCTCGAAAAGCGCGTGATGCACGGCGAGCTCAAGGTACACGACCTGCCGGGCGAGTGGAACTGCCTTTACAAGGAATACCTCGGCGTCGACGTGCCGGACGACAAACACGGCGTGCTACAGGACAGCCATTGGTCGGGCGGCAGCATCGGCTACTTCCCGTCCTACGCGCTCGGCAGCGCCTACGGCGCACAGCTGCTTCGCAAGATGAAAGAGACGGTCGATGTGGACGAGTGCCTCAAGACCGGCAATTTTGCGCCCATCAATGCGTGGAACCGCGAGCACATCTGGCAGTACGGCTGCCTCAAAAAGCCCGGCGCGCTCTTGGAGCAGGCGCTTGGCGAAAAGTTTGACCCGACGGTCTATACGCGGTACCTTGAGGAAAAGTACGGCGAAATTTACGGTTTGTAAGAGCGGAATAGCATCAAAAAGGCGGTATCCGACCGGATATCGCCTTTTTGTGCGTGAAACGTGGAAAGTCCATTGCATTGTAACCGCATTTCCGATACAATGGGCGGAGAGAGAAGCGGGTAACGAGCGGAGGAGAGACCGCACGCCCGAAATGAGAGATGGGAGAGCAAAAATGAATACTGCGCTGTATGAGACCTACGTTCAGATTTTGCATGAGGAGCTTGTACCCGCGATGGGCTGCACTGAGCCCATCGCCGTCGCCTACGCGGGTGCGCTTGCGCGCCAAACGCTCGGGACACTTCCCGAGCGCATCGAACTGACCGTGAGCGGCAATATCATCAAAAACGTCAAGAGCGTCATCGTGCCGCACACCGGCGGGCGAAAGGGACTTCCCGTCGCGGTCGCGGCGGGTGTACGCGTCGGCGACGCCGGCGCGCAGTTAGAGGTGCTGGCGAATGTGACGGAGGACCAGCTGCCGCTGCTGGACGAGTACCTTTCCGCGGCGGAGATCACGGTGAGCAAATCGCCGCTGCGCTGCCCATTCGACATTCAGGTGCGTGTTTTCGCAGGCGGGGACACGGCCTTCGTCCAGATCGTCGGCAGCCACACAAACGTCGTGCGCATCGAGAAAAACGGCGAAGTGCTGCTCAGCAAGCCCTTTTCCGAGGAGGCGGCCCAGCCGCCCGAGAGCCGCAGGAGCCTGACGGTCGAGGACATTATCGCCTTTGCCGACGAGGTCGATTTAGACGACGTCCGCGCGCCCATCGCGCGCCAGATCGAATATAACACGGCCATCGCTGAGGCAGGATTGACAGGGCAGTACGGCGCGGCCATCGGAAAAATCTTGCTCGATTCCTATGGCGACAGCGTGCAGAACCGCGCCAAGGCCTGGGCTGCCGCGGGCTCGGACGCGCGCATGAACGGCTGCGAAAAGCCTGTCGTCATCAACTCTGGCAGCGGCAATCAGGGCATGACGGCTTCGCTGCCCGTCATTGTCTACGCGCGCGAGCTGAAAGCGAGTGAGGAGCAGCTCTACCGCGCGCTCGTCGTGTCGAATCTTGTCACCATCCATCTGAAAACGGGCATCGGCAGCCTTTCCGCCTACTGCGGTGCGACCAGCGCGGGCGCAGGGGCCGGGGCCGGCATCTGCTATCTGTACGGCGGGCGCTATGATGAGATCGCCCACACGGTCGTCAACGCGCTCGCCATCAACTCCGGCATGCTCTGTGACGGGGCGAAGGCGAGCTGCGCGGCGAAGATCGCCTCGGCGGTCGAGGCGGGGCTGCTCGGCATGCAGATGTACCGGCACGACAGCCAGTTCTACGGCGGCGACGGTATCGTTGTCAAGGGCGTGGAGAACACCATCCGCGCCGTCAGCAGCATCGCGCGCGACGGCATGCGCGAAACAGACAACGAGATCATCCGCCTGATGATCGGGGAGGAAACTGTCAAATGAAGATACTTGTCACGGGCTTCACGCCGTTCGGCGGGGAGCAGATCAACCCCTCGTGGGAGGCGGCACGCCGGCTTCCCGACCGCATCGGGGGAGCAGAACTCATCAAGCATGAAATTCCGACGGAGTTTGACGCCTCCGGTGCTGCGCTGCACAAACTTTTGACGGAGCTGCGTCCCGACGCGGTGCTCTGCGTCGGCCAGTACGGCGGCGCAAATTGCATACGCGTCGAGCGCGTGGCCATCAACCTGCGCGACGCGCGTATCGCCGACAACGCGGGTAAGCAGACGACGGACGAGCCGGTCGTGGCCGGAGGTCCGGACGCCTATTTTGCGACGATCCCGACGCGGGAGATCGTCGACGCCCTGCGTGAGCAGGGGATTCCCGCTCAGCTCTCGTACTCCGCGGGCACGTTCGTGTGCAACAATCTCCTTTACTGCGCCCTGCACGAGAGCGCGCAGAGCTATCCCGCCCCGCGCTGCGGCTTTGTCCACGTCCCTTACCTGCCCGAGCAGACCAAGGACGGCAACGCGCCGAGCATGGGTTTGGAAATGATGGTCAAAGCGCTGCATATTGCGGTGGAAGCGATCGCAGAGGAAGAGAAGCAGTGAACTGAAAATAAGAAAGCCCGCGGCAAATCGCCGCGGGCTTTTGCTATTTATACTGTTGCAGGCTTGGGGAAATCATTCCTACTTGCTCCCTGAAACCGGGACCTAAACGATTTTGTAAGCAGCTCTCAGAGCGTCTGTTTCCGTCCAAGTTATTGTACATTATCATTACTCAGACACCGAGGATGATGAAGAATAAAGGAAATGCTCTGACGATTGGTTTCGTCAGAGCATTTCTTGTTTTCTCTGAAAATAAGTTGCGTCAAATTCGCGTCAAAAGGCGATTTTGATAGCATCGAAATCCGCAAAAGCCTTGTATTGCAAGACTTTTCTGGCTTCTGCAATCATTCCCACTCCACCGTTGCGGGGGGCTTGCTGGTGATGTCGTAGACAATTCTGTTGATGCCCTTGACCTCGTTGACGATGCGGCCGCTGATCTTGTCGAGCAGCTCGTAGGGGATGCGGGCCCAGTCGGCGGTCATGAAGTCCTCGGTCGTCACAGCGCGCAGCGCAAGCACACGGTCGTAGCTGCGGCCATCGCCCATGACGCCGACGGTGCGCGTGTCGGTCAGGACGGCGAAGTACTGGTTCATCTTCTTGTTTTCGCCGGCCTTTTCCAGCTCCTCGCGGTAGATCGCGTCGGCAAGGCGCAGCGTGTCGGCCTTTTCCTTCGTGATCTCGCCCATGATGCGGATGGCAAGGCCCGGGCCGGGGAACGGCTGGCGGGAGACGAGGTATTCGGGAAGCCCCAGCTCGCGGCCAAGTTGACGCACTTCGTCCTTAAAGAGCAGGCGCAGCGGCTCGATGATCTCCTTGAAGTCGACATAGTCGGGAAGACCGCCGACGTTGTGGTGGCTCTTGATGACCGCGGCGTTGCCAAGGCCGGATTCGATGACGTCGGGGTAGATCGTGCCCTGAGCGAGGAAGTCGACCGCGCCGATCTTCTTCGACTCTTCCTCGAACACGCGGATGAACTCTTCGCCGATGATCTTGCGCTTGCGCTCGGGATCGGAGATGCCAGCGAGCTTCGAGAGGAAGCGGCCCTCGGCGTTCACGCGGACAAAGTTGATGTCCCACTTCTTGAACGCCGCCTCGACCTCGTCGCCCTCGTTGAGGCGCATGAGGCCGTGGTCGACAAAGACGCAGGTGAGCTGGGGGCCGACGGCCTCGGCCAGCAGCGCCGCCACGACGGACGAGTCCACGCCGCCGGAGAGCGCCAGCAGCACGCGGCCGGAGCCGACCTTTTCGCGCACGGCGGCGATGGCAGTATTTTTATAGTCGCCCATCGTCCAGTCGCCTGTCGCGCCGCAGACCTCGTAGAGGAAGTTGCGGATCATCGCGGTGCCGAACTCCGTGTGGTTGACCTCGGGATGGTACTGCACGCCGTAGAACCCGCGCGTTTCGTCGCAGATGGCGACATTCGGGCAGGCGTCGGAGTGCGCGACGAGAGAGAAGCCCTCGGGGACCTTTTCCATGTAGTCGCCGTGACTCATCCACGTCACGCTCTTTTCGGGAAGACCCTTGAAGAGCTTGCAGTTCGTGTCAAAAAACGTCTCGGTCTTGCCGTATTCGCGCGCGGTGGCGTCGTTTGCGGCGACGACCTTGCCGCCGAGGTGGTGCGCGATGAGCTGGCAGCCGTAGCAGATGCCGAGCACGGGCACGCCCGCGTCAAAGAGCGCGGGATCGACGTGTGGCGCGTCCTCGAGATACACGCTGTTCGGGCCGCCGGTGAAGATGAAGCCGATGGGCTTCATTGCGAGAAGGTCCGCAAGCGGCGTCGTGTAGGGCTTGACCTCGCAGTAAACGCCGCATTCGCGCACGCGGCGCGCGATGAGCTGGTTGTACTGGCCGCCAAAGTCCAGTACGATGATGGTCTGATGGTTCATATTGAAATTCTCCTGCCGTATCCAATAATATGGTAAAAGCATCATATCATAGCTTTTTCCATTTTTCCAGCGGTATTGTAAAAATAAAAAGGTCGCGCGGTCAATGGACCGCGCGATCGAGGGAGGCCGCGACAAAGCCGCGGAACAGGGGATGCGGCTTGTTGGGGCGGCTCTTGAATTCGGGGTGGAACTGCGCGCCGACGAACCAGGGGTGGCTCTTCGATTCGACGATCTCGACGAGCGTGCCGTCGGGAGAGAGGCCGGCGAGGCGCATGCCGGCGTCCGTGAAGTCGTTGCGGAAGTCGTTGTTGAACTCGTAGCGGTGGCGGTGGCGCTCCCAGATCTCGGGCGCGTCGTAGAGCGCGCGGGAGAGCGAGCCCTCTTCGAGCACGCAGGGGTACTTGCCAAGGCGCATCGTGCCGCCCTTGGCCGTCACGCCGACCTGCTCGGGCATGAGCGCGATGACGGGATGCGCCGTCGTGGAGGAGAACTCCGCGCTCGTCGCGTCGTCCCATGAGAGCACATGGCGCGCAAATTCGATGACTGCGATCTGCATGCCGAGGCAGATGCCGAGGTACGGGATGCCGCGCTCGCGCGCGTACTGCGCGGCTAAGATCATGCCCTCGATGCCGCGGTCGCCAAAGCCGCCGGGGACTAAGATGCCGCTGCACCCGCAGAGCTTCTGCGCGATGTTGTCGCTTGTCAGCGTTTCGGAGTCGACCCATTGAATTTCGACGCTCGCGTCGCAGGCCGTGCCCGCGTGGAAGAGCGACTCAACGACGCTCAAATAGGCGTCGTGCAGGCCGACGTATTTGCCGACGAGCGCGATGCGCACATGACGGTGCACGCCGTGGATCTTGTCGACCAGCGCGCGCCACTCGGTCATGTCAGGTTCACCGCAGTCAAGGTGCAGCTTGCGGCACACCACGCGGCAAAGGCCCTCGTGCTCAAGCAGCAACGGCACCTCGTAGAGCGTGGACGCCGTTGCGTTCTGGATGACGCAGTCGGGCTCCACGTTGCAGAAGAGCGCGATCTTGCGGCGGATGTCGTCTGTGATGGGCTCATCCGTGCGCACGACGAGAACGTCCGGCTGGATGCCCTCGCTCAGGAGTTCCTTGACCGAGTGCTGCGTGGGCTTGCTCTTGAGCTCGCCGCTGCCGGGGATGGTCACGATGAGCGGCACATGGATGAAGAGCACATTTTCGCGCCCGCGCTCGGCCGCGACTTGACGGATGGCCTCCAAAAACGGCTGGCTCTCGATATCGCCGACCGTGCCGCCGATCTCGGAAATGGCGACGTCGGTCTCGCCGTCGTCCATGTCGTAAATGCGGCGCTTGATCTCATCGGTCACATGCGGGATGATCTGCACCGTGCCGCCAAGATAACCGCCCTGACGCTCGCGGTTGAGAACGCTCCAGAAAATTTTGCCCGAGGACACGGAGGATTTCTCGTCCAGCGCCTCATCGACAAAGCGCTCGTAGTGGCCGAGGTCCAGGTCGGTCTCCGCGCCGTCGTCCGTGACGAAGACCTCGCCGTGCTGATACGGGCTCATCGTGCCGGGGTCGACGTTGAGATACGGGTCGAACTTCTGGTTTTTGACCTTCAGCCCGCACTGTTTTAAGAGACGCCCGAGCGACGCCGCGCAGATGCCCTTGCCCAGCCCCGACACCACGCCGCCGGTGACAAAAATGTACTTCATAGATTTTCTTCCTCCCCTGTCAAAGAAAAATGAAACTGCTGCGATAAAGCAAAACTCCACTTCAAAAAGGACGCTCGAAAGAGCGTCCTTTTTGACTTACACGGAGAAGAGTAATTCGCAGAAGGTCGGATACGGCCAATATTTGGACGCGGTCAGCACTTCCAGCTTGTCGACGGTCTTGCGCACGTCGTTCGTGCGCTTTTCGACCTCGTCGTGGTAGTAGTGCAGGAGCGTTTCGGGCTCTGCGTCGTCGGAGACGGTCTCGAGCGCCGTCTTGAGGCCGATGGTCTCTTCGAGCAGCTGCTCGTTGAGCGAGCCGATGGCGTTGGCGAGCGAGGATTCGACGTGGCAGGTCAGCTCCGGCGCGGCGGCGCGCTTGGCGGCGATGGTGTTGCACAGCGTGGCTTCGTATTCGGAAGCGGCGTTGAGAATGCCGTGCTGGACCATGTCAACAAGCGTCGCGGCCTCGATGCGGATGACCTTGCAGTACTTCTCGATATGAACTTCGTGGCGGGAGAAAATTTCTTCCTTGCTGTAAACGCCCTGGCGCGTCAGCAGCTCAATGTTCTTGGGCAGGATGTAGGTCGGCAGCGCCTCGGCGGTGTTGTGCAGGTTGGCAAGGCCGCGCTTTTCAGCCTCCTTGATCCAGGCCTCTTCATAGCCGTTGCCGTTGAAGATGATGCGGCGGTGGGCGGAGAACGTGTCGCGGATCAGCTTGTGGAGCGCGGCGGTGAAGTCCGGCGCGTCCTTGAGCTGCGCGTAGAATTCGTCGAGCTCTTCGGCCATGATGGTGTTGAGGATCGTGACCGGGCCCGCGATGGACTGCGAGGAGCCGGGCATGCGGAACTCAAACTTATTGCCGGTGAAGGCGACGGGCGAGGTTCGGTTGCGGTCGGTCGTATCCTGCGGGATGGCGGGGAGCACGTCCACGCCGATGCGCAGGGACTTGTGCTCGGGCGCGGTGTAGTCGTTTTCGCCGACGATGGCATCGATGATGCCCTCAAGCTCGGTGCCGAGGAAGACGGAGATGACAGCCGGGGGCGCTTCCTGCGCGCCGAGACGGTGATCGTTGCCCGCGAAGGCAACGGAGCAGCGCAGAAGCTCCTGATACTCATCCACGCCCTTGATGAACGCGGCGAGCACCAGCAGGAACACGGCGTTCTGGCTCGGCGTCTTGCCGGGGGAGAAGAGGTTTTTGCCAGTGTCGGTCGAGAGCGACCAGTTAACGTGCTTGCCCGAGCCGTTGACGCCCGCGAAGGGCTTTTCGTGCAGCAGGCACACAAGGTTGTGGCGCTCGGCGACCTTTTTCATCGTCTCCATGACGAGCTGGTTCTGGTCGCTCGCGGTGTTGGCGTCGGTGTAGATGGGGGCCATCTCGTGCTGGCCGGGGGCGACCTCGTTGTGCTTGGTCTTGGAGAGCACGCCGAGCTTCCACAGCTCTTCATCGAGCTCTTTCATGTAGGCGGCCACGCGGGGACGGAACGCGCCGAAGTAGTGGTCGTCCAACTCCTGACCTTTCGGGGGCTTTGCGCCGAACAGGGCGCGGCCGCACAGGCGCAGGTCCATGCGCTTTAAGTACAGCTCGCGGTCGATGAGGAAATACTCCTGCTCCGCGCCGATCTGCGGCGTGACCTTTTCCGCGTCGTCGCCAAATAACTTGAGCACGCGCACCGCCGCGCGGTCGACCGCGGCCATGGAGCGCAGCAGCGGCGTCTTCTTGTCGAGCGCGTCGCCGCTGTAGGAGCAGAACACCGTCGGGATGCAAAGGCTGCCATCTTTGATGAAGGCAAACGCCGTGGGGTCCCAAGCGCTGTAGCCGCGGGCTTCAAACGTGGCGCGCAGGCCGCCGTTGGGGAAGGAGGACGCGTCGGGCTCGCCACGCACCAGCTCCTTGCCGGAAAAGTCCATCATCACGCGGCCGCCGCCGGCGTTGTTGATAAAGCTGTCGTGCTTTTCCGCCGTCACGCCGCTCAAGGGCTGGAACCAGTGCGTGAAATGCGTTGCGCCATGCTCCAGCGCCCAGGTCTTCATCGCGTCGGCGATCTCATTTGCCGCGGAAAGGGGAAGAGGCTGCCCGCTCTTTAAGCAGCCGCGCCAAACGTCCATGGCGCTCTGCGGCACATACTGCTCCATTGTGCGTTCATTGAACACCAGAGAGCCAAAAAGCTCGGGAATGCGAGTCGCTTCACTCATGATCCAGACCTCCTGTTTCAAAATAAAAAATTTGATAAGTAATGATACTTCATCGGGGCAAGCAGCGTCAATACTTTGTTTTTCCAACTTTCCCCTCACTTTAGTGGGACGGGATGTGCGGTGTGAACGAAATTATGAAAGTGCGGCAACTTTTTCTTGCATGAAGAAAACGGCTGTGCTATATTTAGCCTGAACCCGCCCTTGCTGGAGACTGCAGGGGCGGGCGTTTTGTTTTTCTGATCTGCTGTGAAAAAATTTTGCGGACAAAAAAGAAAACGGGACGTGAACGCCGGTCACGGCGCTCACGTCCTTTTTGCAATCATTTGATGGTCGAGCTGTCGTTCAGAACGCTCGTGCTGTAAAGAAACAGCACGTCCTGCGCGGTAAAGTCGATGAATTTTCCGAGCATTGAGGGGGAGAGGTAGCGGATGTCGGCAAGCGTGATCTCGCTGTACCCCTCCGCAAGCAGCGGAAGCAAACTCGCGGCAAACGAATCGCGGAAGACAAGGAGCTTTCGCTCCGCCTGCGCGTTCGGGTTCTCGATGCGCAGCAGCGACTTGGGTCCCGAGAGGAAAATTTCATACGGGTCGCTGCCGTCCGCCTTTTCGAGCGTGTAAACGGGGAGATATTCGCTGTTTTCGTAGTCGTACACGCGGCAGCCTTCAATGACGCTGTTTGTGAGATAGGAGAGACTGTCGGGCTCCATCGGCAGTGCCGACTGCCCGCGGTACACACCGTAAAACGGCGTATCGAGCGTGACCTCGGTAAAGTCCACGGTGAGTGAGACGCCCATCGCATCTGCCAGCGCCTTGGCCGTGGGGGCAAGCATTTCCTGCCGCCAGTGGAGGTCGGTGCGGTAATAGGATGAGAGCGACAGCGTGCCCGTCAGGTCGATATAGTCCGCAAAATCGACCTTTTGGCGCATGAGCGCAAAGAACTTCTCGTAATCCATCGCGGGATAGCCGTTTTCGGCGGCCAAAAAGTAATTCTTGTCGGGGATGACGGAGAGGTAGACGTTTACGTCCGTATCTTTGAGATACGTTTCGTACACGTAGCGGAAGCGGTCGACCGCGTGGTCGAGCGAATCCTCGTGGATCGTGTCGTCGAGCTTCGCGGCGTAGCCGTCCGCGACATAGATGCCGTTGTTGTCCTTCTCGCCAAATAAATCGCGGACGGACAGGGCCTTGAGCGTGCGGAGCTCGTCGCGCAGCGGGAACTGGTCGAGCGTGTAGCTCTCAAAGTTCGACTGGAAGCGTCCGGAGAGCACTTCTTCCACATTCAGCGTTGGGAACTGCTTGAGCGGGCGGCGCTCGCTTTCCGACACGGCGTCGTCGCTCTTGCAAATGCTCCACAGCGCGAACACGAGCACGAACGCTGCCGCGATGCCGAGGGTGAGGGCGTCTTTTATTTTTCGATTCATGCGATGCCCCCCTTAAAAGCGGAAGTAGAGGAACGGGTTGAACGACCCGTCCACTAAAAATGCCGTGCCGAGCAGCAGAGGAATCAGTACAAACAGCGGCTCGAGCACATCGAGCGCCGTCGCTGCGCCTTTGGATTTGCGCAGCTTTGCGACGATCATCTTCGGCAGCGGTGTTGCGCAGAGGATCCCGAGCACGAGCAGCGGGCCATAGCTTTTAAGGTAGTAGACCGCCTGCGTGCTTGACAGCGGCAGTCCGCCTGCGCCGAGCATCGCGCTGATGCGCGAGACCGCCTGCGCGGCGCTGTCTGCGTCGAAAAGCACGAAGCCGAGCGTGACGAAAAAGAGCGTGTACACATGGCCGAGCACGCGGTGCTTTTCGAGCACCGGCAGCAGCGCCAGCTTTTCAAGAAGCAGCAGGACCGCGAACCACAGTCCCCAGAGAACAAATGTCCACGCGGCGCCATGCCACAGGCCCGTTGCAAGCCAGACAATCAGAATGTTCAACAGCTGACGCGCCTTGCCCTTCCGGCTGCCGCCGAGAGGGATATAGAGGTAGTCGCGGAACCACGAGCCAAGCGACATGTGCCACCTGCGCCAGAACTCCGTGATGCTCGCTGAAATATAGGGGTAGTTGAAGTTTTCAGGGAAGTGGAAGCCCAGCATCCGCCCGAGGCCGATGGCCATATCGCTGTAGCCCGAAAAGTCGAAATAGACTTGGAGCAGAAACGCGAGCGCGTAGAGCCAGACGAAGAGGACGCTCGCGTCCTGCGTCGACTTGTAGGCGCTCGCGAGCGCGCCAAACTGGTTGGCGAGCAGAATTTTCTTGGCAAAGCCGACCGTAAAGCGGCGCACGCCCTCCGCCGCGGCGGAGACGCTGTGCGTGCGGCTTTTGAGCTCTGCGGCGACGTCGGAATACCGTACGATCGGCCCCGCGATGAGTTGGGGGAAGAGCGAAACATAGGCGGCGAGGTCGATGAAATTCCTCTGCGCCGCCGTTTCGCCGCGGTAGACGTCGATGACGTAGCTCAATACCTGAAAGGTGTAGAAGCTGATGCCGATGGGCAGGCTCAGCTTCAAAAGCGGCAGGGAAAGCCCTGTGACGGCGTTGACGCTGGAGAGAAAAAAGTCCGCGTACTTAAAATAGCCGAGAAGCCCAAGGCTCACAAGGATCGAGAGCGTCAGAAAGACCTTCGACGCCTTTTGCCCGCGGTGCTTTTCAATCAGCAGGCCGAAACCATAGCCCTGCACGATGGAGACGAGCATGAGCAGCATATATTTCGGCTCGCCCCAGGCATAGAAAAAGAGGCTTGCGAGCAGCAGCACCGCGTTTTTCAGCTGCCGCGGCGCTGCAAAGTAGATCAGCAGCGCCGCAGGCAGAAAGTAAAAGAGAAAGGGAACGCTGGAAAAGAGCATAAACTTCTCCGCCTTTCAGAAGATCAAATCAGGCGATGGCCTCGTCGCAGACGACGGCAGCATCGGTAAAGGCCTCGGTGACTTTTTCACTGAACTGGTCGACAAGGTCCTCCGCGCCGTAGCAGGAGACGACATAGTCGCCGAGCGTCAGGATGACAAGCTTGTCGGGAAAGCCGCACATCCACTGGCGGTTCATGATGTTGTCCTTGAGGTCGGAGACGACACTGTCAACGTCGGAAGAGCTCGCAACATGGAACGCGCCCGCGGTGAAGGTGTTGGCGTTCATCATGTGGGTGAGGGACGCGGCGTCGGAGAGCTTGCCTGCGTCCGCGGCGGGGAAGGAGAGAGCGTAGTCAAGTGCGTCTCCGTCTTCGACGGAGAAGTTGCCGGGTGCGTCCTCGGTCATATTCGCCTCATCAAAGTCGCCGCCGGCAGCAGGGAACTTGTCGTCGTCGCTGTAGTTGGCCCATACGGCGTTCAGCAGCTCGAGAGCGCTCGCGGGCTGGCTGTTATTGCCGCTATTGTCATCCGTCTTGCTGCCGCAGGCGGCGAGGGAGAGAGTCATCGCTGCGGCCAGCAGCAGGGTGAGAAACTTTTTCATGGGAATTTACCTCCAAAATGTTGTGTGTTGTCAATAGTAATGTGGAATGGGCTGCTTACGCCCGCGCGGCGGCCCAATAGCCGTTGGCCTCGTCGTAGCGCAGCGTGACGGCGGGCGCGCCGTCGAGAGAGAGCGTGTAAACCGTACCCGTGTCCGGCTCTTCGATGGTCCAGCAAAGCTGCACCTTGCCGGAGACGGTGTAGGAGGTGAACTCCTCCTGCAGCGAGTAAAGAGGCTGGGTCAGCACGCCATCCGACACCGTAACGGTCACGGCCTCGCCCGATTTGCTCTCGATGGTGAGCATCGGACTGAGCGGGCCGCTCAGACTGCCGCGCGCGTCGAGCGCCATCGCTGCGGGCTGACTGATGGGAATGGGGATTGAGGAGAGCGCTGCGCCTTCGACCTTGATCTCAGCCGGTAAGGTGTCGCGCGTCATCGCCAGGGCGGCGGCCAGCACGAGCACAAGGCACGCCGCAGCGGCAAGAAAACGCGGGAGGGCGTACCGTTTGCGCGGCTTGTAGGCGTAGGCGTCCGCGATGAGCTCATTGTCGAGCTCGCCTATGGCGCGGGTCAGAACTTCATGCTTCACAGTATCCCTCCTTGATGAGATGCTCCTTGAGCTTTCTGCGCGTGCGCAGGAGCGTGGTTTTGATGCGACTCTCGCCGCAGTGAAAGCGCGCGGCCAGCGCTTCGACCGGTTCGCAGTAGAAATAGCGCAGGATGAACATGCTGCGCACCTCTTCGCTCTGCGTGCGCAGAAACGCGCTGATGCTGCGGCCGAGCTCTGCTGCCGTGGCCTCGTCGTCGGGCGAGGACAGGGCGGGTGCGCAGTCGTCCAGCTCGTCGAGCGAGAGCGCGAAGGCGTCGCCCTGACGCTTCTGCGCCGACCTCGCCTTATAGCGGTTCAGCGCCAGATTGCGCGCGATCTTGCCGAGAAAGGCAGACAGGATCGCGGGCCTTTGCGGCGGCATGGCCTGCCAGGCGTGTAAGTACGTGTCGTTGACGTTTTCCTCGCTGTCGGCGCGGTCAGATAAAATGTTTTGCGAAATTTTCATGCAATAGCTTTCGTATTTGGCGGCGGTGGCTTCGATGGCGTGCTCGTCCCGCTGCCAGTAGAGGTCGACGATCTCATGGTCGTCCATAGGTTCGCTCCTTTCTGTTGTCTGCCATCATGGGGAAAAGACAACTTTTTTGCCGTTTGCGTTACACAAAAGAGAAAATATTTTTGAAAGTATACCACATTCGCCCGTTTCGTAAAAGGGCGGCATGCTATTTTTGACAAAACGGGAACTTTTTTCCATCCGCGCCGTCTAATATAACAAATCCCGAAACGGAGGTACATCCGACATGAAACGATTCTTAACGCTGCTGCTCGCCGCGGCGATGGTCCTGTCCTTCGCCGCCTGCGGAGACAACGGAACGGCGATCCGAAATGAAAAAGAGGAGGACAATGTGAAAAAAGACCCCGTTGCCGCGCAGTATTTGCAGGACCTCGCCGTGAAGACGGCGGACTATCCCGTGCTGCCCGCCATGCCGAACGAGAGTGAGCTTGACGAGGCATTCAGCACCATCGACTATGACAAGATGGGCGCGGATGCCTATGAAAAGGCGCAGGAGAAGATCTGGGAGGACTGGGACGCGCGCAGCAATGCCTATTACGATGCGCTCAAGGCGCTGCGCAGCAAGGGCACGAGCTACCCCGCGGCATTCCTGCACTTCACACAGGAGACGGGCACGCTGCTTTCGGCGGAGGAGAACACCGTTCTCTCGCCCGCAAACCTGTATCTCGCCTTTGCGATGCTCAGCGAGACGACGGACGGCGACAGCCGCGCACAGCTCTTGTCGCTTTTAGGCCTTGAAAATACCGATGCGTCGCGCGCTGCGGGCAACTATGTCTGGCGCAATCTCTACGGCGAGACCTCGACGGGAAAGACGCTGCTCGGCAGCTCTGTGTGGCTGAATGAGAACGTCCCCTATAATGAAGAGACGCTGCGACTTCTCGCCGAGCAGTACCTTGCTTCGACGTTCTCCGCCCCGATGGGAGATGAGAAGACGGACAAGGCCATCGGCGAATGGATCAATGAGAACACGGGCAATCTCTTGCAGGACGCGGCGGGCGAGATCCAGACGAAGCCCGAGACCGTGATGCTCCTTTTGACGACGCTCTATTTTAAGGACCAGTGGCGCGACGAATTCTGGGAGAATGCGACGAAAAAGGACGCCTTCACCGCAGCGAACAGCGAAAAGCAGAACGCCCAGTTCATGCACCGCACGGACGACCGCGCCGCGTACTATCGCGGCGAGAACTACACCGTGGCGGAGCTCGGCTTCCGCGGCGGGCAGTCGATGCGCTTTTTGCTGCCGGATGAGGGGACGACGCTCGAGAGCCTGCTTGCCAATGGTGAGGTCGTGGGCGGACTGATGGCCTACGACATGGACGCTGCGCTGCCGAGTGCGGAGATCCACTGGAGCGTGCCGAAATTCGACGTGGATTCCAACCTGGAGCTGACCGACGCGCTCAAGGCGATGGGCGTCACGGATGTGTTCGACTTCAACAAGGCGGACTTCTCGCCCCTCGTCGACAAAGAGAAGTTTGACGAGAGCGTCGCTGTGACGCAGGTGCAGCACGCCGCGCGCGTCAAGGTGGACGAAAAGGGCTGCGAGGCCGCAGCATTCACGGCTATCACGGCGGACGCCGCATCTGCCATGCCCGAGGAACTTCCGGTGGTGGAGATGAATTTGAACCGGCCGTTTGTTTTCGTGATCACCGGCGTGGACGGCCTGCCGCTCTTCCTCGGCACGGTGAACAGCCTATAAGAGTAAAGCTGGCGCGACGGCAGTAAAAAACAAATGATGCAAAAATGAAAAGGAGAGAAACGATGAAGAGATTATTTGCCTTTTTGCTCGCCTGCGTGTGCGCACTGGCGCTGTTTGGCTGCGCGAGAGCGAATGATGACAAATCGGACGGTGGACCTGAGGATGATACGACGCCGCTGACGGAGACGCAGATCGAAGAATTTAAGGAGTTGTTTGCCTCCACTGCCGATATGACGGATGAGACAACGGGAGAGTACCGCTATACGACCCCGACGCCGGTGAGCTGCTTTTTCACCTCGCATTACGACGATCCGCGCGATATCGACCTTGCAGAATTTTTGCGGTACTGTCCGCTCAGCACCACGTTGGGAGACGCGGACGTGGAGGAATTCCACGCTGTACTCGACACGCTGGGAATAGAGGATGCGGAGAGGTTCAAGGTGCCGGATGACTGGGCGGTCCCCGTGCGGCGTATTCCCAAGAGTGACGTTTCCGCGCTTTTGATGCAGTGGGCGGATATCACAGTGGACGATCTGCGCGATCAGGAGGACGCGATATACCTTGCGCAGTATGACGCATTCTATGAGTTTACGAGCGATTTCGGCCCCGGATATTTTATTCCGGTGGGCGGTGAGCAGTACGGCGACAGCATCCGGCTGTGGAGCGCGCCGCGCGGCGAGAACGGCGAAGGAACGCACGATGAGTTGACGCTGGAAGTGCGCCCAGACGGGAGCTATCGCATTGAAGCGTTCCGTGAAGTCTGAAGCAAAAGGGGGCCTTCTCTCACGTGAGAGAAGGCCCCCTTTTGATCCCCCAAGAGAACGGCAGGGGCGTTTCGATCTCGCCCCTGCACCCCTAACGACCAAAAGGGAGGGGCAAGGCCCCCTCCTTTTTGGATTATCCTCCCCATGGCACTTCCGGTAAGCACTGCGTCTACTTTGGATAATTCCGTTTCGATAGTGCCTGCCAGGGCGGCATTGCTGCGCTCGCCGCCGTTTTCACTTTGTTCTGGGATACGGCTCATTGGAATCTGTCAATCCAACTAAATAATCCACACTGGTCTTGTAGAAAATAGCAAGACTGCGATACTGCTCCATCGGCATAGAGCGCTTTTCCGTTTCATAATTGCTGTATGTGCGCTGATCTATGCCAAGATAAGCGGCTACTTCTTTTTGCGTGAGATCGTTGTCTTCGCGCAAATCACGCAATCTTAAATGGAACATAAACATCACCCACAAAAATTATATCTACTATCATATGTTCCTATTGATTTTACTATTATATGATAGTAAAATCGAAATTGAGGTGATGATATGAGCGAATTAGATTGCTCCCAATGTACACATTTCCGTCAGCACTATGTGCTCAGTGCAGGAGTATATGTGCCTCTGAATTACGGACATTGTGTTGCCCGCAGGCGCAAAAAATTAGCCGCAGATTCTGAGTGCTGTGAACATTTTATGAGGGCGGAAAAAGAAGAAGTTCCTGTCCATCAAAAATACGCTTTTCGTATCGAAATAGAAAAGTTGTAGTTCGGCGCTGAGCCAAAGCGGCGATCGCAGCAATGTCGCGCCCGCACGCAGTCCGCCGCCAGACTTCCGTCACTCGCGCCTCACGGAGTAAGGCGCGGTTGCTGGATGAACCGATTCGCAGGGACTCGTGGCGAAGCCACGTACACTGCACTTACACTGCGCAGCGCGTGCAGTCATTCAAGCTGCAAACTGCCAATGTTGGGGGTCGAGGGGGTCTCCCCTCGCGTTCTCTTGGGGGTCCAAGGGGGATATTCTCTCACGCGAGAGAATATCCCCCTTATTTCGTAGCAGCGCCATCGGCGCTGCCTCCCCTCCCGCGCAGAGCACGGGATATTTTTCCTCAATTTTTCTAAAAAAGTGAAAGAAAACAAAAAATGACTGACCCTTGATCGCGATTACTGAACTACGATCAAGGGTCAGCCATGATGAATATTTGGATCTCTCATATTCTGTTTTCTTTCCTTCCTTTCTTCAATGATCTGGTGCCGAATATCGCTTACTCCGGTTTCCACTCCTGCTATCTCAAACACCGCGGTTGCGGCGGTTTTACCTGAATGACGGTACACATCAGAGAGTGCTGCGCGATGGATATGATCGGAACCATTTGGGATCGCCTTTGTGAAGATCACTTGTACATTGGTCTCACCCTTTCTGTGCTTAAAGAATAGCAAGAATGAGCTCAAAAATCAAGCGGCGGAATGGATAAAGATGCGAGCGATATTTTGTGCGCAGGGCTGATTATTCGAAAACTGGCAGAAAATGCTTGCAGTTCATCCGGCACTTTAGTATAATAAAGCTGTTGGGCCGCCCGAAAGGGCGGCCCGTTTTCTTATTTTCGGAAATACACGGCGTCCCATTCCTCGCCGTTGGGGACGAGCGGCGCCTCGATGACAAGGCCGCTTTTGCCGCCGCGCTTTCCCTCGACGAAGAGGAGCGAGGGCGCGGCGTCCGGCAATTTTGCGAGAAAGCGCAGGCGCTTGGGCTCGATGCCGTGACTCCGCATGGCAAAGAGCACGTCGGCGAGGCGCTCGGCGCGGTGAACGAGGGTGAAGCGCCCGCCATAGCGCAGCACACGCTGCGCCGCGGCGCAGACGTCGTCCAGTGTGCAGGAGGTTTCCTCGCGCGCGATTTGGCGCGCTTCGCCTTTGGCGCTCTCGCCGCTGCCGGCGGGAAAGTACGGCGGGTTCGAGATCACATAGTCGACGCTGCCGGCTTTCGGCAGGACGGAGACATCGCGAAGGTCGCCTTCGTGGAAAGCGGCTCTGTCCGCCCAGCCGTTTTCGGCGAACGTTTTTCGCGCAAGCGCTGCCGCGGGCGCGGAGAGCTCAACATTTTCGATAAAAAGCGATTCCTCGCGCGCGAGCAGGAGCGTTCCGAGAAGACCGATCCCGCTGCCGAGGTCGCAGACCGTGTCGCCGCGGGACGGGCGGGCAAAGTAGGCGAGGCAAAAGCTGTCCGTCCCCGGCGGGAAGAGGGCGGTGTCGTAATAAAAGCAGGGGCCGCGCGGCCAGAGCTCGTCGCGTTTTTCCATGTGATGACCCTTTCTGATGATAAAAATAAGGACGCGCTTTCGCGCGTCCTTATTTTTTAAGTACCCTTAGACCTTAGGCCTGAGAGATGGCGCCGTTGGGGCAGGTATCAGCGCAGGAGCCGCAATCCAGGCAGGCATTTGCGTCGATCTGATACTGGGAATCGCCCTGGGAAATAGCACCGACAGGGCAGGCGTCTGCGCAAGCACCGCAGCTGACGCAGGCAGAGCTAATCTGATAAGCCATAATTAGTACCTCCATAAGTTGATGACGCTATTATAGCATGTCAAAGCGAAAATGCAAGAGTCAGAATGCAGGAAAATATTGAATTTTCTGTGTCATTTGCGGCGTTTATTTTTGAATAAACCGGTCAAAAATGAAAGGACAAAAAGGAAGCGGAGGGTAGAGCGATGAATGACCGGAAATTCAGCCTGAAGGCTGAACATGTGCTGCGCTGTGCGCAGGCGGCGGCGGGCGAGCTGGGGCACGGCTATGTGGGCTGCGAGCATCTGCTGCTCGCGATGCTGCGCGAGGAGGACGACGCGGCCTGCCGTGCGCTGAATGCCTCGGGCATCTACGAGTCGGCAGTGCGCGAGAGGATGATCGAAAAGCTGGGGCGCGGCACGGCGGAAAGATCGACCGTGCAGGGGCTCACGCCGCACGCGCGCTGCGCGGTCGAGCTGGCCGTCGGCGAGGCGATGCGCGCGGGCGGCGGAGAGATCGAGGCGGGGCATCTGCTGCTTGGTATCCTGCGCGACAGCGGCAATATGGCCGTGCGGCTGCTGCGATCGTTGGGTGTGGATACCAAAAAGCTGTACAGCGACACGCTGCGCGCGATGAGCCTGTCGCCGCGCAAGCTCCCGCTGCCCGAGGTGCATGCAAGCCGCGCGGAGGCGAAAAACGGAAAGACGCTCTTGGAATTCTCGCGCGATCTGACGGCGATGGCACGCGAGGGGCGGCTCGACCCCGTGATCGGGCGGGAAAAGGAGATCGCCCGCGCGCTGCGCATCCTGACGCGGCGGACAAAAAATAACCCCGTGCTCATCGGCGAGCCGGGCGTTGGCAAGACGGCCATCGCCGAGGGACTTGCCGAAAAGATCGCCGCGGGCGACGTGCCGGAGGAGCTTATCGACAAGCGTATCCTGCTGCTCGACCTCTCCGGCATGGTGGCGGGGACAAAGTACCGCGGCGAGTTTGAAGAGCGCATCCGCGCCGTGCTCGACGAGGTGCGGCGCGACGGCAATGTCATTTTGTTCATCGACGAGCTGCACACCATCGTCGGCGCGGGCAGCGCCGAGGGGGCGGTGGACGCGGCGAACATCCTAAAGCCCGCGCTCGGGCGCGGGGAGATCCGCGTCATCGGCGCGACGACGCTCGAGGAGTACCGAAAATTTATCGAAAAGGACGCCGCGCTCGAGCGGCGCTTCCAGAGCGTGCAGGTCGGCGAGCCGGACGAAGGAAAAGCGCTGCAGATCTTACAAGGCCTGCGGCCAAAGTACGAGGCGTATCACGGCCTTTCCATCGAGGACGAGGCCCTGCGCACGGCGGTGACGCTCTCAAAGCGGTATCTGCCCGACCGTTTTTTGCCGGATAAGGCTATCGACCTTATCGACGAGGCGGCGGCAAGCGTGAAACTGTCCGCGCGCAGCGCCTCGCCCGAACTGAAAGCGCTCGAAGAGAAGGCGAGCGCCGCCGCGCGGGACAAGGAGACTGCCATCCGCGCGCAGGACTATGAAAAAGCGGCGCGGCTGCGCGACGCGGAGGAGAGCTTCCGCACGCAGGCGGCAGCTGAGCGGAAAAAACAGGCGCGCGAGGCGGAAAAGACCGCTGTGCGCGTGACGGCGGAGGACATCGCCGCCGTGGTGTCGAACTGGACGGGCATTCCGGTGACAAGGCTCAACGAGAGCGAAAGCGCGCGGCTTTTGACGCTTGAAGAAACGCTGCACGCGCGCGTCGTCGGGC
>ERZ773136.940-NODE-940-length-30680-cov-3.828669_pt1 | contig 30680 bp, 30 predicted proteins | sample MGYA00580855_ERZ773136 | MGnify/ENA primary metagenome ERZ773136 (study PRJEB29015, sample SAMEA2737860) | human gut metagenome | biome: human gut; feature: human-associated habitat; material: faeces | place: China | collected 2012 ... | reverse complement strand
CGGGAGCTTTCCATTGCATGGAAAGCATGCCCCTGTCGGGGCAGCACGCTGCGCGTGCTATGAAGCTTCGCGGCTTTCCCGACGGCCGAGCCGCTCGGGCGTTCCCTAACGGGAACATTTCACCTGCTTTTGAAAAAGCAGGACAAAACGGGGCGTCGGACGCCGCCCTATCAGAGAAAAGGAGCAGTAAAAACAAGTTTTTACTGCTCCTTTTTTATTAACCCTTTAACTTTGCGGCATTCTTCATGCGCTGAACATTCGAAAGAACGGATTTGCGCAAACGAATGGACTTCGGTGTAACCTCGATAAGTTCGTCGTCGTTGATAAATTCGATCGCTTCTTCCAAGCTGAAGATGACCGGCGTAATCAAGCGCAGCGCTTCATCCGCACCGGCCGAACGAATAGCCGTCAAATGCTTCTTCTTGCAGACATTGACGCTGATATCGTCCGTCTTAGGCGATTCGCCGACGATTTGTCCTTCGTATACGTCCTGCGACGGCACAACAAACATCGTACCACGGTCTTGCGCGTTGAAAATGCCGTAGGCTGTGGTCTTGCCGGTTTCATATGCGACAAGAGAGCCGGTCACGCGCTTGGGAATCTCGCCCTTATACGGCGTATAGCCGATAAACAGCGCGTTGATAATGCCCTCGCCGCGCGTATCGGTTAAGAATTCATTACGGTAACCGAACAAACCGCGCGTCGGGATATGGAACACCACGTTCATGCGGTCGCCGTGCGGAACCATGTCCTTCATCTCGCCTTTTCTTGCACCTAACTTTTCGATAACAGACCCCACAAACTCCTGCGGCACTTCGCAGGACACTTCTTCGAGCGGCTCGCTCTTGACGCCGTCAATATCCTTGTACAATACCTTCGGTGCGCTGACTTGGAATTCATAACCCTCACGGCGCATGGTCTCAATCAGAATGGAAAGATGCATTTCGCCGCGTCCCATCACGCGGAAGTTTTCACTGGACGTACCGTCCTCTACGCGAAGCGAAACATCCTTTAATAGCTCTCTGTACAGACGGTCGCGCAAATGACGCGATGTGCAGAATTTTCCTTCTGTTCCGGCAAACGGTGAATCGTTGACCGAGAAAGTCATTTCAAGCGTCGGCTCGGAGATCTTGACAAACGGAATGGCTTCGGGCTTAGACGGGTCGCAGACCGTATCGCCGATCGTAATGTTCTCCACACCCGAAAGACATACGATATCGCCGGCTGTGGCACTGTCCACGCTGACGCGCTTTAGACCGTCGATCGTAAAGAGATTGGCAATTTTGGCGCGGTACGGCTCATGCTGTCCATGATGGTGGCAGACAACGACCTCTTGGTTCTTTTTGATGACGCCGCGTTCGATCCGGCCGGTGGCAATGCGTCCGACGTAATCGTTATAATCAATGGAGGAAACAAGCATCTGCGTCGGGCCGTCGATATCGACATCGGGCGCAGGGATGTGATTTATGATAGTTTCAAACAGTGCGACCAAGTCTTTTTCGTCGCCCTCCGGACTGAGAGAAGCTGTGCCGTTGCGTCCCGAGCAGAACACGACCGGGCTGTCGAGCTGGTCGTCGGTGGCGTTTAACGAAATGAGAAGCTCAAGAACCTCGTCCACTACTTCGTTGACGCGCGCGCCCGGCCGGTCGATCTTATTGATGACCACAACAACGCGGTGGCCGAGCTCCAGCGCCTTTTGGAGTACAAAGCGCGTCTGCGGCATGGTGCCTTCGAAAGCGTCAACAAGCAGCAGAACGCCGTTTACCATTTTTAAGATACGTTCGACTTCACCGCCGAAATCCGCATGGCCGGGAGTGTCAACAACGTTTATCTTGATGCCCTTATACACAAGCGATGTGTTTTTCGCTAAAATCGTAATACCGCGCTCGCGCTCAAGGTCGTTATTATCCATAACACGGTCGGCAACGACCTGATTTTCACGGAACGTACCGCTCTGCTTGAGCATTTCGTCCACAAGCGTGGTTTTGCCATGGTCAACGTGAGCGACGATGGCGATATTTCTCAAATCTTCTCGAATCATAAGCTACCTCTTTATTTCTTTATTAAAACACTTTATTTTATCACATCTGACAAAAACCGGCATACAAATTTGTGATTATTTACTAAGTAAATGTTCTTTTTTTACAATATATCGTATTTTTGCATGTCTTTACACCCGCGTCTGTGAGTATTTACGGAAACTATCGAAAATCGGACTGAAAAAGTCATAAATACATGTTAAAATGCAGATATTCCAATCCAAGCAAAGGACGTTTTTTATGGCAAAAAACAAGCTTGCGGCTCTCAAAGCCGCCTTTCCGGCCACTGTGCCTATTTTGGCAGGCTTTCTCTTTTTAGGTATGACGTATGGCGTATATGCGCATACGCTCGGCTTTAACTTTTTATATCCGCTTTTTATGAGCATGACGATTTTTGCCGGAAGCATGGAATTCGTCACGGTAAATATGCTTTTAGGCGCATTCGACCCGTTTTCCGCGTTTCTCATGGCACTTATGATCAACGCGCGTCACTTATTTTACGGCATTGCCATGCTCGATAAATTCAAAGGCACGGGACTCAAGAAGATCTATCTGATCTTCGGTATGTGCGACGAGACTTTTTCAATAAACTGCACTGCCGACATTCCGGAAAACATCGATAAGGGAGACTACATGCTGTTCGTGACGCTGTTGAACCAACTATACTGGGTAGCCGGCGCGACCCTCGGCGGTCTTTGCGGCTCGCTTCTCATCTTTGACACCACCGGCCTTGATTTTGTCATGACCGCTATGTTTACCGTCATTTTCACCGAGCAGTGGATGAAGGACAAAAACCATCTTCCGGCGCTTGCCGGCCTTGCGCTGTCGCTTATCTGCCTTGTGCTTTTCGGCAAGGACAGCTTTATCCTGCCGTCCATGCTTGCCATTCTTGCATTTTTAACGCTTATGCGCCGGGCGCTTGATCCCAATAGCCGCAAAACATCGAAAGGAGCGCAGGAAATATGACCGTTATCCAACAGATCCTCACGGTGGCTGCCGTTGTACTCGGCACGCTTGCCACGCGTTTTTTGCCTTTTTTGGTATTTCCGGCCGGGAAGCCGGCGCCCAAATACATTACCTATCTCGGACGCGTGCTGCCCGGCGCGGTATTCGGCATGCTTGTCATATACTGCTTAAAGGGCGTTGACGTGCTGTCGGGCAGTCATGGACTTCCCGAGCTTATCGCCATTTTCGCTGTGGTGGGGTTTCACCTTTGGAAAAAACAGATGTTGCTCTCCATTGCCGGCGGTACGGTGCTTTATATGCTGTTAGTGCAGTTTGTGTTTGTTTAAGCGCAACCGGAATTCTTAATGAAAATTTGAGCTGTTCACCAGACAAAAACGACCGTCGAGCGAAAAATCGTTCGACGGTCGTTTTTGAATTTCAAAACAAGTCGCTGTGCGTTCCCGTTCGAGTCAAAGCCAAAATTAAAAGCTCTTTTTCAATTCGGTAAACAAGCAGCCAATCGGGCAAAATATGACACTCCCGGCATCCGGCATAATTGCCGCTAAGTGCATGGTCAAAATACTTTTCGGGAAGCACTTTTCCTTCGGCTAAAAGTTCGATCACCTCTTTCAAAAGACGGATATCATAGCCGCGTTTCTTGGCTAACTGGTAATCCTTTTTGAATTTGGTGGACATTTCGATCACATACTTCATGCTTCCAAATCCTTAAAAAGCTCATCCGTACTTGTGTACTTTTTGGCCGGGATATTCCCTTTTATCATGTCGTCAACTTCTTTTATGGCCGCTAACGTCTCGCCGTTTGGAAGGTCGGTCGCCACTTCAAACGGAATTTTTCCCTGCCGGACAACTTGCCGCAAAAACATATTCATGGCCGTTGTCATGTTTAAGCCCATATCGGAAAGCATTACCTCGGCTTGTTTCTTTAATTCGCTGTCCATACGAATGCTCATATTTACGGTTCCCATAAATAGCACCTCCAAACGTATGTTTATTGTATCACATAACGTGTGCATTGTCAATACAATTATGCAAATTTCAAGATATACAAGCCTTGTCGATCATTTACCGTATATTTGCGAGTCTTTTTTTCAACTCCGAGCGGTAGTTGTTTTTGTAGCTTTCCACCTTGGCGGCAATTTCCTTGTCCGCCTGCTCCAAAAACCTTTCGCCCTGCTCGCTTGACGCGTCAATACCGTTGTTGAGCAGCCACTCGACCACGTTTTCACGCTGCTTTTCGGCGTCGGCAATCTTTTTGTTCAAATCGGCGACCAACTCCGTAACAACGCCTTCTTTTTCCGCAAATGAGCTTGTTCGCGCAAACGTGCGTTTTTCCTTTTTGCCGCCGTTATCGGTCGAGCCCAAAAGCACGTCGGCATAACCGGTCTTATTCACCAACGCGGAGGAAATGCCGAGCTTTCCGGCATTCGAAAGATTGTAATTGTAGCTGACGCGATCGATCCAATCGCGCTGCTCTGTGGTGTCAAGTCCGAGCTCCTTGCGCGAATTTGCCACATCGACCGAACGCGCGATCTCGCTCTCATACACGTCTTTGTCGCCCTCGCGAATTTTATTCAAGCGCTCTTCGGCCGGAAGCGACGCATATTTCCATTTGGATGCCATAATTTATCCCCTTTCTGATTCTAATGTTGTTTTTTCAAAACGCGGTAATCCACGCGCAGATTCAATAACCCGACCGCTGCGTCTTTTCCCGATATGACAAAGCGGAATCTCTCCAACCCATACCGCGGGAGCGTCACATACACGCGCGCAAGCCCATCCTTTCCCGGTTCAGCCATGACCCTTTCGCGAAAATACATCTGCCCGTCGGCATAAAAATCCAACCAAAGCGACGTTTTATGCTCGCATTTGCATTCGGCGGCGAACGAAAGCACTTCCTTTCGCACATGTGCCGTTCCGAGATCCATTCCGCCGGAATCAAGCATAAAATCCACTTCGCCGTCAGCCTGCGGCATAAGAAGCGTACAGCCTGTCTCCGTTTCCGTCAAAGCGGCCAGCGTCTCGCCGCTCACTAAGAAACGAAGCGTTTCCATTCCGTCAAATTCCGTGAAAACCAACCTTTTTTCAGCCTTGGACGGGTCAGAACCCGAATAGTCCGCCTTTCCGAAATCCCACACATACGCCGTGTTTCCGACGCATAGCAAATACTTTCGGTCAAACACGGCACACCGCGCTTTTTTCTTTTGCTCGGCTGTGTGGGATAAATAGCCTTTTTTGCCCTCCGGGTCGGTAATGTTGTGCGAAAGAGGCACTAAGTTCATGCGGTCGAACAACTCCACGCTGTCCACTAAATAAATTCCCGTGCTGTTGGCGAATACCGTGCGGTTTCCGGCAAGCGCCACACTCTCCGGCATATCGCAGCCGAGAGAAGCATGAATGGTCTTGGTTGAAAAATAACCGCCGTCGCCCGATGAATAATGATAACTCATGCGGCTGACCGTGCTTTCGGTAAAAATGAGCAAATCGCCGCTCTGCTTGGAAAACGCCGTGATGCTGCCGACACTCTCGCCGAGCGTTCCGCAGCTTCCCTCATAAAAGGTCAGCGGATCGCCGATCTCGCTCATATAGTACACACCCGGATGCGCCGGATTACCGGCCAAAAAGACGCGCGTTCCCTCCAGCGTACCGCCGCCGAACGCCGTTCCGACCGTGCATCCGGAAAGTACCTCGCCGACATCCTCGGATATGGCGTTAGAGTAATAGCAAAGCCGGACGGAATTGGCTTCGGTCTGCGTGAGCGTATTAAAATAGAATCGCGTCGATTCCACCGTGTATTCCGACGGATCGACAAGCTCTCCTTCAAAATAAACTTCAAAATGGCGCGTTTTGTCCATATCGCTTGGAAATTTGTAACCGCCGCTGCGTTGGCTCTCAAATTCGACCGCCACATAGGCCGGCGCTAACAGATTCGGCTTAAAGCCGCTTACAAAATGTCCGGTCGTCACATCGCCTAAACGACCGCTTGCGTATGTAGGCGCGTTCGCATAGATTCCCTTGGCCGCAAGCGTGCGGTCAACAAGAAAAATGCGCTTCGGATAATACAGATACAGGCTTCCGGCAAATTCGATGGGTATTCCTTTTTCATCCGGCAGTCCGGAAAGGAGCACGGATACCGTCCGCTCCTTTAAGCTGTACAAAACCGTTCCGATATGCAAAAGCGTCACGCCGCAGAATTCCTTTGCCAAGTGAAAGGCACCCTCAAGTGCATCCCCAAGCGCTTCAAACGCCGGGCGCGAGGTCGGGATGCCGCCGACAAGCCATAAATTCTGCGCGGCGTCGTTTTTTTCGCCGTCCGAAAGGCCGCGCGCGGCATAATCCACACCGCTGTCGGCGCTGTATAGCAGCAGCGAACGCGTACCCAAGGAAGACAACGAGGGCGGCGTGTGAAACACATATCCCATGCGCTCACCTGCCCATCCGGCAAAACCGGTCTTTTAAGCCCGAAACTGCCGAAAAAAACGTATTGCGTCCCTTTTCGGGCGGCACAGCGTTGTAGATATTGTAGGCGATATCGCGGTAACCGTAGATAAGCCGTGAGTATCGCTCGGCCTCCTCGGACGGACACAATTCCGCCGCTGTCAGGTAGATAAGCGCGTCGCAGGTCACGTCCGGCAGCTCTACCTTTTGATCAAACGGAGTATTCCCGTCAAACGCTTCGGGCATAGAGGCATAAACAAGCGTGGCCGCGTCTCCCTCCTTGGCGCCGTTAAAGTACAGCTTTCCGCCACGCACGCAAAACCGTTCCGCGGCCACCGCTTTGCCGTCAAAGGTGAGCGTGTGTACCGAAAAGAAATCCTCCGGCAGCGTAAGATAAGCTTTGCCGTCCGACACTTCAAAGATAAGTACCGCTTGCTTGGCAAGCAGCGGAAAGCTCATGCATACGCGGCGCAAGCACATATTGAGCGCCTGCAAAAAGACGTTGTCGGTATCGGCCGGCGCGCCCGAAGCAAGCGAAATGCGCTTTCCGCCTGCCGAATAATCGCCTATCAGCTTGTAGACCGCATCGCGAAGCGTCCCATAGGTATAGTGGCTCTGTCTGTCCACCGTCATTCATCCTTTCTTTTTTGGTTTGACGGCGGACAAAGAGAGCCGTATTCTCTCTTTGTCCGCGCGTGTGTTTAGAGTAACTTACAGTAAAGAAGCCGCGCGCTGCCCTCTTGTGCCTTTAAGTAAAAGGTGCCGCTTAACGTAACGCTTGTGCCCGCTGTAATGGGAAAAGCGTCATTGTCGGAATCGTTCGCATTCGCAAGCAGAAGAACGTCGGAGTCGCCCGCGCGAACCGTCACTTCAAGCCCTTCGGCATCAACCTTGGCCGGCTCGTCCGAAAGCGCGACCGAGGCGGTCTTTACCAAAATTCTTTCGTTATACATGCTTATCCTCTCCTTTTTGCTTACGCGGGATTGGAGAAAAGGATCGGACGCGCGTCGCCGAAGCCGAACGCAAAGTCCACATAGCCGATGTAGTCGGTAATAAGCGGATTATCCTGCGGAGAGACCAAAACGGTAGGCTTAGTGATATACACAAGCTTCAACACCTCCGACAGCATAAGTGAATCCGCCACAGCCCACTGCTTGCCGGTAAAGCCGCTGTTTCCGCCGCCGACAACGAGATATTTCATGCCGTAAACGGGATTTGCCGCATTGACCGGCGCGTCGGCGTCCGGATTGGAGGTCGGGCAGAGCTTGGCGTCCGGACCGCAGATCTCGCGCGCTTTGGATTCCAATTCCGGGCTGACCAAAAGAAGGTCAAGATTGCAGGAAAACGGAAGTCCGTCCGGCGTGACAAAGCGTGAAGCGCGGCTTTGCGCGTCAGTAATAGCCGATACCGAGAGATTCGTTTTCATGAGATTGGAAAACGTGCCGCACTCGCCGTCACGGCTGACGGGATGCGCCGCACTCGCCCACGGCACGCCGTCCGCGCCTTTGCGGCTGTCATCGAAAGCACCGCCAAACAGACGGTAGAATTCGTTAAGCACCGTCATATATGCGCTGTCGGCAAGACGCGTGCCGATTTTTGCCGCTTCGCCCGAGTAGTCGAGCTTTGCCTTTTTGTAGCTGACCGTCACGCGAAGCGCATGCTCCTTGGGCGTGATGGTGGTAATGAAGGTACGCTTGGAATCGGCGCTCGGAACGGTCGTGCCGTCGTAAAGCGGCAGCTCGCCGTAGCCGCCCACGCCCTCTAAGCGATAGTCGATATCGTCGCGGCAGACCACGTCGGTCACGCGGTCGATCACGTCAAGACGCTTCGCATAGCGCATATCAAAACGTTTCTTGACAAGCGGATATAAGTCGTTGTGCCAGGTGTAAATGTCATTCATAGATAAATTCCTTTCTGCAATTAAAAGCTTTGTTAAGGGTCTTACCGTTTACGCAAGCACCGGCGCTTTGAGCTTTACGCCGACCACGCCGCGCTCTTCGTCGGAATAGGCGCAGATGAACTTGACAGTCGCGCCCGTGCGGAAGAAGCATACGCCGCAGCCGCTTGCGTCAAGATACATTTCGTCGCCGACATCGGGAACAAGGCGGTATACATCCCCGTTTCCCGGCGTGCCGCCGCTTGTAAGCGTAAGAGTCGCCGATGAACCCGAAACCGCGCAGGCCGAAATGCGGCGCGAAGTGCCGACCTTATCGGTGTTGGCCGAAGAATCCGCTTTGGAAACAAGCACCGCGCGTCCCGACGTAAGCGACGCCGAAACGCCGGAGGACGGAATCACTAACGTCGTAGCGCTGCCGCCGGTTGCCGTAAAGCACGGAAGAGACGCTTCATAGATTGCCTGCGGCGCAATGTTGACGCGGATCTTGCCGCCGTCGGCACGCGCGTTTAATTCATCGTGCTTGCCGGTGTGTTCTTCAGCGGCAACGCCTAAAACATGGTCGCCGCTTTCGGCCGCCACAACCTTGTTGTCGGCAATACCGACCGCTTCGCCGTCTTTTATGGCCGTAGAGGTTGCAATATCGTAATCACGGATAAGCGGCGCATTTGCGCCGGAAGCATTGAATGCAAATTTCATTAAAATCGTTCCTTTCTTTGTTGGTTAAATCTGTTTACACGGCCTTTTGACCGTGGATATCGACGCGCGGCTTCGGTCAATTCCCGAAAATACCGCGTTTTCCGTGCGGCACGGAGTGTAAAAGCTCGGCATATTCGCGGTAGCTCATGCCGCTCTGCCGGGCAATGAGCATTTGCCTTGCCGTGAGCGCGGCGCCGTAATCCACTGGCGGCGTTCCGCCCGGAAAACCGCTGAATGAGCGCGAAGCAGTCTTTGTCACGTCGCACTTTTGCTCATCTTCAGACGTTTCCGGCGCGGACGGACTCTGTACCTCTTTCCGGATCTGTTCTGCCGCAGCCGCTTTACGAAATGCCAGATATTCCTCATACACCGATGTGATATCGCCGCTCTTTCCGGCCGCAAACAGCCGGAACGCCTTGGAGGTCACATCGCGTGCCACATCGTTTTCCGGAAATCTGTCGGCAAGCGCATACAGCGCGCCGAAAACACTTTCCGAAAACACCTTTTCCTCCCCAACCGCCCGGGCGCTTTGCTCTTCACACGGCGCGCCCTCCGCCGCAAGTCCGGTTTTACCGGACATTTCGTCACTCTCACCGTTTAGATTTTGCAAGCCGTTCTGACCGCAACCGTGCTCTTCACCTGCACCGCTCTCTGCCAAAACCGGCTCTGTCTGCACCGTCTTTTTACCGTCTGACAGTTTTGCTTTTTCCGACTGTACTGACGGCTTGTTATCATCAGAACATACGTTCTTTATTTTTTCGTCGCCGACGGTTATTTCCTCCGTCTTTTCGCTTACCGGAGCCGTCGGACGTTCTGCCGCTTTACTCGTTTTCTTCGGTTTCATGCTGTTCCTCCGTTATTTTATCTGTGTTTTCGGCAAGCCCGTAAGCCTCCAAAGCGTCGAGAAGCGGCGTTTCATCCGACTGCGCATTTCCGAATTTTTCCTCGATAAACGCGCATATTTCCGCGCGCATCGGAAGTCCTAACGCTTCGACATACGCCTCGACGAGTTTATAATTGTCGCGGTCAATATTCATGCCGACAAGCGAGCTGATAGCCGATACGGTAAACGCCTTGGAATTGGCAAGGCCATCGCCGATGTGTATTTTAATATCGAGTGGCAGAATCTCGCCGCTTTCGGCGTCGCGGAATTCCTCCGGCTCAAAACCAAAGCCAAGGGACGCCGTATCAACAAAGCGTCCTTTTTCGTAAAACTCCTGTGCCGTCATATCGATAAGCCGGTATAGACGGCGGAAGCCCTCGGTGCGCCCTGCTTTTTTGAGCGACTGGCGGCTTGCGGAACGCTCGTTGAGCAGCGCAATGCCGGTCGCCGTGGTCACGCGCGACGGCTCTTTGCCTTGATTGATATCAAAATTGCCGGTGGTCTGCTCCATCATGTTCTGAAAACGCGCATACCCGGATAACAGCCCGGTCTGCGCCGCTGACAGATTACCGAGCCGCTGAACCTTGCCCATCATCCCCGGTCTTAGCTTCCACACCGCGCCCGGTGAATTGTCCGGCGCTTCGCCGTCGCTGAAAGCGTTTTCTTCTGCCAAAATGACATCATTTGAGCAAAAGGCGGCATTGAGCTGGGCAAAGGTCAGATCACGGTCGGCCGCGTCGATAAGCCCGATAATCGGCTCAAGCTCACTCTTGCCCCAAAGACTGCCTTCGTTGGGCACTTTGTGGTAAATGACGAACGGATAAGAGCCAAACCCGGTATTAAGCCAGTATTTCGGCAGATATTTGACCTCCTTGCCTCCGATAAGAACACAAAGCGCGATGTCGCCGGCCGCATACCGAATCCCGTTTGATTGCCCGTCCGTCGGCTGCCGGAACCAAAACTCCGTTACCGTCACCGTGTCCTCATCGGAATAGCCGTCGCCGGCCGTAATGCCGCCCGAAGTATGCTCTAAATAATCGGCAAACGTTTCACCGCGCTCGCGCATGTCCCGTTCAAATAAACGGTATGCGCGCTGCCGGTGCATGCGGTAAACAAAGGCAATGTATTCGCAGGCGTCTACCTCCGACGCCGTCGGGTCGGCATAGATCTGTTCGGGCAGCGGCGCTTCTACCGTAACGTCGGCACGCTCATCCGAACCTCCGGAACCGACATTTCCCCAACCGATCTTCCACACCGCACTGCCGTAAATGCCGAGTCTGCGCTCGTTTCGCGTGTTTAAGACCGTAAGGTCGTTGATGTCGCAAACGCGGCGCACAGTCTCTTCGCGTTTTTTGGCGGCGTCCGCACCGCCCGACGCACGCGGCGAAAACTCAAATTCCGGCAAATTCGGGTCGATCTGACTTTCAATGTGAATGTACCCGTCGGTCGCCTGTGCCGGTGTCCACGGCAAATTCATATCCTCCGAAAAGCTGCCCGAAAAATAGCCGATATCGTGAACCCCGTCGTAATAGCGGCGCATTTTCCGCCAGTATACCTCGGTGCTCTGACGCGAAAGCGCGCTGTTGTCCACCAAAGCACACACGGTTTCTTCGCGTGCATGCGGTGAGGAATAATCGTATAAACCGTCGTATACCGGAACGTCTTTGGTAAACAATCCGTATTTTTTCTTCATGTACTGTTTCCTTTCCTGATTTTTTATCGGCCGATCGTGCCGTCTGTTTTTTTTCGTTGCTTTAAGCACCGCTTCCGGCGTTTTTCGCGCTCCGGCAGCAAAACGGCGGCAAGCCGCTTGTTTTCTGCCGTTTGCGGTGTTACCGCAGAATATCCGACGCGTGACGCCGCAAAATAGCGTAATGCATCCGGCGCATGGGTGATCTCATGCGGCTGTACCGCTGCGTCGCCCGGCTTTGTGCGGTCATATAGCAATAACGGCAGACAGCGGATGAGGTTGGTGCAGCGGCGTAGGATGTGCAGTGCCGAATGCCTGGAGCCGTCCGGCTCTGTGTATACCTTCATCCATTCCTTTAAGCAGCTCCAGCCCTGAATGCGCTCCGACGAAAGCTTCGTAAGATACACACCGTTATCGGAAAACAGCTCCGCCATGCTCCGACCGCTGTCCTTTTGGCGCGACCACAAGTCGCTCGGCGCAAGAAACGTGTCCACACCGTCTGCCTTGGCAAGTATTTCACGTGCAGCCGCACTCACCACAAGACCACTCTTATAGACCTCGTCGTAAACATACGCTTCACCCTTTTCGTCCACCGCTACAAAAAGCGCGGCCAACATGTCAAGACCGTAGTCAATGGCACAGACGCGCCGCATATGTGCGTCCGGTACGAAATCGGGAACCGTGTGGATCTCGTAATCGAATTCCGGGAAAAACTGCCCTTCAAAGCCGCCCCAGCTGCCGTCAAGCCATGCCTCGCGCAATCCTTTCGGCAGGCTTTTTAACTGCTCCAAATAATCCGGATTGCTTTCCAAAAGCGCCGGATTGTCGTAAACGCTTGCCGGGATAAACGCATAATCCTCCGCTTTTTCGCCTTCGCGATAGTCGCGGTCGATAAATAAGCGCTTGACCCAACCGTGTCCCACACCGCCCGGATTGCAGGTCAGATACATACGCTTAGGATAACCGTTTGTGCCGCGCAAGGTCGCTTTCAGCGTCTGAAACTGATATTCCGTAAACTGCGTCGCTTCGTCGATGGCGATGACGTCATATTCCATACCTTGATAGCGCGCGGTATCATTTTCACTGTCCAAATAGCCAAGGCGCAGAACCGAACCGTTGTAAAATTCAAAACATTTGCGTGAATCGGTGTATTCGGCAAGTCCGTCTAACTCGGACACTAACACACGCACATGGTTGGAAAGCAGCTCGCCGTAGGTCCGGCGCACGAGAAGCACCGAAAGTCCCGGAAAGCGTAAACACATAAGGATGATCTTGCGGCGTAACGCCCAGCTTTTTCCGCCGCCGCGCGCACCGCCATAGGCAACGTATTTTTCGTGAGCCATAAAAAACTCAAGCTGTTTTTTCTGCGGCACACCGGAAAAATGTACCTTTCGCGCACCATCCGGCAATCGCACGTCAACCGATTTTTTTGCTTTTTTATTCGGCAAGACGCATCATATCCTCATCCAAAACAATGCGTATGCTGTGCGGAACTTCGTCCGAAGCGCTCTTTGCGCCCCAGCCGAAATTGTATTTTAAGCTGTTGACCGCAGCGCTCGCCGAAAGTGCTCCGGCAAGCGCATTTTCTTCGGTAAACGCTTCAATGCGCGCCAAAGTCCGCGCAAGAAGCGTTTTATAGCGCTGGCTGGCGTACAGCCTTTCGAATTCGCCGCGCGTCAAACCCGTCGCTAACAAAAGTCCCGAAAGCGAATACGGCTTTTTGACCTTTTTGTCTTCCTTTTCCGCCGCACGCGCGTTGATTTCGTCGCAGGCGGTAAAATACGCTTCGATCTTTTGCTCTAACTCCGTTATGTTCATCAAACGTTTTCGTTCCATGTTTCTTCTTCCTTTCCGGCCTTCGCCGAATTTAATAGTCCTCTTGTACGAAAAACTCTTCGGCGTTATCCGCCGCATAGTCCTCCCAACAGGCACGGTGAATCCTGTCTCCGGTGGCGGAGACTGTCACAGACTCGTCCTCCGCATCGATCGTAAAGCCGCATTCTGCACAACGGCCGCAGGCACCGATCCGCATGTGAAAATTCACGCCGCCGGTAAGCTCTCTTAAATCGTTTAAATATACGCTTCTCAAATTGTCTCCTCCTTCGATGTTCGTTCGCCGTCTCGCCCGGACACATAAACGCCCAAGCAAGGCGATCTTTGTTGCAATTACGAACATTTGTTCTTTTTGTAGTCTTTTTAAAGTGCTGCTTGCAAAAAACAGCACTTGAATTGGGTTAATAAGTTGCAGCATGAGCAAAAATCAGTTTGCGATCTGCTCGGTGCTGAAGATTTTAATGTATGCTACGCATAACGGAATAATGTCCCGAAAGATTTGTCTCTCAAATCTTTACTGCGGATATTATACCACAAAATTCCAATTTTGTCAAGAGTTTTTTCGAACAAAAGTTCCATTATTTAAAACCGGCAGAATTTGTATTAATTTAGCATACCGGTATACAAAATACCCGACACGGTTCGAAACAAGTCCGTGTCGGGCATTTTTAAAATTCATCTTCATGTTCCCGAAAAAAGTCGAAATAGGTCTGTGCTACCGCAAGCTCACTCCACCGTTTAACATCCACCGGGTCTTCGTCAAAATCATAAACCTTTGCACGCTTCATCGATAGCATAAGTCGCTACAATAAACTGACAGCCAAACGACCCGTTCGAACCGGAAAATACCGTGATCGGCTCAAAATCAAGCCGTGACAACCGGCCGCAAAGCGTTTGAAACGGATAGAACGACGTGTAGCAGTTTGGATGCTTGCGCATGAAAAAAGCGTATTCCGCGTCGGCATCCGGAAATGTAAAAGCGTCCAAATACATGCTTTTTCCCCTCTCGCCTTTAATGATCCTCCGAAATGATCTCCCGGATTGCCTTTTCCGCGTCGCGGATCTCCTTATGAAAGGCCGCGGCCGGAACGCGTAATGCACCCGAACCGAGAATGATCATCTGCTCCGAACCGTCGGACGTGGCCACACGAACACGGTGATTTTTGCTTAGCTCATGGCTGACACGCTCGATATAGGTGTCCGCCGTTTCTGCTTCTTTGGTGTAGACCACACTGATATTGCGGAATTTTTCCACCGTTCCCGGATTCTTTTTAACCTTGTACGCGTCGAAAACAAGAATGATTTCGCAATCGCTGTATCCTTGATAGCTGCAAAGCCGCCTAATCAGCTCTTCACGCGCGATATCCAAGCTTTCCGATGCCGCTTTCGACAGTTCGTCCCAGGCAAAAATGATGTTGTAGCCGTCTACCAGAAAATATTCCTTTCCGGAATAGGCCGGCGTTTTTATCGGACGCGGCTTGTCCGTGCTCTTTTTCTCGGCTGTACCCGTCACCGACGGATTGTATACCGGTCTATTAAAATCGCGGTATTTGATCTTCCCGTAAGTGCGCTCAAAAATAGCCATCAGCTCTTTGTCGGTCGCCGCCCTTTGCAGATACGCCGCCGCACGTTCAGACGGCGTGCGTTCGGTCTCCGATTCCGGCTCTGCCGCGGAAAGCACACTTTCGATATGCATGTGCGCTTCAACCTCATACCACGGCACCAAAAATCCCGCACCGCCGGCACAGAAAACCGAATCCGCGCTGTTTTCGAGATCCGCGTCAGCGTCGTAGCCGATCGCCGCGATAACCTCGTCGGCATTATGACAGACCTCATATCCCGAAAAAGCAAGCGATAACCGACCTTTGGCGCGCGTGTACCCGGCAAGCTCAGAGGCGTAATTGCGCATTTCGCTGACCGGCGCCGTGCCGACAATCGTCGATTCGCCGCCCTCCAACATGTTCGGCGCAGAAAAACGCGCGCCCATAAGCGAGAGATCGCTCATGGCTTTGCCGACATTTTCGCCCGGAACAGTTAATTCAAAGCTGTACCACGGTTCAAGAAGCACATCCTGCGCCTGCCGTAGGCCCTGCCGCACCGCACGGTAAGTCGCTTCGCGGAAATCGCCGCCCTCGGTGTGCTTTTTGTGCGCCCGGCCGGCTACTAACGTGATCTTCATGTCCGTAATCGGCGAACCGGTAAGCACGCCGACATGCGTTTTCTCGGCAAGATGCGTTAAAACAAGCCGCTGCCAGTTGCGGGCAAGCTCGTTCTCCGGGACATCGCTTGCAAAATGCAGACCGCTGCCGCGCTCGGTCGGCTCTAAAATCAAGTGTACCTCGCTGTAATGCCTTAACGGCTCATAATGCCCAACACCCTCGACCGTGTCGGCAATTGTTTCGCGGTATAAGATCCGTCCGGCTTCAAAACGCGGCGTAAAGCCGAATTTTTCGGTTATCGTGCGCGCTAAAATTTCGAGCTGCACCTCGCCCATGACCGAAACGCCGATCGTGCGTAACGCTTCGCGAAAAGTAAACCGGTATACCGGTTCTTCCTCTTCTAACTTTTTCAAATCAAAGTAGATTCCGTGCGCGTCCTTGCCCTCCGGCACAACCATTTCATACGACAGCACCGGCTCGGCAAGCGGCGCAAAATCGGCCGGTTCAAAACCTAAACCCTCGCCGCAAAAGGTATGTGTAAGCCCGGTCACGGCGCAGACCGTCCCGGCCGGCGCTTCGGGAATCGCGTCATACCGCGCACCGGAATAAAGCCGAAGCCCATCCGCCTTTTCCTGCCATTCGTTCCCGACACCGTCCACACCCTTTAACATATCCTTGACGCGCAGAACGCCGCCGGTAATTTTCATGTGCGTCAGCCGCTCGCCGCGCTCGGTGTGCGTAATTTTGAAGATCCGCGCCCCAAACGCTTCGCGGTATTCCGGCTGCGGCGCATAGTCAAGAACCGTGTGCAAAAGCGCGTCTACACCCTCCGTCTTGAGTGCCGAGCCAAAGCAGACCGGGAAGACATGCCGCACCGCCACAGCACGTGCAATATCCGCTTTTTCAAGCGCTTTTCCGGCCAAAAACGCTTCTGTTAGCATCTCGTCGCATTCTGCGGTTTCTTCATTGGTTCCTAAATTCTCGACCGCCATACAGCCGTCCGACAGCGCCCTGCGCAAATCCGCCAAAAGCACCTCGCGTCCGGCATTGGGCAAATCGATCTTATTAACAAAAATGTATACCGGTATACTATGTCGTTCCAACAGCTTCCACAGCGTGCGCGTATATCCGTTCACACCGTCCGACGCACTGATAACCAAAATTGCCGCGTCCAGAATGCATAACGTCCGCTCGGCTTCCGGAGAAAAATCCGAATGACCAGGCGTGTCGATAAGCGTAATTTCGGTGTCTTTTGCCGTAAAGACCGCCTGCTTGGAAAACACGGTGATGCCGCGCTCGCGCTCAATGGCGAAGTTATCCAGAAACGCGTCCTTTTTGTCCACTCGCCCCAAGGTGCGAAGGCGTCCCGATAGATATAAAAGCGCTTCGGAAAGCGTCGTTTTGCCGGAATCGACATGGGCAAGAATGCCGACGGTAAGTTTTTTCATGTGCTTCTCCTGATCTTTCGCAGTCGCTTAATTTAAAGGCGCTCGATATCGGCGCATAACGCATCCATTTCTTCTTGCGTGGTCGCCCAGCTCGTGCAAAAACGCACCACCGTGCCGCGCTCTGTTGTTTCCTGCTTTTCAAAATAGTATTTCTGCGCCAATCGTTTTTCCTGCTCCTCCGAAAGGATCACAAACTGTTGATTCGTGGAATTTTCCACCCAAAACGGGATATTTTTTGCCGCAAACGCCTTTTTTAAGCGCATGGCATAGGCGTCCGCACGTTTGGCCGCTTCAAAATAGGCGTTGTTTTCAAGTAATGCACAAAACTGTAATCCAAGTAACCACCCTTTGGCCAAAACCGCGCCGTTTTGCTTCATGTATGCCTTAAAACGGCGTTTCAACGCGTCGCAGGTAATGACAACCGCTTCGCCAAACAGTGCGCCGCACTTTGTACCGCCGATATAAAAAACATCGCATAGCGCCGCAAAGTCCGCAAGCGTCAAATCGTTTTCCTGCGAAGCAAGTCCGTATCCCATCCGTGCGCCGTCAACGAACAAATACATGCCGTATTTCTGACAAAGCTCGTGTATCGCAGCAAGTTCCTTTTTGGAATACAGCGTGCCCATTTCGGTCGGAAACGACAGATACACCATCTTCGGCTCGGTCAGATATTCGGCCTCGCCGCTTTGTTCATACGCCTTGGCGCAGGCTTCGATCTGCTCCGCCGTAATTTTCCCATCCTTGCCGGGTAAACTTAAGATCTTGTGTCCGCTGCTCTCAACCGAAGCGGCCTCATGGCAGTTGATGTGTCCGGTATCGGCGGAGATCACGCTCTGCACCGGCGAAAGCGCGGCGGAAATTATCACAAAATTCGCTTGCGTCGCACCCGGAAAGAAGCGGATATCCGCGTCTGGACAGCCGCATAAACGCCGAATCAGGCCGCATGCCCGTTCGCACCACTCATCCTCGCCGTAGCTGGCAAAGCTATTATCGTTTGTATTTTCAAGCGCCGCAAGCACCTCCGGCAGCGCTCCGCGGTTATAATCGTTGTTGAACCGTATCAAAAGGATCACTCCTGTTTGGATAGTATTTTTAATATTGTACCACATTTTTTCCTTTTTGACAAGCCGCATGAAATGATAAAAACAAAAAAGCACAGACAAAGTCATACGCGCAAGAAAAAGTGCAAAACGGTTCACTTGGTTCTATCACAGGAAATATCCACTTGACCGCTTATAGCCTTTGTGATATACTGTACACGGAACAAGATTCTTTCCCTTTAAACGGAGGAAAAACAATGCCATTTTATGAAAGAGAAAAAGAGCTTTTAGAGGTTATTGAAAAAGCGGAATGCATCTCTATGCAAGCGTTGTTAAAAAATCAGTATACCAGCGTTTCCACGCTGCGGCGAGACTTAATAAAGTTAGAAGAAAAGGGACTTATCCTACGCACCCGCGGCGGCGTTATGGCCGTAAAAAAATCGCCGGACGACAAGATTGCCTTCTTCTTGCGCGAAAGCGAAAAGCCGCTTGAAAAGAAGCTCATCGCACAAAAAGCGGCAAAGCTCGTAAAAGACGGCGATACCGTCATGCTTGACGCCTCCACAAGCGCCTATTGTATCATTCCTTATATAGCCGAAAGCTGCAAGGACATTATTGTTATAACCAGCGGCGCCAAGGCCTCTTATTTGCTTGGTGAGCTTGGAATAAAAAACATCTGCACCGGCGGACAGATGATCAACCGTTCCTTTTCCTATATCGGGCAGATCGCCGAAAAGACCATAGCGCAATATAACGCCGATATCGCGTTTTTCTCCTGCCGCGGCCTGTCGCCGGACGGGTATCTGACAGACAATTCCATAGAAGAAAACGACCTGCGCCGCAGCATGATGCAGCATTCTAAAAGGAAGGTGCTGTTATGCAACAGCAGTAAATTCGATAATACCTGTCTAAATAACCTGTGCCACATATCCGAGATCGACGAGATCATCAGTGATGCGGAAATTCCGCAAAAGATTGCCGATATGGTGGGAAAAAATACGTGTATCCGGTAACAAAAGAGCCGCTCACGGCGGCAAAAACGGCATTGACATATTGGAACATTTGATGTATAATAAGCCCTGCCGGAAGTAATTCCGGCAGGGCAAGTCTGAAAACAGTGTAAAAACTGGGCGGTTATGCCATCATCTCCATGAAAGGAGGTGATAGCTTATGGAATTTGTATACATAATGATGTATCTGCTGGCGCTTATCACGCTGGTATTAGCCATAAAAAAATAACGCCCACACCTGCTAAATGTAGCGTTATTTTTTAATAAAACACATTTGGCATAACCGTTTGAGGTCTTGCCCTTACACTTATATTATATGCTTTTTTCCAAAAAAGTCAATACCTTTATCCGAAATTTTCGCCGTGAGTTTGCTTGCGGCGATTTTTTGAATCGTTTTCGTGTCAACTTTCATTTCAACTTCGTGTCATATTTCGTGTCATCTTTTTCTGTAAAATATGATTTTTGCCGTCAAAAAGGAAATTTTACTATCACGGTGAAAGCCGCAAAACCCGCATGGTTAAGCTAAAAACAAAGAAAACCGCTCTACAAGCGGTTTTCTTATTTGGCGGAGAAGGAGGGATTCGAACCCTCGAACCGCTTTTAACGGTTACACGATTTCCAATCGTGCGCGCTCGACCAGCTACGCGACTTCTCCATAGGGTCAAAATGAAATATGCCTGACGCTCTCTGCGACAGCTTTTATATTATAGCATGAACTTTTTTGTTTGTCAATGGGTTTTGTAATATTTCTTTCCTGCTATTTTTCGACATTTTCTGCTTTTTACGAAGCGGAATTGCCTGTATAAATTGTAAACTTGAAAGAAAATTGCCGAAAGCCCTTGACAAAAAACAGAAAATGTTATATAATTCTATTTCGTGGAAAGGTTTTCATACGAACATTATTGTCCAAAGATGATGACTTTTCCTCCTTACTCCGATTTTTTCGGGGTCATATGTCCAAAAGGAGGTGCAGGAAATGGAACTTACGTCTAAGTACGAAACAGTTTTCATCGTGAATCCTGATTTTACCGAGGAGAATGCAAAAGGTCTTCTTGATAAATTCACCGGACTTATCACGGAAAACGGCGGCGCAGTGGACAAGGTTGACGAATGGAACAAGCGCAGACTTGCTTATCCGATCGAAGACTATACGGACGGCTTCTATTATGTCGTTACGTTCACCGCTCCGGCAGAAGTACCGGCGGAGCTTGACCGTGTGTTTAACATCACCGACGGTATTCTCCGTTCCATCATTGTAAAGCTCGACAAGTAATTTCGGGCGAAAGGAGTGCGCATTATGGCAGGCTATGGCTTTAACAAAGTAATTCTAATCGGCAATTTAACGGCTGATCCGGAATTGAAAATGACGCAGACGGGAATCCCTGTAACGTCTTTCAGCATTGCTGTAGGGCGCAGATATGCAAAGGAAACAGATGAGGTCAAGGCGGATTTTATCAATATTGTCTGCTGGCGTAAATCTGCGGAATTTGTAGCAAAATACTTCAATAAAGGTAAAAAAATCCTTATTGAAGGTCAGCTTCAGACGAGATCTTATACTGCAAATGACGGCTCAAAGCGCTATGTGACCGAAGTGGTGGCCGAAAACGTGTCGTTTGTTGAAAGTGCCGGTTCCGGTGCTTCGCGCGACCGTTCCGAGGGCACGTATTACGGCGGAGAACCTGTTCCGGCTCAAATGCCCCAACAGCCGCGCGTATCGGAAGCAAACTTTGAGGAAGTCGCCGCAGAAGACGATCTTCCGTTCTAAGCGAACAAAATTATCAAGGAGGTAATATTCGATGGATGCCAATAAAGAAGCAGTTGTAGAGCAGGCGGAAGCACCGCAGGCTCCGGCTCAAAAGCCTTTCCGCCCCGGCAAGAAGCGCAAGAAGATTTGCAATTTCTGTGCAGAAAAGACGGAATCGATTGATTTTAAGGACGTTGCGAAACTTCGTAAGTACGTTTCCGAAAGAAGCAAGATTCTTCCCAGAAGAATCACCGGTACTTGCGCAAAGCATCAGAGAGAACTCACGCTCGCTATCAAGCGTGCAAGACATATCGCTCTTTTGCCGTATATCAGCGACTAATTTTTCAAGTGCGCTTTCGGGCGCACTTTTTTTATGCTTATTTGTGAGGTGACGCGCTGTGAAGAAAGAATACCGTATTGAACAAAAAGGATCCGGCCTGTCCGTGAAAGACTATGTCCGCGGCGTTCTTGGCTTTTCGGCACGTACCCTGAAAAACGCGAAATATAACGGCGAGATCGCGGTAAACGGTGTTTCGGTTCACACCGATTATACGTTAAATGCCGGAGACCTGCTTATACTCGAAGTTCCGGATGTTGCTTCGGAAACAATTGTGCCGCAGGATATCCCGATAGAAGTCTTATGCGAAACCGAAGATTTTCTTGTTGTCAACAAACCGAGCGGTATGGCGTCACACCCGACGCTTACGCATAAGGATGGGACTTTAGCCAATGCAGTCATGCATTATTACCGTTCGCTCCCGTTCACCTTTCGCCTCTTAACGCGCTTGGATGCTGATACAACAGGCGCTTGTATTATCGCCAAAAATGCTTATTTTGCCGGACTGTTTGCATCTCTTTGTCCGGTAAAGACCTACAATGCGCTTTGCGTCGGCACGCCTTCGCCGGAATCCGGGAAAATCGACGCGCCGATTGCAAGAGCAGCGGATAGCATTATCAAGCGGAAGATCGATACGACCGGCAAGCCCGCGCAGACGCTTTATCGGACGATCGAGCAAAAAAACGGACTGTCGCTTGTCGAAGTGACGCCGCTCACCGGCCGCACTCACCAGATACGGCTTCATATGGCGCATATCGGATGTCCGCTATACGGCGATTTTTTGTATGGCACGGAAATTCCCGGAGAGCGGACGCGTTTGCATTGCTGGAAAATTGCGTTTTCTTTGCCGCAAAGCGAAAAACGTATCGAAATTGAAGCACCGCTGCCGCCGGATTTCCTTGAACTAATGTGAACAAAAAAGAACACATTTGTGAAATAATCTGTTTTTCCGAAAAACACTTGACAAGGCGGAACCTTTTGTTTATACTAATATGAGTGGAGAATGATAAATTTTCCACAGAATCCAATTTGCACTCTGCGCGTTTTCCGCGCGGCGGAAAGGAAGTTATCACCATGAAAAAGAATTTAGTCGTTATCGGATACGGCGGAATGGGTACTTGGCATACCCAACATGCGTTGAAAAGCGATGTTGTAGAGCTTGCCGGTATTTATGATATTAAAGAAGAAAAATGCGCTTTGGCAAGAGAACGCGGCATTTTTGCCTATGATTCTCTCGAAGCTGTTTTAAACGATCCCAAAGTGGATCTCGTTACGGTAGCCATTCCGAACGATTCCCATAAAGAAGTTGTTATTAAGGCACTGGAAGCCGGTAAAAACGTTATCTGTGAAAAGCCGGTTGCCATGAATCTTGCCGAGCTTGATGAAATGATTGCAGCAGCCGACAAGAGCGGAAAGGTGTTCTCGGTTCATCAGAATCGCCGTTTCGACGTCGATTTCCTTGCAATGAAGCATTTAAAGGAAACCGGCGATCTTGGCGAGTTTATCAATATCGAATCCCGTATCCACGGTTCGCGCGGTATTCCGAGCGACTGGCGCGGTGAAAAAGAGCATGGCGGCGGTATGGTTCTTGACTGGGGCGTTCACCTCATCGACCAGATCCTTCAGATCTTCGATGAAAAGATCGAAAAAATTTACTGCACCTTTGACCATATTACCAATAAAGAAGTCGATGACGGCTTCAAGCTCAATATCTACTTTGAAGGCGGCAAGAGCGCGCTTATCGAAGTCGGTACATACAATTTCATCGCTATGCCGCGTTTTTACCTGCGTGCCCAAAAGGGAAGCGCTATGATTACCGATTGGCGCGAAAACTGCAAGGTCGCAAAGTGCAAGCATTGGCATGAGAGCGAAGTTATTCCGGTTCAGACGGCTGCCGGTCTTACCAAGACCATGGCTCCGCGCGACAGCATTACCATGGACGAATACGAGCTTGAAAAGCCGGCCAGCGACGTGCATGATTATTATCGCAACTTCTGCGCCGCCATCGACGGTAAAGCAACACAGCTTGTTACACATCCGCAAATGCGCCGCGTAATGAAAGTAATGGAAGCTTGCTTTGAATCGGATAAATGCGGACAGGTCATTCCGTTTAACGAATAATTCAAGATTTTATCCATCATAACAACCAAAATCCCTTCATACATTTAGGTGTATGGAGGGATTTTTTTGATAAAACAGAAAAAATCGCGTACCGGCCTTACAAAAAAGAACGCCGCATACTCAATCATCAATCGAATCATAACGCTTGTGTGCAATTTTATCTGCCGGAGCGTATTTATAACAATTTTAGGCAGCGAATATCTTGGCGCCGGTGGTATGTTCGGCAACGTTTTTGCCGTGCTGTCGCTTGCCGAACTTGGCTTTGGCGAGGCGGTCTCCCAATCGCTCTATAAGCCACTCGCCGAGGACGATACAGACGGTATCTGCCGGATCATGCGCTATTTTGCAAAAGTGTATCGCATGATAGGACTTGTGACGCTCGCATTATGTACGGCGTTTATGCCGTTTTTACCCACTGTTTTTTCGGATATTGAAAAAATAGAGCGGTATCGCGCAGTTTATCTTCTTTTTGCCGTGCATCAGGTTCTAAGCTATTATTTTGCACCCAAACGGGCACTTGTGATGTGTGACCAACGGATGTATGCTATCATGGCGTTTCATACGATTTCATCGGTATTGGTGACGGCAGCACAGGTCGTTTTCCTTTATCTCACGCACAGCTATCTTATTTATATTTTTCTACGCATATTCTTTTTGGCACTGGATGGCTTCGCTGTCAATGCCTATGCCGACCGTGTCTATCCGTTCCTTTCAAAATGCGCACAAAAGGCGGCAACGCCGGTGGATACGGCTTACAAGACGCATGTTTGGAACAGCACTCGGTCACTGATTTTGCACCGAATCGGCGGCGTTATCAATTCCTCGACTGACAGCATTTTAATTTCGTCTCATTTGGGACTTGCGCATATGGGCGTATTTTCCAACTATTCGCTCATCATCCATTCACTCGGCAGCTTTGTAGCGCTTGCGGTCGGTGCGGCGTCGGCCAGTATCGGTAATTTGGGCGTCACCGAAAGCAAAGAAAAAAGTATACGCGTCTTACGCCTTATCAGCTTTGGAAATTTTGTTCTGCTTACCAATTGCTCGGTGCTGCTTGTGAATTTAATCGGTGCCTTTATCACACTTTGGATCGGCGCAGAGCATCTTTTTGGCATGGCGGAAACGGCGGTTATCATCGCATGCTTTTATATGTCCTATATCCGTGACCCGGTACAAATTTATCTTCACAGCTACGGTGTTTTCAAGAGCACGGGATATCTGTATCTTGCGCGCGGAATCTTGAATCTTGTGCTGTCGCTTGCATTTGTCAAACAGTTCGGAGCGGTCGGCGTGTTTGCCGGAACATTGGTTTCAACGGTTGCAACGGCATTTTTCTGTGAGCCGCCTTTGCTCTTCCGTTCGGCATTTGACGTGAATCCAAAGAAATTTATGAAAGAATACTTTGCCTATCCGCTTGTGACGCTTTTCATTTGTTTGATCACATGGCCGATAGGGCAGAGCATTCCGGCAGAAAGCATCGGAGCGCTGCTTTTCAGAGGAATATGCGTGTTTATGGTCTGCAATGCGGTCATTCTTTTCCTTTACGGAAAAAGCGAGCGTCTTCAAAGCTTGAAAAACTATATGCTGCGCCGCGGAAAAAAGGCGGGTTAACAAAAACAAGGCTGTTCATGCGAACAGCCTTGTCTGTTGAAACTCTTAATTAAAGCTCAGCGAAGTACTTGATCGTACGAACCATCTGGCTGGTGTAGGAGTTTTCGTTGTCGTACCAGGAAACGACCTGTACCTGATAGGTGTCGTCGTCGATCTTGGCAACCATGGTCTGGGTAGCGTCGAAGAGAGAACCGTAACGCATACCGATAACATCGGAGGAAACGATCATGTCTTCGTTGTAACCGAAGGATTCGTTAGCAGCAGCCTTCATAGCAGCGTTGATGCCTTCAGCTGTGATATCCTTGCCCTTAACAACAGCAACGAGAATAGTGGTAGAACCGGTGCAGGTCGGAACTCTCTGTGCAGAACCGATGAGCTTGCCGTTCAATTCCGGAATAACAAGACCGATAGCCTTTGCAGCGCCGGTGGTGTTCGGAACGATGTTCTGAGCAGCAGCTCTTGCACGTCTGAGGTCACCCTTTCTGTGCGGACCGTCGAGAACCATCTGGTCGCCGGTGTAAGCATGAACAGTAGTCATGATGCCGCTTTCGATCGGAGCGTAGTCGTTGAGTGCCTTAGCCATCGGTGCGAGGCAGTTGGTGGTGCAGGATGCAGCGGAAATAACCTTGTCATCCTTGGTAAGGGTCTTTTCGTTTACGCTGTAAACGATGGTAGGAAGATCCTTGCCGGCCGGAGCGGAAATAACAACCTTCTTAGCGCCTGCTTCGATGTGAGCCATGGACTTTTCTTTCGAGCAGTAGAAACCGGTGCATTCGAGAACAACGTCAACACCGAACTTGCCCCACGGAAGATCGCTTGCTTTCGGCATAGCGTAAATGGTGATCTCCTTGCCGTCTACCGTGATAGAACCGGGAGTAACAACGGTCTTGCCGTCTTCAGCGAGAACCGGCTCCTTGGAAGTAACGGTGTGACCCATAGCAACGTAATTACCCTGGGCGGTATCGTACTTCAAGAGGTGAGCGAGCATCTTCGGGCTGGTGAGGTCGTTGATAGCAACAACTTCATAGCCTTCAGCACCGAACATCTGACGGAATGCGAGACGACCGATACGGCCGAAACCGTTAATGGCAACTTTTACTGACATTTTAAATTCCTCCAAATATGATATTTATGGTTATTTTATCCATACAGCTTTATTTTAATACAAAATTGTTCGTTTTGCAAGAGAGTTTAGCAAAATTTTCACATTTTTCATAAATTTGGTGATTATGCTTGATTCTGTGTATCTGCACAAAGCTGTATTGTGCATAATTTAACGTGTATTACAGAAAATATGCTCCATCCTGCCGTAAGGTCTCTCTTAAAAGCGTAATATCAAGCGAGTGTACATTCGGCTTATCCTCACTGCATAAAGCAGCGGCAGTGCCGGCAGCTTGACCGGTTACAAGGCATACCGGCATAACGCGGGTGCTGCCTTGCACGGCGCGGTCAGTGGAGATCGAACGGCCGGCAACCAAAAGATTGGTTATTCCTTTCGGCGTCAGACAGCGATAGGGAATTCCGTGTGATTCGCCCTTTTCATACCGCAAGGATTTGTGACCGGTCGCTTTCTTTTCTTCGTCGCTCATGTGGATATCCAAATAATAGCTGTTTCTGCCGATCTCGTCGGGAAAACTGCGGCGTGCAATATAATCGTCCTTTGTCAGCACATAGTCGCCGATAACGCGCCGTGACTCACGGATTCCCATAAGCGGAGCGGTTTCCGAAACATAGGCATTTCCAAAGGCTTCGGGACAGTAATCGTGCAAAGCGCGGCAATAGGCTTCGGCCTTTTTGCGTCCCTTGCGCATTGCCTCTGAAACGCTGAAAGCATCCGTGCTGTCAACGTTAAACAAATGACCGGCATTAAAGCCGACTGTTTGCGGCCGGATGAGCGATTGGCAGAAATGAACGTCGTCAAGCTCTTTGTAAGCGCCGCTTTGGACAATGGCGTGAATGGGACTTTGAGGATTGCTGTTGTGCAGGCGCGGCCCGGTGAGATAGGCACGGTCGTTTACACCGCCAAGCTCAAAGCAGTGCGTTGCCGCTTGGGTATGACCGTTTCCGTCGCCGTTTATGCAGGGAACACCGGCATAGTAAGCGAGATCCGCATCTCCCGTGCAATCGATATAAACTTTTGCCTGATAAGCGCACAAGCCGTTTTTGTTCGCTGCAAGAACAGCTGTAACTGTACCGTTTTCTTGCAGAGCGCCGCAGAGAAATGTTCCGAACAACACTTTCGCACCGGCTTCAAATAATAATTCGTCGTAGATGACTTTGAGCGCTTCCGGGTCGATCGGCACCCAATCGAGCTGGGAGGCCGGAACATGCGGCGTCGTTTTTTTGCCGGCAAGAAAGATCTCTTCGGCAATGCCGCGGTAAATGATCTTTTCCTTGTCGGAAAAGGGACACCATGTCGGTACCATACCGAGGGTACTCATACCGCCCAAAGCGTAATTGGCTTCGATAAGCAGCGTTTTTGCGCCCTTTCGTGCAGCAGCGATCGCCGCCGCACATCCGGCAGGCCCGCCGCCGCAGACAAGGACGTCATAGCCGCCATACAGCGTTATTTCTTTTGCAGGAAGTGTAAGAGTGGATCTTTCAGACATCATGACTGTTTTCTCCATTTCCCAAATTTTTCTTTTAGGTTAACCCTCCGTCAACTGCCAAAACCTGACCGGTGATGTAGCCGGAGTCCTCATGCGCTAAAAAAGCTGCTGCATGTGCCACTTCATACGGCTTTCCGATGCGGTTTACCGGAATTTCTTCGATAAACGCGGCGGCATCCTCCGGTGAAACATTGCGGTTCATGGGGGTATCGATAAAGCCGGGCGCAAGCGCGTTGACCGTAATTCCGGAGGGAGCAAGCTCTTTGGCAAGCGCCTTGGTAAAGCCGATAAGCGCCGCTTTGGAGGCAGAGTAGGGAACTTCGCAAGAAGCGCCGCAAACGCCCCACATCGAAGAAATGTTGATAATGCGTCCCCATTTTTTCGATACCATGGCGCTCAGGGCGCGTTTGGAGCACAGATAGGCGGAATCCATGTTGACGGCAAACATGTGCCGCCAATCGTCCTCGGTTACATCGCAAAGCATTTTGATCTGCGAAATCCCGGCGTTATTGATGAGTATGTCCACCTGTCCGAAAGCGGCTTCTGCTTGTGCAAACAGCGATTCGACCGCGCTCTTATCGCTGACATCCGCGCATACGCAGAGAATTTCCGCGCCATTCTGCTTCAGTGTTTGCGCAAGGGTCAACGCTTGCTCTTCGCTCGTGCGGTAGTTGAGGACAAGGTTATAGCCAAGGCTTGCAAACTTCTCCGCACAGGCCGCACCGATTCCGCGTGCCGCACCGGTAATCAAAACGGTTCTTTTTGTACTGTTCATGCTTCGACCGGCTTTCTCAAAACCTTTCCGGTTTCATCGATTCGGTAAAAACGGCAGGCGTTGCGGTAGGTCAGCTCACAGAATTCCTCGCGCGAAATGCCTAAGCATTCGGCCGCTTTTTCGGCGGTATACAGCATATAATCCGAACGGTTCAGCTTGCCGCGAAAGGGAACAGGAGCAAGGTAGGGACAGTCGGTCTCCAGGAGAATGCGCTCTCTTGCGTCAGATGCAAGCTCATCCAGACGGGTAACGATATCGACAATTTTCTTTGCGTTGTTAAAGGTTAAGACCCCGTTGACCGAAATATAGTAGCCCATTTTCATGACTTGCTTTGCCATTTCAAAGCTGCCGCTGAAGCTGTGGACAACGCCGGTGACAGACGGATAGCGCGCAAGAATTTCTAAAGTATCCTCGTGCGCTTCTCTGTCGTGAATGACTACCGGGGCATTCAGCTTTTCGGCAAGCTGCATTTGTGCGTCGAAACAGAGCTTTTGTTCCTCTTTGTCTTCTTTGCCATAGTGGTAATCGAGTCCGATCTCACCGATTGCCACTACTTTTTCGGAAGAATGGTACAGGCTTTCGAGCTGTTGTAACCAATCCGCATTCTGCATATCGCGTACCGCGTCGGACGGGTGTACGCCGACGGAGGCGTAAATGTAACCGTGTGTTTCGGCAAGACGCACAGAAGCCTTGCTTGTGGCAAGGCTTGAGGCGATATTGGTGATTTTTTCGACGCCGCCCGCGTGAACTTCGGCAAGGATCCGTTCGGTCTCACCGTCGAAACGTGCGTCATCATAGTGGGCGTGTGAATCGAATAAACGCATATTTATACCTTATCGGATCACCGTGCCGGGCTTGAGCGAATCGTCTAAGAACGATACGACAACGCCGTTTTCGGTGCCGGCCGCTAAGAGCATACCGTTGCTTTCTACACCGCGTAGTTTTTCCGGTTTTAAGTTGGAAACGAGAATAACCTTTTTGCCGATCAGATCCTCCGGTTTGTAGCTTGCGGCAATGCCCGAAACGATCTGCCGTTTTCCGGTTCCGTCGTCGGCGATGATCTTTAACAATTTATCGGATTTCGGTACCGGCTCGCATTCGAGAATCTGCGCGCAGATAAGACGAACCTTGAGAAAATCTTCAATGCCGATCTCGGTAACCTCCGGCTCGTCGGCTTTCTTTTCCTCTTTCTTGGCGACTTTGTCAGCCTTTTCGGCGGCCTTGCGGTCAGCCTCCAATTTTGCCATGAATTCCTTTTCGTCGATACGCATAAAGAGGGGAGACGGCGTGGGATTGACGCGGCTGCCGTCGGCATATTCATGGCCGAATTCGGAAGCGTTTTTCCAATCTTCAAGCGACAGCTTCTCGGTGTTTTCGGGATGCGTCAGCTCGCCCATGATCTTTTCAGCCGATTCCGGAATAAACGGATAAAGCATAACGGCGCAAATACGGATTCCCTCAATGAGGTTATACAGCACCGTTCCAAGGCGTTCTTTTTTGGTCTCATCCTTGGCAAGCGCCCACGGAAGGGTTTCGTCGATATACTTGTTCAAGCGTCGTAAAACCGTCATGATCTCGTCGGTCGCTTCGGCAATGTGAAGCGTTTCCATTTTCTCGGTCGTGCGTGCAAAGCCGTTGCGGATGACCGAAACCAACTCCTCGTCAAGCGGTTCGTTGCAGGTCGGCTTTTGAATTACGCCGTCAAAATACTTATTGACCATGGCAACTGTGCGGTTGACGAGGTTTCCTAAGGTATTGACAAGGTCGGCGTTGATTTTGGAAACAAGCATTTCGTAGGTAATGCTGCCGTCGTTCAAGAAAGGCATTTCCGAAAGCACGTAGTAGCGCACTGCGTCTGTACCGAGTAAGTCGGCAAGATAGTCGGCATACATGACGTTTCCGCGCGATTTAGACATTTTATCCATGCCGGAGAGCAGCCACGGGTGACCGAAGATCTGTTTCGGAAGCGGCTCGCCGAGCGCCATCAGGATGACCGGCCAATAAATCGTGTGGAAGCGGAGAATATCCTTGCCGATGATTTGTAAGTCTGCCGGCCAATACTTTTTATAAAGCTCGCCCTTTTCGTCGATGTCGTAGCCAAGCGCCGTGATATAGTTGGAGAGCGCGTCGATCCAAACATAAATGACGTGACCGGGATCGAATTCCACCGGAACACCCCATGTGAAGGTCGAACGGGACACACAAAGGTCTTGAACACCGGGCTTGATGAAGTTGTTGATCATCTCTTTTTTGCGTGCTTCGGGTTGGATGAAATCCGGATGGCTTTCGATATAGTCCTCTAACTTTTTCTGATATTTGGAGAGCTTTAAGAAGTAAGCGGCTTCTTTAGCTTTTTTGACCTCCCGGCCGCAGTCGGGGCATTTGCC
>ERZ773136.938-NODE-938-length-30748-cov-4.945949_pt1 | contig 30748 bp, 20 predicted proteins | sample MGYA00580855_ERZ773136 | MGnify/ENA primary metagenome ERZ773136 (study PRJEB29015, sample SAMEA2737860) | human gut metagenome | biome: human gut; feature: human-associated habitat; material: faeces | place: China | collected 2012 ... | reverse complement strand
GCCAGCCAGTTCACCACGAACCACTTTGCCTGAGGGCAGCTCGCTAAAGTCAGCGGGCAGCAGCTGGCTCAGTGGGCAAAACTGAATTTCTTCTTCCGCCGCCATGGTCAGTAGTTCATTGAACTGATCGGCGTAGGCAATGCCTTCCACTTCAGCGTGAATGGTATAGACCGGCACGCCCGCATCGCGATGGATGCAGTCCAGCAGGTAGCGGTTAAAGCCGGCGATATCCACCGCCGTGCCCACCGCCTCGTCCCAGGTCGGCAACGTGACCGGGATCTGCACGGTACCAGAGACGCCGCTGCCGAGCTGGGGCAGAAACGGCCGCGTGCCGCGACAGTCGCTGTTGTAGAGAAAATCGAAGGATTCTTTGGCTTTAACCACCCGCTGATCGGCGCGCCAGCCGGCGACGGCCGAGCAGGTCACCGGCCGGCCGATGATGCGCTCGAGCTCCAGCAGGCCGCGCTCAACCTCCAGCGCCAGCCTTTCCTGCGGCCAGACGCCGCTCCACGCCTGCCAGCTGTAGTGGTCCCAGGCGTGCAGGCCGACTTCATGAGATTCGGCGGCGGCGCGGATCACCGCTTCGTTCCCTGCGCCGATGCGGCGCCCCGGCCAGGCGGTGCCGGCCAGCAGAATATCCCAGCCGTACAGCGAGGCGGCTCTGGAACGCAGCATCTTCCACAGAAACTTCGGTTTTACCAGGCGCCACAGGTGGCGCCCCATATTGTCCGGCCCGACGCTGAAGAAGAAGCTTGCCTGGATCCCATGCCGGCCCAGCAGCTCCAGCAGCCGCGGAACGCCGTCCCGCGTGCCGCGAAAGGTATCGACATCTATGCGTAAGCCGACCTGTTTCATGGATTTTTATCGTCCACCAGTTCAACCGTGCGCAGGAAGAAGTCCAGCGTGTGTTCGACCGTTTCTTCCATCTCCACCTTCGGCTCCCAGTTCAGGCAGCGTTTGGCGTTGCGGATGCTCGGCTTACGATGCTCAACGTCCTGGTAGCCCTTTCCGTAGTAATCGCTGCTTTCCACTTCACGGAAGCCGGCGAACGGCGGGAAGCGATCGCGCAGCGGATGACGTTCGAAGCAGGCGAGCAGCATTTCGGCCAGCTCTTTGATGCTCGCTTCGTTATCCGGGTTGCCGATGTTAATGATCTGCCCGTCGCAGCGGCCGTCTTTGTTCTCGATGATGCGGAACAGCGCTTCGATACCGTCGCTGATGTCGGTGAAACAGCGCTTCTGCTTGCCGCCTTCGATAAGCTTGATCGGCGACCCTTCCACCAGGTTGAGGATCAGCTGGGTGATAGCGCGGGAGCTGCCGATACGCGCGGCGTTGAGGTTATCCAGCCGCGGCCCCATCCAGTTGAACGGACGGAACAGGGTGAACTTCAGGCCGTTCTTATCGCCATAGGCCCAGATCACGCGATCGAGCAGCTGCTTGGAGACCGAGTAGATCCAGCGCTGTTTGTTGATCGGCCCCACCACCAGGTTGGAGCTATCTTCGTCGAAGTTATTGTCGGTGCACATGCCGTACACTTCCGAGGTCGACGGGAAGATAATGCGCTTATTGTATTTCACGCAGTCGCGGATGATTTTCAGGTTCTCTTCGAAATCCAGCTCGAACACGCGCAGCGGGTTGCGGGTGTATTCGATAGGCGTGGCGATGGCCACCAGCGGCAGCACCACGTCGCATTTCTTAATGTGATACTCGATCCACTCGGAGTGAATGCTGATATCGCCTTCCACAAAGTGGAAACGCGGACAGTCGAGAAAACGGCTGATGGCGTCGGAGCCGATATCCAGACCGTAAATCTCATAGTTGTCGTCCTGCAGCAGGCGCTCGGTCAGGTGGTTACCGATAAAGCCGTTGACGCCGAGGATCAGCACCCGGGTGCGACGCTTAATCGCCACCACCGGTTTGCTGCTGATCACCGCCCCGGACACCAGGCCCAGCGCCTGCGCCAGCTGAGCGCCCTGCATGTACACGCCGCGTTCGGTCTGGCCGGTGACAATCTCCAGCGCCCCGTCCTGGCACGCGACGATCAGCGGCGCAATGGAGATCACGGTGCCCGGTTTAGCTGCTGGCAAATCGTGGCGAACGCGGGATTTCCAGACGATAAACTTGTTCGCTCCGGCGTAGCCGAAGGCGCCCGGCCACGGATCCGAGACCGCACGCACCAGATTGTGCAGGGTCTGCGCCGGCAGCTCCCAGTCCAGCCGGCCATCTTCCGGGGTACGACGCCCCACATAGGTTGCCTGGCTGTGATCCTGCGGACGCTCATCGGTGGTGCCGGCGAGGATCGCCGGCAGCGCCCGGCTCAGCAGCTCAGTGGCGGCGGCGCACAGCTTACGATGCAGCGTCAGGGCGGCGTCATCCGCGCCAATCGCCACGGCCTGCTGGGCGACGATATCGCCAGCGTCTGCGCGGTTCACCATCCGGTGCAGGGTGACGCCGGTTTCGCTTTCGCCATTGACCAGCACCCAGTTCAGCGGCGCGCGGCCGCGATATTTTGGCAGCAGCGAACCGTGCAGGTTGAACGCCCCTTTCGGCGCCAGATTGAGGATCTCATCGCCCAGCAGGTTGCGATAGTAGAAGGAGAACAGCACGTCCGGCTTCATCTCGCGGATACGCTCAATCCACAGCGGATGGTTCACGTCTTCCGGCGCCCACACCGGAATACCCTGCTCGGCGGCAAGGCGCGCCACGGAGCCAAAGAAATGGTTTTCGCCAGGGTTATCCGGGTGGGTGAAAATAGCAGCGATATCATACCCGGCGTCCAGCAGGGACTGGATACCGGTGCAGCCCATATCGTGATAAGCGAAGACTACGGCTTTCATGAACGATCTTCCTCTTTAGATGCCGTTTCCGGCTGGCGAACAACACGTTGAATAAAGTAGCGGGGGCGGGCGCGCACGTCGTTATAGATGCGGCCGATATACTCCCCGAGCAGGCCCATACCGACAAACTGGGCGCCGATGAACATGAACAGCACGGCGAAGAGCATAAACACCCCTTCCGCCGCCCACTGCGGGCCAAAGGCCAGACGCAGCACCACCAGCAGCAGGCCGAAGGCGAAGCCCAGCAGGGCAATCACGCTGCCGAAAATGCTGAGCAGACGCAGCGGCGTGGTGGTCAGACAGGTCACCAGGTCGTACATCAGGTTGATCAGGCGCATGAAGCTGTATTTGGAGTCGCCGAATTCGCGCTCGGCGTGCATCACCGGGATCTCCACCGCGCGCCGGGCGAAGGTATTCGCCAGGATCGGGATAAAGGTGCTGCGCTCATGGCAGTTGAGCATGGCGTCGATGATATGGCGGCGGTAAGCGCGCAGCATGCAGCCGTAGTCGCCCATCGCTTTGCCGGTGGTGCGCTGGATCAGGCGGTTGATCATCTTCGACGCGGTTTTACGGAAGATGCTGTCCTGACGGTTCTGGCGGACAGTGCCCACCACGTCGTAACCTTCATCAGCCTTCGCCACCAGCCGCGGGATCTCCTCCGGCGGGTTTTGCAGGTCGGCGTCGAGGGTAATAATCAGATCGCCGGTTACATGGCTGAAGCCGGCCATGATCGCCGAGTGCTGGCCGTAGTTACGGTTTAACAGCACGGCGACGACGTGGCTGCCTTCCGCCTCGGCGGCTTCGGTGAGCATGCGCGCGGAATCGTCGCTGCTGCCATCGTCGATCAACAGAATTTCATATTGCCGCCCCAGGGTGGCGCAGGCGGCATCCGAACGACGAAGCAGTTCCGGCAGGCTATCCTGTTCGTTATAAACCGGGATAACCACCGAGACCTTCTTCACGGGAGGGTAAGTAAGCATATCAACGTCCTGACAACTGGCGCAGTGCGGAGATAACGCGAGTGACATCGTCATCGGTCATATCCGGGAACAACGGGAGAGAGCAGATGCGGGCGCTGTTCCATTCGGTATTCGGCAGGGAAACCTCAGGGAAGCGCTCGCGGTAATATTTTTGCGTATGGGCCGCACGGAAGTGCAGGCCGGTGCCGATGCCCATCGCCTTCAGCTTTTCCATCAGCGCGTCGCGGCTGATGCCGCACGCGGCCTCATCGACGCGGATGATAAACAGATGCCAGGCGTGCTGGTGATCCCATGTCGGGACGCTCAGCGGTTTAAACGGCGTGTCCGCCAGCTCGCGCAGGTAGCGCTGGGCAATCTCGGTCCGGCGCTGATTGGCGTGGCTCAGTTTTTCCAGCTGGACCAGCGCCAGAGCGGCGTTAATATCGGCAAGGTTGTACTTGAAGCCCGGGGTGATCACCTCCGCCTGCGGCGCGCGGCCGTGGGTCTGGCGATCATAAGCGTCCACGCCCAGACCATGGAATTTCAGGCTACGGATGCGGGAGGCCAGCTCGTCGTCGTCGGTGACAATCAGCCCGCCTTCGGCGCAGGTCATGTTTTTGATCGCGTGGAACGAGAAAATGGCGGTCCCCTGCCAGCCCACGTGGCGGCCTTTATAATGGGTACCGGCCGCATGGGCGGCGTCTTCGATCACCGAAATGCCATGGCGCTCGCCCACCGCGCGAATGGCGTCAATGTCGGCTGGCGCCCCGGCGTAATGCACGGGAATTATCGCTTTGGTACGCGAGGTGATCGCCGCTTCCACCGCTGCAGGGGTAATCATCAGATTGTCGTTATCGACATCGATCATCACCGGCGTGGCGCCCAGCAGGCAGATCATATTGAGAGTGGAGACCCAGGTCTGGGACGGCGTAATGACTTCATCGCCGGGGCCAATACCCAGCGCCATCAGGGTCACATGCATCCCGCCGGTCGCTGAACTGACGGCAATCGCATGACGGTTGCCGGTCAGCTGGCAGAATGCCGCTTCAAGTGCCTGATTCTTCGGCCCGGTGGTGATCCAGCCCGACGCTAAAACTTCACGCAGCGCAGCCAGCTCTGCGTCGCCCATCGACGGGCGCGAAAAAGGCAAAAAATCGCTCATCATCATCCTGTTCTGTAGATGACCCACGCACGAATCTGGGTCGTTAGAATAAAATATCCTGCGCCTGCGGACTTAAACGAAATTAAAATGAAGTGAGTTCAGCACGGCATTCCATTTCAGGGTATCTCGACCACTATTAATGTAGTCGACCTTGCTTAGGATAATATTAAGAAATTAATATTTCTTCGGAATAAGAAATAAATTCTTAATAAACAGTATGATAGGAGTTTTTTATGGCAGAAATTTGACGGAGGAGCGTTCCTGTCACGAAAAAGAGAACAGGAACGCAATAGTTGAAATTAAACGAGAACTAAACCAGTTCACAATTTATTATTCTGTCATTGTCACGCTTAATGACAAAAAGTTAGCGCAGATCACAAAGTTATTTCTGCTGAATTACAAATTTGCAGGAAAATCCGCAGGCAATTCGCTCGCCGGGCAATTAATGACCTCGTCATTATCCGCGCCACAGTCGCGAATGAAGGTGATAGTGGCGAACTCGTCAATCACTTCCGTCGGGTAGGCCGGGCCGGCATCGCGATACGAATTCATCAGCGGAATATGGTCGTTCTGGAAGCAGATAGTTTTTTCCGGGTTATTCATGATCCAGCGCGGGAAGAAAATAGTGCCGTGGAATAGTTTGTCGCCCAGGTTGACGATCAGGCTGACGTCGGTGCCGGTCGGTTCGGTCCAGGAGATTTTGTAGATACTTTCCCCCACCCGCACAATGTACGCTTCCTGATCTTTCACCCAGCGATTGCCGACGATGCCGCTGTGAATACGGTAGTCGAGGGTGTGGCCATTTTTGACGTAAATCTCGTAGTTCCAGCCGTTGTCGTAGGTATAGACCAGATGTTTACCGATAAAGCCGCTGAGGTCATGTTTGTCGAAAGTGCTCATCATTTATTCTCCTCTGTTTTGTTGAGGACAGCATACGTCTTTAAAAAATGAATGAATAACGCTATGTTTGGATTAAATACATTCAAATTTTAGATTGATTATGCACAAGACAACCCTGGAGCAGTGGGCGTTACTCGAAAAGGTAGTGGAATTGGGGAGCTTTGCCAGAGCGGCGGAGGAGACCAATCGCAGTCAGTCATCGGTAAGCTATAACCTCGCGCTGCTGCAGGAGCGCTTAGGCGTGGCGCTGCTGGCGCCGTCCGGCCGGCGGGCGGTGCTGACGCCGGCTGGCGAACTACTGCTGAATCAGGTCAAGCCGCTGCTGCAGGCCTTCGCCTACGTCGAGACGCACGCCGCCACTCTGCGCAACGGGGCGCGGACCCGCCTGGATCTGGTGGTCGACAGTATTTTCCCGCGCCAGCGGCTGTTCGCGATTTTACGCCAGTTTCAGCAGCGCTATCCGCAGACCCAGGTCAGGCTCACCGAAGTGCTGGAAAACCTGGATGACGAGAGCGCGGCGCGGACGGAAGCCGATGTGATGGTGCTGACCCGCCGCCAGGATATTACCGGCCGCGGGGAGTGGCTGATGAATATTGATTTCATCGCCGTCGCCCACCGCGACCACCCTCTCGCCGCGCTGGACGGACCGCTGGAGGATAGCGCGCTGGCGCCGTGGCCGCTGGTGCGCATTGCCGATCAGGGCGGCGATAGCCAGGCGCCGCGAGACGCCTGGACCTTCTCCACCATTGATGCCGCCATTGATGCGGTGATGTATCAGGTCGGCTTCGGCTGGCTGCCGGAGGAGCGCATTCGCCCCCATCTCGACCAGGGCGTGCTGAAGCGGTTGCCCCTCAGCCATGGCGCGCGCCGCGCGACGCCGCTGCATCTGATCGTCAAGCGGGACCTGGCGCCGATCGACGAACAGGTGGCCACGCTGCTGGCGTTGTTCCGGACGCCCTGAGGGGTAAGGCGGCGCTGGTCGCCTGGGCGTAATGATACGATTTTCTTATACTTTCCGGCGCAATATTGATCCAGGTTACTCCCAAAGTATGATGAATCACTAAAATCGTCATACTTTCCTGTCGTTGAGATTGCCGTCTTGTCTATTATCCGCCTCACCCTGCTGGCGCTGGTCGCCTGCGTCCCTCTGCTGGCTCAGGCCGCGCCGTACCAGCTCACCACCGCCTGGCCGGTTAACGTCGGCCCGCTGAATCCCCATCTCTATACGCCCAACCAGATGTTTGCCCAAAGCATGGTCTATGAACCGCTGGTGAAGTATCAGGCTGACGGCAGCGTACAGCCCTGGCTGGCAACCCGCTGGCGTCACTCCGCCGACGGCAAAACCTGGTGGTTCACCCTGCGCGACGATGTGGCCTTCTCCAACGGCGAACCGTTTAACGCCCAGGCCGCGGCGGCCAATTTTCAGGCGGTGCTGGCCAACCGCCAACGCCACGCCTGGCTTGAGCTCGCCAACCAAATAACCGACGTGCGGGCCCTCAGCGCCACCGAGCTGCAGATCACTCTGAAAAGCGCCTACGCCCCCTTACTGCAAGAGCTGGCCCTGCCCCGCCCGTTCCGCTTCATCGCCCCCTCGCAGTTTATCGATGGCGGCACCGCCAGGGGCATTAAAGCCCCGATCGGCACCGGCCCGTGGCGGCTGGCAAGCTCGCAGCTCAATCAGCGCGATGTGCTGGTGCGCAATGAGCGCTACTGGGGTCGCAAACCCGCGCTACAGCAAATCACCATCAAGGTGATCCCTGACGCCACCAGCCGGGCGGTGGCGTTCGAAACCGGGGAAATCGATATGCTCTACGGCGATGAAGGGCTGCTGCCGCTGGACACCTTCGAACGCTTTCGCCATCACCCCGGCTACGTGGCTCGTCTGTCCGCCCCGGCGGAGACGGTAATGCTGGCGCTAAACGCCAGCCAGGGCCCGACCCGCGAGCTGACGGTTCGCGAAGCGCTCAACTACGCCGTCGATAAACAGACCCTTGTCGATAGCGTGTTGTATGGCACCCAGCAGGTTGCCGACACCCTGTTTGCCCCCTCCGTCCCTTACGCCCCGCAGGATCTGACGCCGCGCCGTTACGACCCGACAAAAGCCCGCGCCCTGCTGGAACAGGCCGGCTGGCAGCAGCTGGAAGGCCAGCCCTGGCGACAAAAAGCCGGGCAACCGCTGGCGATTGAGCTGGCGTTTATTGGCACCGACGCGCTGGCTAAATCGATGGCCGAAATTATTCAGGCCAATCTGCGGCAGGTCGGCGTGCAGGTCACCCTGGTGGGCGAGGAGGAAAGCAGCATTTACGCGCGCCAGCGCGAAGGCCGCTTCGGCATGATCTTCAATCGCACCTGGGGCGCGCCCTACGATCCGCATGCCTTTTTAAGCTCGATGCGCGTCCCGTCGCATGCGGATTACCAGGCCCAGCGCGGCCTGCCAGACAAGGCACTGATTGATAAAGAGATTAGTGAAGTGCTGACCACCGGGGACGAGGCGCAGCGGAGAAAACTGTACCATGATGTGCTGACCCGTCTGCATCAGGACGCGGTGTATCTGCCCATCAGCTATGTCTCGCTGATGTCGGTCGCGCGCCAGGAGGTCGGGGAGATCCCGTTCGCCCCGGTGACCAGCGAGATCCCTTTCGACCAGATTACCCCGGTAACGCCATAATGCTACGCTATATTTTACGCCGCCTGCTGCTGCTGATCCCGCTGCTGCTCGCCGCCTCCGCCATCATCTTTCTGCTGCTGCGGCTCGGCGCCGGCGACCCGGCGCTGGATTATTTACGCCTGTCGAACCTGCCGCCCACTGAAGAGATGGTTGCCTCGACCCGCGAGCTGCTGGGGCTCAACCAGCCGCTGGCAATGCAGTATCTGCACTGGCTATGGCGGGCGCTGCACCTGGATTTCGGTCTCTCCTATGCCACCCAGCGCCCGGTGCTGGACGACCTGCTGCACTTCCTGCCGGCCACCCTGCTGCTCACCGGCGCGGCGCTGGCGCTGATCCTCGTCACCTCCCTGCCGTTGGGCATCTGGGCGGCGCGCCATCGCGATCGCCTGCCGGACTATATCGTACGGCTGATTGCCTTCCTCGGCGTCTCAATGCCCAACTTCTGGCTGGCCTTTATGCTGGTGATGCTCTTTTCCGTGCATCTGCAGTGGCTCCCGGCGATGGGGTATGGCGACTGGCAGCACCTGATATTGCCCGCCGTCTCCATCGCCTTTATGTCGCTGGCGATCAACGCCCGCCTGCTGCGCGCCAGCATGCTGGACGCCGCCAGCCAGCGTCACGTGATATGGGCGCGGCTACGCGGATTGAGCGCGCGCCAGGTGGAGCGCCGACATATCCTGCGCAATGCCACCCTGCCGGTGGTGACCGCCATGGGCATGCACATTGGCGAGCTGATCGGCGGCACCATGATTATCGAAAATATCTTTGCCTGGCCCGGGGTCGGCCGCTACGCGGTTTCCGCCATTTTCAATCGCGATTACCCGGTGATCCAGTGCTTTACCCTGATGATGGTGACGGTGTTCGTGCTGGCTAATCTGGCGGTGGATGTGCTTAACGCGGCGCTCGACCCGCGCCTGCGCCGCCACGAGGAGGTGAGCGCATGAGAGGGCAACAAAGCTTTCGCTGGCCGGTAAAACTGGCCATGCTGGTTATCGCGCTGCTGGCGGTCATCGCCATCGGCAGCGGCTGGTGGCTGCCCTGGGATCCAGCGGCGATTGACCTTCAGCAGCGGCTGCTGCCGCCGGGCGCAGCGCACTGGCTCGGCACCGATCATCTCGGCCGGGATATTTTCTCACGCCTGCTGGCCGCCACCCGCGTTTCGCTGGGGGCGGTGATGGCTTGTCTGCTGCTGGTGCTGCTGATCGGCCTGGCGGTCGGCGGCTGCGCCGGACTGCTGGGCGGCCGCGCCGACCGCGGCCTGATGCGCATCGCCGAACTGGCGGGCATCGAGGGTATGATCGAACTGGAGGTCACGGTCAATGAAGAGATCCGGGCGGCACGCCCGATCAAGCTCGAAGACCGCGTCCGCTACATCACGGAGAAGAACCCGCTCGTCGCGGAACTCCGCAAAGCACTGGACTTGGAAGTAGAATAAAAAGAACGAACAATAAAAATGGCAACAAAGAATTTCATCGAAGAACTCGAATGGCGCGGGATGATCCACACGATCATGCCCGGCGCGAAGGAACAACTCGAAAAAGAGATGACGACGGCCTACCTGGGCATCGACCCCACGGCCGACTCGCTGCATATCGGCCACCTGGTGGGCGTAATGATCCTCAAGCATTTCCAGATGTGCGGCCACCGTCCGCTGGCGCTTATAGGCGGCGCGACGGGCATGATCGGCGACCCCTCGGGCAAGTCGCAGGAGCGCAACCTGCTCGACGAACCCACGCTGCGCCACAACCAGGAGGCGATCAAGCGCCAGCTGGCCAAACTGCTCGACTTCGAGTCGGACGCCCCGAACGCGGCCGTGCTGGTGAACAACTACGACTGGATGAAGGACATTTCGTTTCTGGAATTCATCCGCGATATCGGCAAGTGCATCACCGTCAACTACATGATGGCCAAAGATTCGGTCAAGAAACGGTTCAGCGGCGAGGGCGACGGCATGTCGTTCACCGAGTTCACCTACCAGCTGGTACAGGGCTTCGACTTCCTGCACCTCTACCAGACGATGAACTGCAAGGTGCAGCTGGGCGGCGCCGACCAGTGGGGCAACATCACCACCGGAACGGAGCTGATCCGCCGCAAACTGGGCAACGAGGCCGAAGCATTCGCCATCACCTGCCCGCTCATCACCAAGGCCGACGGTACGAAATTCGGCAAGACCGAGAGCGGCAACGTATGGCTCGATGCGCGCTATACCTCGCCCTACAAGTTCTACCAGTTCTGGCTCAACGTCAGCGACGAGGACGCCAAGCGTTACATCCGCATCTTCACGCTGTTAGACCGTGAAACCGTCGAGGCGCTGACCGCCGAACACGAGGCGGCGCCCCACCTGCGCGTACTGCAAAAGCGGCTGGCACAGGAGATCACCACGATGATCCACTCCAGGGAGGAGTACGAAAAGGCGGTCGAAGCCTCGGCGATCCTCTTCGGCGGCTCGACGTCGGAGGCGCTGCGCAAAATAGACGAAGAGACCCTGTTGCAGGTGTTCGAGGGCGTGCCGCAGTTCCGCATCGCCCGTGCCGAGCTGGGCCTGCCGTTCGTCGATCTGTGCGCCGAAAAAACGCAGGTGTTTCCCTCGAAGGGCGAATGCCGCAAGATGGTGCAGGGCGGCGGCGTGTCGCTCAACAAGGAGAAGGTCGCCGACCCGGCACGTACGGTGGGCGAGGCCGACCTGATCGCCGGCAAATACCTGCTCGTACAGAGGGGTAAGAAGAACTACTACCTCGTAATCGCCGAGTAGCATGGAATACCGCATCGTCCTGACGCGCATGGAATTCCACGCGCTGCACGGCTGCTACGAGCTGGAACGCAAGGTAGGCAACCGCTTCACGGTCGACCTGGAACTGACGGCCGAACTGGGCCATGCGGCCACGGACGACGACGTGCGCAAGACGGTCAACTACCTGACGGCCTACGAAGTCGTCGAGATGCAGATGCGAATCACGCAGCACACCATCGAGCGGGTGGCGACGAACATCATCGAGGCGGTTTACGCCACCTTCCCGCAGGTGCGGCACGTAAAATGCACCGTATCGAAACTGGCGCCGCCGCTGGGCGGAAAGCTCGAGAAGGTGAGCGTCGTGCTGGAGAAATAGGGCGGGTGTGCGCATGCATGCGCACACCCGTTTGCGATAATAAACAGGTTAGGTTATGCATCACAAGGAGAGTCGCGCCACCTTGGGTGGCAAATTGAGCGCCGTGCTGGTCGCCGCGGGAAGTTCCGTGGGGCTGGGCAACATCTGGCGCTTCCCCTATGTAGCCGGGGACAACGGCGGCGGGGCATTTCTGATAATCTACATCCTTTGCGTCCTGCTGCTGGGGCTGCCGCTCATGATCGCGGAGTTCACCGTGGGGCGTGCTTCGCACCGCAATGCCGTGGGTGCCTACCGGGCGCTGAACCCACGGTGGAGTTTTCTGGGTTACAACGGCGTGCTGGCCGCATTCCTGATCCTGGGGTTCTACTTCGTAGTATCGGGATGGACGGCCGAATACATGGTGCACTCGGTGACGGGCAGTATCGCTCGTTTCTCGACCGCCGAGCAGTACAAGAGTCTCTTCGAGAACTTTATCAGCAATCCCTGGAGGCCGGTCGTCTACACCTGCCTGTTCGTCCTCGCAACCCATTTCGTGATCGCCATGGGCGTACAGAAAGGCATCGAACGCTCGGCTAAAATCCTCATGCCGCTGCTGTTCCTGATTCTGATCGTACTGTCGGTACATTCACTGCTGATGCCGGGCGGGGAAGCCGGGTTGAAGTTCCTCTTCGCCCCCGACTTCTCGAAGGTGACGCCCACGACCGTGCTCGTCGCACTGGGGCAGGCGTTCTTCTCGCTTTCGATCGGCATCGGCACGATGGTGACCTACGCCTCGTATTTCAAACCGGACACGAACCTGCGCCACACGGCGCTCAACGTCACCATCCTCGACACACTGGTGGCCATACTGGCCGGCGTGGTGATCTTCCCGGCGGTATTCAGCGTAGGCATCGAGCCTTCGTCGGGGCCGTCGCTCGTATTCATCACCCTGCCGAGTATCTTTAACGGCATGCCGCTGAGCATGGTGTGGTCGTCGATTTTCTTCCTGCTGCTGGTCGTCGCAGCACTCACCTCGACCATCTCGCTGCACGAGGTAGTCACGGTCTACCTGCACGAGGAGTGGCACCTGAGCCGTAAGGCTGCGGCATGGCTGACGACCGCCGCCACGGCCGCCCTGGCGTCGCTGGCATCGCTGTCGCTGGGTGCGTTGGGCAGTTGGAAGATCGCCGGGCTCTCGCTTTTCGATTCGCTCGACTTCCTGACGGCCAACATCCTGCTGCCGGCAGGCGGGCTTTTCACCTGCATCTTCGTGGGCTGGAAGCTCGACCACCACATCCTCAAGGCACAGATCACCAACGACGGAGAGCTGAAATTCCGCATCTACGGCCTGTTCAGCTTCCTGCTCCGCTACGTCTGCCCGGCCGTGCTGCTGCTGATCTTCCTCGACAACCTCGGCGTATTCTGACACGGCCGACACGCGTTTCCCCGACCCCGGACTTCGGAAAGTCCGGGGATTTTTATTTCCGCGGCCAGGACGGAATGGAGGGCGTACATTTCGATTCAAAACCACTCTTTCTCAAAAAAGCAGACATTTCGCCCAGTTTTTTTGTGTTTTATTTTGGAAAATAAAATTAAAGATTTATTTTTGTTTCATAATGAAATTAAAAATATTACACATCACAATAAAAAACACAAATACAACCGAAAAACCCAAAAAAGGTAAAAAGCGGCACGAGATCCAATCACGACCGTAAAAGGCAAACCGCGGGCAGCACCCGCGGCCTGCATCCGTTTCAGTGACAAGCTTTCGCAGCGGCAGCCGATTGCCAGGGTATGAAAAAAGGATTACATTCCGGTGACAACGACACACGGAGCCAATTATTAAAATATTTTTGCAGCCGGAGCGACAAAGGCTCCCACCTATAATAATAAAGAAACCATTCGAAAAGACCCGGCCATGAAAAACCTGTTACTTTTCCTGCTGGCCTGCAGCCTCGGCGCCGCAGCCGCAGCCCGCCCGATACGGGGATCGGTCAAATGCGGCGGAAAGCCGATGGGCGGCGTGACCGTAACCGACGGTTATACGTTCGCGCAAAGCGACGAGCAGGGCATATTCACGCTCGATGCCGACGACCAGGCGCTGTTCATCAGTCTGGTGACCCCGTCCGGCTACCTGGCTCCGCTCGATGGGGGCATCCCGCAATTCTACCGCGCATACGACCCGGCGGCCAAACGCTACGACTTCGAATTGCAACCGTGGCCCGGCTCGGGCGAATGCTACGAACTGCTGGCGATCGCCGATCCGCAGCCCAAGACCGAAGAGCATTTCCGGCGGTTGCGGAGCGAGGTCATGCCCGCATTGCAGGCGGCAACCGATAACGGGAGGACGCGGGGCTCGAACCAGGCCGCGATCGTGCTCGGGGACATCGTATGGGACTCCCCGGAACTCTTCGCAGGCGTGAAAGCGGAGTTCGCCGGGCTCGGGGTACCCGTATACGGCGTGATCGGCAACCACGACCACGACCTGAACAAATACACCGACCGCGAGGCGACGGAGAACTACCGCCGCCATTTCGGCCCCACCTATTATGCCTTCGACATGGGGCGCACGCACTATATCGTACTCGACGACATCGTTTACCACGGCGCGAAGAAATACGAGGAGCAGATCGACACAATGCAACTGCGCTGGGCCGCCGCCTATGCGGAACGCCTGCCTGCAGGGTCGCGCGTCTGCATCGCGATGCATGCCCCGGCCATGAAATCGTGGCTCGGGAACCGCGTCATGGAGTCGGCCGAGAGGCTGATGGACGCCTTCGCCGGGCACGAACTGCACTTCATCACCGGGCATACGCACCTCAACTCGAATTACGACATCCGCGAGGGGGTCACGGAGCACAACGTAGCGCAGGTCTGCGGCAACCTCTGGTGGGATCCGATCAACTGGGACGGTACGCCCAAGGGCTTCCAGCTGTTCCGCGAATGCGGCGGGGAATTCTCGTGGGAATACCGGAGCCTGGGCGAGTCCCCGGCACGGCAGATCCGCGTATGGCACCCCGGCCAGGTGGCCAAGCACCCGGCCAGCGTCGTGGCAAAGGTGTGGAACTGGGATTCGTACTGGACGGTCGTATGGTATGAGGACGGCCGTTACCGCGGCGCCATGCAGCGTACGACGCTCGACGACCCCGATTATACCGCACACATCGACTCGCTGAAGGCCGCCGGGAGGAAAATCTCCAAAGTCCAGCGCCCACGCCCGACGAACTTCTATTTCACGGCACGCCCCTCGGCATCGGCCCGCGAGGTGGAGGTGGTCGCCACCGACCGATTCGGCCGCCGCTACTCGGAGCGCATCGCACTCGGGCACACCGACTGACATACAGGACACCAACACCAAAATCATCAATAGCCTATGAAAAAACTGATTACTTTAATCGCCGGGTTGCTGCTCGTCGCCCTGCCGGTCGGACTGGCCGGTTGTGACGACAGCGACAAGGAGATCTACAACGATGGCCGGCTGGTCACCGATGTAGTTATTCCGACCTCGATGACCGTCTACCGCGGGATGGAGGTTTCCGTTTCCGGCTACGGCTTCGCCCAAGGCGACGCCATCGCGTTACGCGCCGGCGAGGATCTCCCGGCAGCGACCACGGTAGCATCGGAAAAACTGCTGACGTTTGTCATACCCGACGGCGCGGCAGACCAGACCGTCTATAAGGTCGTGCTCAACCGGGCACAGGACTACCAGGTGCTCGGATCGAGCAAGATGACCGTACAACTGGCCATCGACGTCGACCTGGGCAAGACCATCTCGGGCAACTGGGGCGGCGACGCCGTGATCCGCGGCCGCGGTTTCATGGCTACGGACAAACTCCTATTGGAGCAAGGGGGGGGGAAGTTCGAAGCGCCGGTCAAGGGTGCTGACGATTCTTCGCTGACCTTCACCATTCCCCAGAACGCCGCCGACGGCGACTGCGAATTCACCCTGCAGCGCGGCGCAGAAGAGCAGGCACTGGGCTCCGCCAAACTCAACCTCTCCCTGGGCGGCGTCACCGTACCGGACAAGGAGGGCGCGACGATCAAGGGTATCGTCCACCTGGCAGGACAAGGCATCGCCGACGTCCTTGTCTCGGACGGCGACCTGATCACCAAGACCGACGCCAACGGTTTCTATTGGCTCAATTCCGAAAAACGCAACGAACTCGCCTTCGTCATCCTGCCTGCGGGCTATGACGTCCCCACCGTCAAGGCGATGCCCCAGTTCTGGCAGCCCTGCACGCTCGACGCAAACACCGTCGAACAACTCGACTTCCAGCTGCTCAGGGCCGACAACGACTCCCACACCATGCTCGTGGCCACGGACATGCACCTGGCCAACCGCAACACCCCGAAAGATTACGTTCAGTTCGCCGACGGCTTCGTCAAGGAGTTGACATCGGCCTACAACTCCGCCGCACCCGGAAAGGTATACTGCCTCAACCTGGGCGACTTCTCGTGGGACGACTACTGGTACGACAACAAGTGGGCGCTGCCCGAATGCAAGCAGACCGTCGAGGATTTCAATTTCCAGATGTGGTCGGTGATGGGCAACCACGACAACGACCCCTATGTAGCCTCCGATTTCGGCGCCGAAGGCCCCTACCGCCAACACATGGGCCCGGTTTACTACGCCATGAACATCGGCCGGATACACTACATCATGCTCGACAACACCGAGTACCTCAACACGGGCGGCTCGCAGGGTACGGTCGGTTCGCGCAATTACAACCGCCGCTTCGACGACCGGCAGCTGGCATGGCTCAAGGAGGAACTCACCCATGTCGACAAATCGACCCCGATCGTCGTGGGATGCCACTGCCCGCTTTACTCGTACAGCGGAAGCGGCGGCGTGAGCGTAGCGCTCCAGACCCAGGCCGACATCGACAAAATCCTGAGCTGCTTCGCCGGCTTCAGCAACGTGACTTTCGTCACGGGGCACACGCACGTGAACCGCAATATCCAGTCGCCGACCTATGCGAACGTCTACGAGCAGAACATCGCGGCGGTCTGCGGCACCTGGTGGTGGACGCAGCAGTACGGCAACAACAACGTCTGCACCGACGGTTCGCCCGCGGGTTACAAGATCTTCACGGTCGACGGAACCGACCTCAAATGGCAGTACAAAGCCACGGGGCTTCCCATCGAAAAGCAATTCATCACCTACGACATGAACGAGGTCAAGGAGTACTGGGCCACCGACGCCACGGCACTCAAGGCCTTCGCCGCAGGCAACGACATGCGAAACCGCGACAAGGATTATTCGACGGTGGGCGAAAATGCCGTCTACATCAACGTCTGGGCCTACGAGCCGGGCTGGACGGTCACCGTGACGGAGAACGGAACCCCGCTCGACGTGAAACAGGTCTGGAGCAAGAAAGACCCGCTGCACAGCATTTCGTACGACATCCCGCGCGGCGCGGCCAACAACGGCACGCTCACCTTCCCCTCGACCTCCTGCATGCATATGTTCGAGGTTACGGCCTCCTCGGCGTCTTCCACGCTGGAGATATCGGTTACCGACCGCTTCGGCAACGTCAGCACGGAGTCGATGACCCGGCCCAAGGCGCTCACGACCGACGTGACCAAATAACCCTCAAAAAACCTTAAGACAATGAAGCGTATAATGAACAAATGGTTGTGGTCGTTATTATGCGTCACGCTCCTGGGAGCCGCGGCATGCAGCGACGACGACACCGAAGGGGATTCGGGGAACCCCATTCCCCCGGCACTCTCCACCGAAAACCTGCCCGATGCAGGACTGAAGTTCCTCTATTCGGCACTGACCCCGCATACATTCACCATGAACGTCGACGCGCCCTGGGAGATCACCAAGACCGCAGGCTGGTTCGTCGTCACCCCGAACAAGGGCGAGGCGGGCCAGAATATCCAGGTCACCGTCACCCCGGCCCTGAACCAGGGCGAGGCGCGCGACGGCGAATTCACCATCCGCGCCAACAGCGGCAACAACCTCCATCCCTGCCTGACGGAGAAGAGCATCCCGCTTTCACAGGACGCCTACCTGGCGGCCGGCATCGTGATAACGGGGCTCGACGAACGCCTGCTGGCATTCGAAGCCGAAGATACGGATCCGGTGGTCTTCACCGTCGAGACATCCTACGACTGGACGCTCACGGTGGAGAACGAGACCTGGCTGACGGTAGCGCCCAAGAGCGGCAAGGCCGGCTCTGCGGCCCAAGTCACCATCACGCCCAAGGCCAACACCACCGACGAACGCCACGAGTCGAAAATCACGATCACGGCCGGTGACGCCGAATTCGGCGAGAACACCGCCGAAGAGATCATCGAGCTGGTTCAGGCGCCCTACATGCCCAAGGACACGCATGCCGAGGGATACGTCTTCTTCAGCGACGACTTCCAGTGGATTCCCGACAACTGGGTGAGCCCCTACACCAAGTACGGCTGGCCGAGCGTATCGATCGACGGCACGAACGGCAACGAGTTCGCCCTTTCGACCGACGGGATGAAAGAGGCCGTAGCGGCCAAGGGTTACACCTACACGCCCTCGGTATATGCCCGTTACGAAGGCCATGTCAAGCTGGGTAAGACCGCCAACATGGGCGCCATCACGATCCCCGCGCTCACGGGCATCGACGCCGGCAAGGCCGCGACGCTGCTCGTGCAGTTCGACGCAGCCGCCTATTCGTCGGCAGGCGGCACGGTGGACAACGGCGACGACCACATGGACGTCACGATCGAAGGGCCCGGCACGATCGGCGACCTGGTGGAAACCACCGCGCTGGTCGAGGTGAAGAACGTCTGGGAGTGGACGCGCTACTCGCTGATCGTCTACGGCGCTACGAACGAAACCCGCATCACCTTCGGCAGCGAGCGCGAAGTGAAATGCCGCCTCTACCTGGACAACATCACCGTGACGCGCGCCAAGGACGAGAACCCCGAAGCCCCGGCACCGGAGGCACTCATCACCCCGTTAGACAAGGAGATCGTCAACACTTCCGATCCGAGTCTCTTCGATGCCAACAGCATGGTGGTCGCCGAAGGCGGCACGCTGACCTGCTCGGTGCGCGTCAACAAGGCCTGGACGGCAGAGACCGACTGCGACTGGCTGACGATCACCACCGTACGCTGCGGCGACGCAGACCCGTCGACGGTAACGGGCGCCAACAACGGCGCATCGCTCTCGAACGGCGTGGCGACCGTCAAGGCCACGGGGCTGCCCTACATCACCACCAAGGTGGAAGTAGGCAGGAACTCCGGAGGCGAAAGCCGCACGGGCCATATCATCATCAAGTCGGAAGGCGCAGAGATCGAGAAGGTTGCCGTCACGCAGGCTTCCGGGGCACAGATCACCATCGAAGGGCTGACGGACAATACGCTGGAGCTCAGCGACAACCCCGCAGAATCGGGTGCCGAGGTGAAATTCACGGTCAACGCCCCCTATCCCTGGACGATCGCCCCATCGGGCGCTGCGGCATGGTACGAGGTGAGCCCCGGGCAGGGTGCCGCCAACACCGACGTGGAGGTAACGGTCAAAGCGCTCGAGCAGAACCTCTCGTTCCGCCGCTTCGGCGAGTTTACGATCACGGCGGCCGAGGGCGATGCAACCCTTACCGAGAAGATCGCGCTTTCGCAGCAGCCCGTATCGCCCGGAACGGTGAAATGGGACTTGGCGTCTCCCGTACAATGGTCGTTCTCGGAAGAGGATATGGGCAACTACGCCCAGGACTTCAAGGGCGGGCCCGACAGCCCGTACAACACGGTGCTGGCCCAATCGGGGCCGGGGTACCTCTCCTATACGCACACGGCACCGAGCGATCCCGACAAGAAATGCGAACGCATCGTCGGCAGTACGGGCCATCCGTACATCACGGGTGGCTGGCCGGGCGACTACTGGACGTTCGCCGTCCCGGTGACGAACCTCGACGCAGGCACCAAAGTCCGCTTCACGGCGATCACCCGCACCTCGGCCACCGGCCACAAATTCTGGCGGATGGAGTACAACGACGGCGGCACCTGGAAACCCGCCGCGGCATTACAAACGACCACGGAAACGGGGGAAGAGGTCTCCTACACCCACGCCATGAAAGCCGACGGGACGACCTACATCACGGTCGACGTGACGGTCACCTATGCCAATGCGATCTCCGGCGGCAACATCGAATTCCGGTTCGTCTGCGCAGCCAACTGGCAGGCCAACGGCAAGGGCGCACTCACCAAGCCCAACGGCGGAACGATACGCTGGGGCGGAGCCGGAACAGCCGACAGCCCGAGAATACAGATCGTACCCTAAACCGACCTTGACGGCTGCGGCCGCCCGCAGGACGACCGCAGCCGTTCGACAAAAAAAACCGAATTAAAAAATCAACAATATGAAGCTTAAAACATACATACGGAATGCTTTGGCAACCGCGGTAATGTTGCTGGTCGCTTCGGCCGCCTGGGCCCAAAGCCGCAACATCACGGGCATCGTGTTCGACACGGACGGCAAAAGCCCGCTCGTCGGGGCCACCGTCATCCTGAAGGGGACTGCGACAGGCACGATTTCGAACGCAGACGGAACCTATACGATCCATGTCGGCAGCGACAACGACGTGCTGGTCTTCCAGTCGCTGGGTTATGACCCGCAGGAGGTCACGGTCGGAAGCCGCACCACGATCAACGTCACGCTGAAAGAATCGGCGCAGAAGATCGACGAAGTGGTCGTCACGGCACTCGGCCTGACCCGCTCGGAGAAATCGGTCGGCTATGCCGTTTCGAAAGTCTCGGGCGACGAACTCACCAAATCCATATCGAGCAACTGGGTGACGGGGCTCAACGGCAAGGTCGCCGGTATGTCGATGTCCTCGGCGGGCACCGGCCCCGGCGGTACGGTACGTGTGACGCTGCGCGGCGACACGTCGCTCAACTACGGCGCCAACGAAGCGCTGTTCGTCATCGACGGTATCCCGATGAGCAACGGCACGGTAGCCTCCGGTTCGGGCGCCAACTATGCCAACAGCAACGCCCCGGTGGACTTCGGTAACCCGATCTCCGACCTCAACCCCGACGACATCGAGAACGTCTCCGTCCTCAAAGGCCCCGCCGCAGCCGCGCTTTACGGTTCGATGGGCCAGAACGGCGTGGTGCTCATCACCACCAAGTCGGGCCGCGAACAGCGTGGTATCGGCGTTACCTACAACGGTTCGGTGACCTTCGAGACCGCAGGCTTCTGGCCCGAATTCCAGGAGGAATACGGCCCCTCGGCCGTCACCACGTCGCTCACCAACCGCGTCGCATCGGCATGGGGCCTTCCCGGCACGATGACCTACGACGGGCAGCCCGTCCGCCAGCAGATCTCGCGCTACACGTACGGCGAGCATTTCGACTCCAGCAAGCTGCGCTATCTCTACATGTCGAAGAACTGGGAGACCGGGGAGTTCACCCCCCTGCCGTGGGTATACGCCGACGACTGGTTCACCGGCCTCTTCGAAACGGGCGTTACGTGGAGCAACTCGGTGACCATCGACGGTTCGACGGGCAAGGGTACGAGCACGCGCTTCTCATTCACCGACCTGCGCAACGACTGGATCACGCCCAACTCGGGCTACGAACAGCAGACCTTCGCACTGGCCCTGAACCAGAAGATCAGCAAGGCCATCAAACTGGCGGCAAAAGTCAACTACATCCGCAAGAACAGCGACAACATGCCCATGTCGGGTTACAGCCAGGGTTCGCCCATGTACGGCCTGATCTGGGGCTACAACACCAACCCCATCTCGGCTTACCGCGACGAGTACATGCAGGGCCGTTATACCTATGCCAACTACCTGGCAGGCAGCGGCGAAGACAAATACAACACCACTTCGGGGCTTATCTACAACAGCCTCGAGGGCCACAACCCCTACCGCACGCTGTACGAGGAGCTGAACAAACTGGATCGTGACCGTTTCTTCGGCAACGTGAGCATCGACTTCACGATCCTGCCCGAGCTGACCTTCACGCTGCGCGGCGGCTTCGACGCCAATATCGAATGGCGCTCGCAGCAGAAACCCTTCATGTCGCTCGACAACCGCTACGGCATGTACCGCGAGAAGACCATCCGCCGCTACGACTACAACTCGGACTTCCTGCTCAAGTACAACAAGCTGTGGGATCGCTTCGGCGTCACGGCGGCATTCGGCGGCAGCGTCCTGCGCAACAAATACTACTCGACCACCATCACCGCCTCGCAGCTGAGCAGCGAAGGCCCCGGCATGTATTCGTTCGCCAACGCCGCGGTAGCCCTCGACACGTCGCCCTACCGCAGCAACCGGCAGACCAACAGCCTTTACGGCTTTGTCAACCTGTCGTGGGACGACACCTACTTCCTCGACGTCACGGCCCGCAACGACTGGTCGTCGACGCTGGCTCCCTCCAACTGGAGCTATTTCTACCCGTCGGTATCGGCCAGTATCCTGCTCGACAAGGCGTTCAAGATCAACTCCCCTCATGTCAACATGATCAAGCTGCGCGGTTCGTGGGCACAGGTGGGTAACGACACTTCGGTCTTCTCGCTCTACGACGACTACTCGACCACGGACTATCCGGGCGGCGTCACGCTGCCTACGGCCAGCAACTACCCGTACATCCTCCCGGAAAAGACCAGCAGCTGGGAAGTCGGCCTGGAAACCAAGTTCCTGGGCAACCGGCTCAATGTCGACGTGGCGCTCTACAAGACCAGCACCCGCAACCAGATCATCAGCGCCGAAACGAGCGCCGAAACCGGCAGTACGTCCCGCAAGATGAACGCCGGCCTGATTACCAACAAGGGTGTCGAGGTCACGTTCCGCATGGTTCCCGTCCGCACGAAGGACATCAACTGGGAGATCAACGGCAACTGGTCGCTCAACAAGAACAAACTCAACGAGCTGCAGAACGGATGGGATCCCGCAACGCCGTTGCAGACCTCGACCTCGACGACCATCGGCAGCCGTATATTCGTCTACTCGTACGTGGGTAAGTCCATGCACCAGCTCTATTCGGCCAGCCACTACGAGTACGCGCCGGAGGGTTCGACCTACACGGACGAAAACGGCAACCAGGTCGACTGCTCGGGCATGCAGATCATCAACGCCAAGACCGGCTACCCGCTGCTGACCAAGGAGACCGACTCCAAGAAGTTCGAGCACCTGGGCAGCGTAATCCCCGACTGGAAGGCAGGCTTCGGCACGACGTTCCGCTACAAGAACCTCTCGCTGAGCGCGCAGTTCACGGCGCAGGTCGGCGGCGTGGCCTACTCGGTGACCAACTTCGCACTCTCGTACCAGGGCAAACTGAAGAACTCGCTCGCCGGACGTGACGACGGCCTGGTTCTGCAGGGCGTCAACGCCGTGGACAACGGCGACGGCACGGTTTCCTACCAGAAGAACACCGCCGTCACGGAGAACATCTACACCTACTACCAGTCCTACAAATGGGTGCGCGACAACGGCCGTGAAAACACGTTCAGCACCGACTTCCTCAAGTTCAAGGAGCTGCGCATCGACTACCAGCTGCCGAAGCACCTGATGGCCAAGACCCGTTTCCTGCAGGGCGCGTCGATCGGGTTCTTCGCCACCAACCTCTTCTGCATCACCGACTGGCCGCAGTTCGACCCCGAGGCGGCAGGTCTGGTCAACGGTACGAACATTTACCCCGGTATCGAAACCGTCACCTTCCCGATGACGCGTACCTACGGTATCAACATCAAACTTCAGTTCTAAAACTGCGAACGCCATGAAATACGCAAAATATATCCTGATACTCGCGCTGCTCGCCGCATCGGGCGCATGTACGAAAGATTTCGAGGATTACAACACCAATCCGAACAAACAATCGGAAGGGTCCGTAGCCCCCATCGCGCTGCTCGAACCGCTGATTTACAGCTCCACGAACAGCTATTCGTCCTACATGCTGAGCATCGCCAACGAGATTTCGCAGGTCACCGTGGCCAAGTCGACACCGCGCCGCGAACACTGCTACAACCTTGCCGACGGCAATTTCAAGGCCATCTGGAACCTCGGGTACAAATGGGCCGGCAATGCCAAGCACATGTACGACCTGGCCGTGGCGCAGAACCAGCCCAACTTCCAGGCCATCGGCCTGACGCTGAAGGTCTATAACATGTCGATCCTCACCGACATGTTCGGTTCGATCGCCTACCGCGAGGCGCTCAAGGGCGGCGAGGGCATCAACACCCCGCATATCGACTCGCAGCAGGAGGTCTATACGGCCATGCTGGAGGAACTCGAGCTGGCCAACTCGCTCTACAACGCCAGCCTGGGGCTGGACGACCCCACCAAGGACGGCATCTACGGCGGCGACATCGCCAAGTGGCAGAAATTCACCAACACGCTGCGCCTGCGTCTGCTGATGCGCGTGAGCGGCCGTAACAACGCCTTCACCCCCACGGTCGGCGAGCAGATCAACCAGATCATCTCCAACCCGGGCAAATACCCCGTCTTCGAGTCGAACGACGACAACGCCACCGTGAAGTTCTCCGGCAGCGCGGAGTATTACAAGACCTATTTCAACTCCAGTTCGTTCCCCGACGACAAGAGCCTGTCGAGCGACCACCACATCGCCGCACAGCTGCTCGACCTGCTCTACGACGCTTCGGACGGCTTCGTCGACCCGCGCCTGCGCATCTGGATCAAGCCCCGTTACGTCCAGTATCCCAGTGCGACCGAGCCCGATGTGATCCGCGAAATGATCGGCGCCGTCTCGGGCTGTACGATCAACTACAACGGCATCACCTCCATCAGCGAACGCGAACCCTACCTGCATTACGAAACGCTGGTGGGCGACACGCGCCCCAACCACATGCTCGACTACGACGAGCTGCTCTTCATCAAGGCCGAAGCAGCGATGAACGGCTGGATATCGGGCTCCGCCAAGGAGTATTACGAAGCGGCGATCACCGCGTCGTGCCAGAAATGGGGCGAATACGGCATTTACGCCTCCTACCCCGAACTCAACGCGTCGAACAAGATCGAACTGAAAACCGTAGCCATCACGCAGAAGAACATCGCCGCACTGCTGGCGAGCGACCACGTAAAATGGAATAATACCCAGCAGCGCCTCGCCGAGCAGAAATGGCTCTCGCTGTTCTGGGTCATCGGCTTCCAGATGTACCACGAAATGCGCCGCACGGGGTATCCCGAGTGCAAGACCGGCATGGGAACGATCGAGCTGAACGCCACGGGCGGCAAGTTCATCGCCCGCTATCCCTATCCGTCGATCGCGATCGCCAACAACCGTGCGAACTATACGGCCGCATTCGAGGCACAGGGCGGTACCATCAACGACAACACCATGGTCTTCCCGATCTGGTGGAGCGGCCAGGCCGTCGCCAAGGATGCCGGGCAGCCGTGGGAACACTCGTTCCGCAAGAATGTCATCGCCGAAGAGAACTTATAATCTAAAAACGAACGCACTATGAACGCGAAAAACATATTCCGCAACATAAGGGGCCTGGCCATGTCGGCGCTGCTCCTGATCCCGGCGGCCTTCGTCTCGTGCAGCGACGACGACACGGAGGGCGGCAGCCCCTACTTCCGGCTGGAGAATACCGTCGTATCGAGCAAGCTGGTGACCGCCTCCTCCGACCTGGGTTTCGACGCCGAGGCCATCATCGGCGACGCCACGCTCGAACTGATCCGTTACGACATCCGTTCGAACTGCAACTGGAGTGTCGAATGCAACTCCACGGACGGAGACTGGATCAAATTCTACCCCAAGACAGGCCAGGGCGACGGCAAGGTACGCTTCTGCCTGGACGATAACGACGCCAACACCCCGCGTTCGGCGACGGTCGTATTCCGCTATGCGGACGGCAGGCAGACCGAAACGACCCTCGTCGTCAACCAGAGCGCCAACGAACCTTACATCCGGTTCGTCGTCAACAACATCGAGACGAACGAGATCGTAGCGGGACGTTATGCCGCCCATTACGACATCAGGGTCGCGTCGAACGTGACGCCGTTCTACGAACCCGAAAAAGCCGAATGGGCAACCTTCACCGAGACGGGCAACGGGACTTTCACGCTCGACATCGAGGAGTATCCCGAGCAGCCGGCATCCCTGAGCCGTGATTTCAGCATCGCCTTCAAGGGCAGCGGCCAGTACAAGGACATCAGAGCCGACCTAAACATCCTGCAGGACATCACGCCGCAGATCGAGATTACGAGCGAGGACATCGGCGACGACCTGGCACTGCCCCCGTTCCCGGCCTACCAGCCCAATGCATTCACCTTCAAGGTGAAATCCAACTGGGACTGGACGATTTCGGTTGCCGAGAACGCATGGATCGAGGTCACGCCCTCGGCCGGCGAAGCGGACAAGGAGTATGTCATGACGGTGAAAGCGACCAGCAACCTCTCGCTCGACGAACGCTCCGCTTCGTTCTCGATCATCTCGGACGAGGTGCTCGGCACCAAAGCCGTCAAGGAGATCTTCGTGACACAGGAAAGCCTGGCGGAAGGCGGGCCGCTGGAAGGTCTGGACGCTCCGGTAAAGTGGTTCTTCAACGGTGCATCGGGCACGGACTACACGGTTCCGAAAGAGCAGTTCGAGCAGAACAACAAGCTCATGGCCTCGTCGGGCGTAGGTTATATCTCCTACTTCCACACCTTCAACTCCGACGGCAGCCTGCACCCCAACAGCACGCGCATGATCGGCGGCACGGGACAACCCTACGTCACGGGAGCATGGAAGGGCGACTACTGGTTATTCGAAGTTCCGGTCAAGAACTTCAAGTCGGGAACGAAGGTTCGTTTTACGGGTCTCACACGTATCTCCGGCACCGGACAGAAGTACTGGAGCCTGCAATATATGGACGGTACGAGCTGGAAACCGGCGACCGACACGCAGACCGCAACCGTCAACGGGGAACAGATCACCTACACGCATCTGGTACCGACGGCCAACATGCAGATCGACGAGACAATGACCTTCGCACGCGGTATCAGCGACGGCAGCGTCAAGATCCGGTTCTATTGCGAAGCCAACACCACGGGCGGCACGGAACCCAACGGCGGTACGATCCGCTGGGCAAGCTCCGCCGATAACGGGTACAACGACAGTCCGGTCATTCAGGTTGTCGAATAACACCGTTCGATCCCCATACCGAAGAGGGAGGCCTGAAGGCCTCCCTCTTCTTTTATTCCGCCCCGGGTGGCAACGGCGATGGCGGTGGTACAGGCCTCCGAAGGCCGGGCCCGCCGGGCCCGAGGCACATGCCTTTCCGTCCAAGCCGTGAATGGCGCCCCGGAGCATATCAGGCGGCGGAGAGGGACGCACGGGCGCCGACACGGACACACAACTCGCGGGCACACGAGTTCAAGACGCACAGCACACGGTTCACGGAGCACGGTTCCCAGAGCACAGGACACGGATCATAGGTCATGACACACGGACGCAACTGATAACCGCTACGCACCGCCGGAAACGCCGCAAAAAAGGGAGCCTATGAAAGGCTCCCTTTAATATCTGTACCAAAGTCGTCAGTTGATGTTCCGCCGGTCGGGTTCGTGGTCGGGGGAAGCGGCTTCCATGTCGATCTGCAACTTGACCATGTTGATGGCTGTCGCAGCCGCTTCATCGCCCTTGTTGCCGTGGCGGCCGCCGCAGCGGTCGAGCGCCTGCTGCATGTCGTTGACGGTCAGCACACCGAATGCGATCGGCATGTTCCACTGGATCTGCAGCTGGGTGATACCCTGCGTCACGCCCTGGCAAATGAAATCGAAATGGCGCGTATCGCCCTGGATGACACACCCGAGCGCGATCACCGCGTCGACATCGGTATATTCGGCGAAAAACTGTGCGCCGAGCGCCAGTTCGAACGTCCCGGGGACATATTTGATCTGGATGTTCAGGTCGGGGCATCCGGCGGCACGCAACGTGCGCACGGCGCCTTCGAGAAGGGCTTCGGTGACCTCGCGGTTCCACTCGGCCACGACGATGCCGAACCGCATCTCGGCGGCCGAAGGCAGGGGTGAATCGAATTGGGAAAGGTTATGCTTCTTGGTCGCCATAGTCTCCGGTTATTTTATGCTGCCGAGAAGTTTCTCCGCGTCGCGTGCGTCCATCGACGCCGGGTACGAAGTCAGTATCTGCTCGTAGTATGCGGCCGCTTTCGCGCCGTTGCCCTGGGCCTGCTCGGCCAGGCCGGCTTTGCGGAGGTACATCGGAGCGGTGAGGTTGTTGTCGGCAGCCGCTACGGCTTTGTCGTAGAATTTCACAGCCTTGGCATAGTCCTTCTGCTCGACGGCGATGTCACCCTGCAACCCGTAGTTCTGGGCGTTGATCAATGCGCCCGGGATACCCTTTACGGGCGAATACCTGGCCAGGAATTTGGCGGCATTCTCCAGGTCGCCGGCCTTCAGGTAACAGATGCCGGCGTAGTGTTTGGCAAGGTTGCCCGAAGGGGTCGAGCCGTACTTCTCGATCACCTCGAGGAATCCGGCGCCGTTGGCATCGCCTTCGAGTGCCAGCGCATAGTCCGCATTCTGATCCTCGAAACGGTACTGCGCCTCGGCGATCATTTCGGCGGCCTTCTCGGCACGCGGCGACACGATCAGTGCGCGGTAGCCGAAAACGAGGGCTGCGAGCACCAGCAATCCGAGGAAAACATACGACAACATACGGCCGTTCTTCTCGAAGAAAAACTCAGTTTTGTTCATTGCTTCGCCAAGGGTTTCCTGCTCGGCGACATGCTGTTTTGCCATAAAAATCTATCTTGTTTAGTTTATAATTCCGTACGTTAGGCAGCAAAGATACAAAACTATTCACAATGTACAATGCCGCATCCCGATTTTTTGCAACTCGGGATACATGCGACGGGCGCAATGCCCAAATAAATTTGGCATTGCGCTCGGCTTGCACTATCTTTACAGAACACAGGCGGCGCCTTGGCAATGCCCAAATAAATTTGGCATTGCGCTCGGCTTGCACTATCTTTGAACCATGTATCTGAAGAAAATATCGCTGCTCAACTTCAAGAATATCGCACAGGAGGAACTCGCCCTGTGCCCCGGCATCAACTGCCTGGTGGGCGACAACGGGGCGGGCAAGACCAATGTCATCGACGCGGTCTATTACCTCTCGATGTGCAAGTCGTCGCTGACGATGACCGACGGGCAGAGCGTCCGCCACGGCGCGGATTTCTTCCTCGCCGAAGGACAGTACCTCACCGATGCGGGCAAGACGGAGAGCGTCGTGTGCTCGTTCTCGCGCAAGGGCGGCAAGGTGCTCAAACGCAACGGAAAGGAGTACGAACGGCTGTCGGATCACGTGGGGCTGATTCCAGCCGTGATCGTGTCGCCGGCCGACAGTGCGCTCATCAGCGACGCCGCGGACGAACGCCGCCGCTACCTCAACGGCTTCATCTCGCAGCTCGACCGCACCTACCTGGCCGCCGTAATGCGTTACAACGGCGTGCTGGCCGAACGCAACCGCCTGCTCAAGAACATGCCCGACGAAACGATGCTCCGCATTTACGACCTGCAACTCGTCGAGCAGGGCAACCGAATACACGCCCTGCGGCGGGAGTTCACGCAACGGCTGCAACCCGTCGTCGCGGACTATTACCGCACCCTCTCGGGCGACCGCGAGCAGGTCGAACTGCACTACAAGTCGGAGCTGAACGACCGGCCGTTCGACGAACTGCTCCTCGCGGCACGGCAGAAAGACCTCGCCAACGAATTCACCACGGCAGGCATCCACCGCGACGACCTGGTGCTGAAAATCGGCGGCTACCCCCTGCGCAAATACGGGTCGCAGGGACAGCAGAAATCGTTCCTGATAGCCCTCAAACTGGCGCAATACACCATCGTCGCCCGGGAAAAGGGCGAAAAACCGATCCTGCTGCTGGACGACCTCTTCGACAAGCTCGACGCCGGGCGCGTGGAGCAGTTGATCCGCCTCGTGTCCGAAGATTCGTTCGGGCAGATCTTGATCACCGACTGCAACCCCACACGGCTGCGTACGATCCTCGACAAGGCGGGCGGCGAATATGCGCTTTTCACGGTCGGGAACGGGGCGGTGACGCAGGGGAATGCAACGGCAACGGCTGCCGCGGCAGACCCGGACAAAGGATCGGCCGGAAGCCGGCCCGGGAATGCGGTAACGGACGGGGCTGCGGAACCGATGGAGGAAAAAACACCGGGACAGACCGGAGGCGGGAATGGAGGTAGGCGATGAAAAAAATGAATGCAAGACAAATGATGCTCTGTATGGCGGGAAGTGTGATGTGCAGTGTGGGCGTGATGGGGTGTTACCCTCTGGTGCCGGCGTATTTTGCGGCGCTGTATCTGGAGCGGGTCAGCGGGCCGGTGCTGCTCGGTATGATGTACATAGGAATGTTTGTGTTTATGCCGACGGCGGCAGCAGTAAAGTATGCGGTGGCGCTTGTCGTGGTGATGGGAGCAATCCGGCTCGTGGAATGGGCCAACGAGGGATGCCCCTCCTATATGGCGGGCAGTATGGCAGCAATTATTACCATGATCCTGTCGGTGGCGGGGGGACTTCTTGAATGGAAGGATCAGCCCGGAATTCTGGCGGCGGCGCTGGAGGGCGCGTTTATATTGGGAGCCGTGATTCTTTTTAACCGTGCCCTGCATATGATATTACACTGGGGAAGAAAGGCGGGGGTGCCAGAGCGGCCGGATGGAGGAAGAGAGGAGCGGCTGATGGGGTATGCGGAATCGTTTCAGGGATTGTCCCAGGTTTTTCACAGTATGAGTGCCGCACATCAGAACGGTGCGGCGGAGGAACTGGGACAGATACAGAACGAGCTGACTGGAAAGATCTGCGCGTCGTGTGACGCGTGTGCAGTCTGCTGGGAGAGAGATCCTGCACCCTTATACGGCGCGCTGTCGGGGATCCTTTCCGCGATCTGGAACGGAGAGACTCCCGGGGAGGAGAAAAAGCAGGAGCTTGCACAGTATTGCAGGCACAGCAGCGATATGGTGGAGGAGGCGGTGCGCGTCTTTGAGCGTGTCAGCTTAAACCGGGCATGGTACCAGAGACTGGTGGAGAACCGGGAGGTGATAGCGGAACAGCTGGATGCGATGGCGTATATCATGCAGGACTGCGCCAGGGAGGAGAAAATTCTGGATGTGGGGGAACGCCATGTTCTCTCAGAAATTCAGTACCGTGCG